>Ga0256404_1002710_pt1 | contig 38310 bp, 30 predicted proteins | sample RumenRJG_01DNA_FD_185990 | JGI IMG/M metagenome (GOLD analysis project Ga0256404, IMG submission 185990) | Bovine rumen microbial communities from Lethbridge, Alberta, Canada - RJG_01 | ecosystem: Host-associated > Mammals > Digestive system > Stomach > Rumen | place: Canada: Alberta | collected...
CCTTGCCTGCGACATCTGCTCCTTGATGCCACCATGCTCCAGGAAGTCCTTCTTCAGTTTCTCCAGAAGGCGGTAGAGCAGGAAGTCGGTCTGATGGATCAGCACCAGGGCAATGTTGGCCAGCGTCTTGTCATCACGTAGCTGGCACACGCGCATGTAGTCAGCCGTCTCACAGTGCTCCTTACACCATCGGCGGGCATTCCTGCACTGCTCACTTCTGGCATCCCAAATCTCCCCACCGTGGTTGCGCAGGTAGTCCTCGTAATCCTCCTGCAGTTCCTTCAGGCTGGCCTTCGCCACGTTCACCAGCTTGATGCATGCCTCCATCGAAGTTGTCCCCGTCTCGTTTCCTTCGGCAATGTTCTGCTTTCCACTACGCGCAGCCTGCTTCATCTGGTCCACCGTGCGGTCGCCGATAACAGGCAGATAGTGCTCAATGAAGAAGAACGTGATGTCGTAGATGCATTCCGACTTCTTGAAGGCGATGAGCTGCTTGTAGTCGCCCAGCGGTGAGAGAAACTGTTTGTTTTCAGGCATAAGCGTGTCTTTTTTCAATGGGATTGATGTGAATAATGGGATTAGATGTGAATAATCTGCCCGCAAAACTACAAAAAATCCCCGAGACTTCCAAGGAAATCGCGGGGATATTTATTATTTTGCAGTTTTCTTATTTGGCAATGAACTTCTTGCCGTTTCGTATGTACAAGTGGTCCTTCTGTTATTATGTCGAAGGCTACAACTCATCGTAATCTCTTTTTTTGCTTTTTTATCTAGTCCGATGTCTGTATAAATCAGTTTGACATAAAAAATCCCCTTGTAAGAATCTCTTTTGATTTCTACGGTCGTATTTTTACCCTTTAAATAATATTATTATTGTTCAAAATACTACACCTAACGAAATACTTGCTTCACTGAATCTTATTCCACTATGTCCAGGAAATTCAGTAAAGTCTGAACCATAGCCAAAGCCTGCGAAGAACGCGTCATAAAAGCGAGCTTTAACACCAGCATTCCAGCCAAATTGGAAACGATTACCACCATCAAAAATGTTTGTACTGTTTTCGTATCTATCATCTTCGTATTTTGTATCCCAATTTACTTTGCCCCATATATTTCCACGCAATTTCAAGCCCACGTACGGGTCAATATGTATATTGACACTGGGAATATCAATATCATAGATTAGGTTCACTGGAACTTTGATAGATGCAAAGTGTACTTTGAGCTTGTCACCATCGTGTATACGTCTTTCTGTCCAAACCCATCCACTCAAGTCTTGGTAAACCCAAGGGAGATGCATATCCATAACCATTTCTTTTTTTTCGGTTTTAAACGAGTATTGAGCTCCGATACCACATTCTATAAACAGAGGAATTCTTTTTATTATATTAAAAGCATGCGTGTAGTTGACGGCAAGTCCGGAATAATTATATTCACTTTCAAAAGACCCCAACAGGTACTCCCCACCAAATGTGGACCAGCCTTTATGTTTTTTTCCTACATGTTCACGCTCAGTCTTGGAAGAGCTTAATTGAACAACTTGGGCTTGCACTTGAACGCAAGCAAAAGCCAATATGGCAGAAATTATAAACTTTTTCATAATGTAATTGGTTTTTAATTAGATAGTAATGTTTATTGAATTAAATACACAAAAAAACGTGGACTCATTACTTCGTCTACGTATTCTGAGGTATCGGCAAACACCTTGTAATCCTAAACGAGCAAAAGCCCACGCCGTCTGGCGTGAACGATCTGCTTCAGTTCTCGATTACGTGTTTCTGTAAATTTGCCGATTTTCAGAATACAAGAATCAAAAGCGGATGTTCAAATCCAATATATGTCCTTTGTTAAGTTTCTTTACTTATCCCATAGGCGATTGCGGGTTTAAAGGGTTCAACAATGTGATTTCACCTGCAAAGATAGCCATTTTATTTGATTCGGCAAAGGGATTGACTGAAAAAAATGGCGGCAACACGGGCAGAAGGCTGCAAGGCTGCAAGGCTGCAAGCTGCAAATGGCATTGGGGACTTGAAGGGTCGGGGGGGCAGAGGCAGGCTGGAGGGGAAAAGAAAGTAGTAAGTAATTGATAATCAATAATATATATTAATATTTATATTATATAATCTTCTTTTCTCCTTCTTCCCTCCACGGCTTAGGTTGCAGGCAATTTGCAATCTTGCAATCTAACGAAATTACTTAAAGAAAAACTCTAAATAAAATGCTTAAATATTTGGTAATATGGAAATTATTTTGTATCTTTGCAGTATCAATATTAGGCGGAGAATGTTGATGAAAAGCACGTGCGAAAGTGGTCTCCGCAATCAGGATAACAAAATTTTAAAAGAAAGGATTTAGAATTATGCCAGTATTTTATCAACTCCGACAGGAGAACAATCCGAAGAGCGTGAACGTGGGTAAGTGGTACGCCAGGGCGAAGTGCCTGGGCTACTGGGACCTGGAGAAGCTGGCCGACCACATTCAGGAGAACGTGTCGGCGAAGAAGTCGGACGTCATCGCCGTGCTCAGGGAGCTGGTGGTGGTGATGCGTGAGGCTTTCGATGCGGGCTACGGCGTGAAGATCGACGGTTTCGGCCGCTTCAAGGTGGGCCTGAAGACGAAGGCTGCCGAGAGTGCGAAGGAGTTCACGGCTGCGAAGCACATCGTGGGCTCGCGCATGAACTTCCAGCCCGAGGTGCACTGGACGGCCTCCGACCCTGCCCGCCGCAAGCAGTTCCTCAACGGCCTGAAGGTGGAGGAGTATGGTGCCTACAGCGTCGACAAGAGCGGTGGGGAGGAGGAGCCGTAGAGACCCACCCCCAGCCCCTCCCGAGGGGAGGGGAGTTAAAAATGTGAGAGAGGGTGTTCCGACGTGATGTCGGGGCACCTTTTTTTTGATGTGGGGACGGGACGATGGTTCTTTCTCTGCTGGCGTATGTTTGTGAGGGGGCATTTGGAGGGTGTGGAAGCATGCTCTGCATGGTGTGGAAGGGTGCTCTGCATGGTGTGGAAGGGTGCTCTGCATGGTGTGGAAGGGTGCTCTGCATGGTGTGGAAGGGTGCTCTGCATGGTGTGTGAGGGGGGCTTTTGTGTGGGCATGAAAAAGCCCTCCGTATGGATGGGGGAGGGCTGTTGTATGGTTCTATTATAAAGAAAGAGGGGGAGTTAGTATTCGTCGTCGTCGCTGACTTCTGCGGCATCGAGGCTCAGGTCGTCGGGGTCGGTCTCGAAGGTGGTGCGATAGCTTTCCTCGGTGAGCTTGTCTTCATCGAAGTCGTCATCTTCGTCATCTTCGTATTCGTCCTCGCGCTCCTCAATGGCCTCGTCGTCGAGTTCCTCTTCGTCCTCGCTCATTTCCTCTTCGTACTTCATCTTGGGTTTCTCCACCATGGGCTTCTTCTTGGCGAAGATGGCTTCTACCCACGTGCCCTTGGGAATCTCGAGCACGTCGAACCCGTCGTCCACTTTCTTCTCGTACATGCCGCCTGACTTGTGAAGACGGTCCTGGGGCAGGGTGGTGGTGCTGATTTCGAAGCCGCTCTCGATGATGTCCTGTATGCTTTGTGAGAGCGAGTCCCAGCCTCCTCCGAAGTTGCGGTCGAGCACTTCCAGGAGCTTGGCAGCTGAAATGTGGCGAATGTTCTCGTAGGTGAGGTCGGTGACTCTCATGATGGGGCGCTTCTTGAGTGCCAGCTTCAGGCGGGTGTTCTCGTCGAGCTTGATAGTTCCGATTTTGAATCCTCGGTCTTCGTATTTCTTGAGTACTTCGGGCTTGTCGACCTTCACTTCTTCCATTTCGAAGGCACTGCGCACGATGTCCATGTAGTGGCGATAGTTCTCCTTGAGGTCGGCATCTCTCTCTGCTGCCTCATATATGCGGAAAATGTCGTTTTCCTGAATATCCCACACACAGCTCTTGTTAAGTGTTTTCAGGGTAATTGTTTTTTGTTCCTGATTTTTTTGTTCTTTTTGCTCTTTCATACATTTTGACGTTTGTGGCTGCAAAAGTAAATACTTTATGCTGAATGAGCAAACTTTTTGGCTGTTTTTTTTCGGGTAGAGAGAAAAAACTTTCTACTTTGCATGCGAAACTTGAAAGTTTTTTGTACCTTTGTCATCAATTATGAGTGAACCATTGGCTGAAAGAATGCGTCCGCGCTCGCTCGACGACTACGTTGGGCAGCAGCATTTGGTGGGCGAAGGTGCCGTGCTGAGGAAGATGATAGACTCGGGGCGCATCTCTTCGTTTATCCTGTGGGGCCCTCCGGGGGTGGGCAAGACGACGCTGGCACAGATTATTGCCAACAAGCTGGACACGCCTTTCTACACGCTGTCGGCTGTGACGAGCGGTGTGAAGGATGTGCGCGATGTGATTGAGAAGGCTAAGTCGAGCCGTTTCTTCTCGCAGGCTTCGCCGATATTGTTCATCGACGAGATTCACCGTTTCTCGAAGTCTCAGCAGGACTCGCTGCTGGGTGCTGTGGAGCGGGGTGTGGTGACGCTCATCGGTGCCACGACGGAGAATCCTTCGTTTGAGGTGATTCGTCCGCTGCTGTCGCGTTGCCAGCTGTACGTGCTGAAGTCGCTGGAGAAGGCCGACCTGATGAAGCTGTTGCAGCGGGCCATCACGGAGGATGTGGAGCTGTCGAAGCGCCAGATTGAGCTGAAGGAGACGGGGGCACTGCTGCGCTACAGCGGCGGCGATGCGCGTAAGCTGCTGAACATTCTGGAGCTGGTGGTGGAGTCGGAGATGGACCGCAAGGTGGTCATCAGCGACGAGCTTGTGGAGAAGCGTCTGCAGCAGAATCCGCTGGCTTACGACAAGGATGGCGAGATGCACTACGACATCATCTCTGCCTTCATCAAGAGCATTCGCGGAAGCGACCCTGATGCCGCTCTCTACTGGATGGCTCGCATGATAGAGGGTGGGGAGGACCCGCAGTTCATAGCCCGCCGACTGGTCATTAGTGCCTCGGAGGACATCGGTCTGGCCAATCCCAACGCGCTGCTGCTGGCCAATGCTGCGTTTGATGCGGTGATGAAGATTGGATGGCCCGAGGGGCGCATTCCGCTGGCTGAAGCTGCGGTGTATCTGGCCACTTCGCCCAAGAGCAATTCGGCCTACATGGGCATTGCCGAGGCGCTCTCGGAGGTGAAGCAGACGGGCAACCTGCCTGTGCCGCTGCATCTGCGCAATGCTCCCACCAGCCTGATGAAGGAGCTGGGCTACAGCGACGGCTATAAGTACAGCCACGACTTCCCGGGCCACTTCGTAGAGCAGCAATACTTGCCCGACGAGCTGGTGAAGGCCCGTTTCTGGCATGCCCAACACTCGCCGTCGGAGGAGAAGCTCTATCAGAACATGCTGCGCTGCTGGGGCGAGCGGTTCAAAGAGGAGTGACGGGAGAGAAGCCCCCAAGGGGTCGCACAACAAGAAGAAGCGGTACGATGGTGCGACATCTTCGAAGTCGCCCCCCCCCTGCATAGTTGCATCTACCGCAGGTCAAGACCTGCGGTTATGCATAGTGAGACCTCTCCGAGGTCCTTGTGGCCGCCCGGCTCTGCCGCTTTCTTTCTCCATAACATTACGAAAGCGGCCCTCTGGGGCGATTACGTAGTGGAGCGGAGTAAAAAAAACAAGTATAATCATCCCTATAAAAAAAGATAGAAAACGGAAAAACAGTTATTATGAGTAAGAAGATGAAAATCGTAGAATTGGACGGCTATGCTGCCAATCCGGGCGACCTCTCGTGGGAACCCTTGCAGGAGCTTGGCGAACTGACGGTGTACGACCGCACCCCTGCCTCACTGGTTGTGGAGCGGGTCAAGGATGCCGACATTATATTAATCAATAAGGTGTTGATAGATGAGGAGGTGCTTTCGCAGTTGCCTCGGCTGAAATACATCGGAGTGCTGGCCACGGGCTACAACGTGGTGGACGTGGAGGCTGCCACGCGCCACGGGGTGGTGGTGACCAATATTCCCGCCTACAGCACGGAGAGCGTTGCGCAGATGACGTTTGCCCACATCCTGAACATCACCAACCGCATAGGCCACTATGCCCGCCAGAGCCGCGAGGGACGCTGGAGCCACAATCCCGACTTCTGCTATTGGGACACCCACCTCTTCGAGTTGGCAGGCAAGACCATCGGCATCGTGGGACTGGGCAACATCGGACAGCGCGTGGCCTGCATAGCCCGCTACTTCGGCATGGATGTCTTTGCCTACACGAGCAAGAACTCTGCCGACCTGCCCGAGGGCATTCAGAAGACCACGATGGACGGTCTGCTGGCCGTGAGCGACATCATCACCCTGCATTGCCCGCTGAACGAGCAGACGCGCCACCTCATCAACGCCGAGACGCTGGCCAAGATGAAGGAGGGCAGCATCCTTATCAACACGGGACGCGGCCCGCTGGTCGACGAGCAGGCTGTGGCCGACGCCCTGGCTTCGGGCCATCTACTGGGCTATGGTGCCGACGTGATGATTGACGAGCCGCCTTCGGCCAACAATCCTCTGCTGGCTCAGCGCAATGCCTTCATCACGCCCCACATTGCCTGGGCCACGCGTGAGGCACGTCAGCGGCTGATGGACGTGTGTGTGAAGAACGTGAAGGCGTTCATCGAGGGTCACCCCACGAACGCTGTCAATGGTTGAAAACGCTACCCAACCACTACGCATGATAGAATACGATCCTGAATTGATGCAAACCGTGCAGCATGTCATAGAGTTTCTGGGCACGTTTGCTTTCGCCATCTCCGGCATCCGGCATGCTGCTGCCTGCCGTTTCGACTGGTTTGGCGGCTTTGTCTGTGGAGTGTGTGTGGCCATCGGTGGCGGCACGCTGCGCGATGTCATGCTGGGCGTCGTTCCTTTCTGGATGACGTCGCCCTTCTACATCATCTGCACGCTGCTGGCCCAGGTGTTTGTCATTCTCTTCGCCCGTTCGCTGAAGCGTCTCGACAATGCCTGGTTTGTCTTCGACACCCTTGGCCTTGCACTCTTCACGATAGCCGGCTTGCAGAAGACGCTCGACTGCGGGCATGCCATGTGGGTGGCCATCCTGATGGGCTGCATCACGGGTAGTGCCGGCGGTGTGATTCGCGACATCTTCCTGAACCGCACCCCGCTTATTTTCCGCAAGGAAATCTATGCTATGGCCAGCATCGTGGGCGGCATTCTCTACTGGCTGCTCTTGCTGAGCAATGCAGGAGTGGCGCTGGCCTCTGCCGTCACGTTTGTCTTCATCTGCCTGGTCAGGGCCTTGGCCATGAAGTACCATATCTCGCTCCCGCAATTGCGGTTGGAGGAAGGAGAAGAGCCCTGACGCGGTTTTTAGCTTATCACTTTTTCTCTCCCAGCGTACGCCATGTGAATCCTTTCAGCGGTCGCCCTTCAGGCCACACCAACGAGAGGAGCAGGGCTACGACTGTGCTCACGACGATGGCTGTGAAGCCGAAGAGCAGGAAGTTCACGGGGGTGTAGAAGTTCATCCAGAACACCGTGGCTGTGCCGGCCAGGAATCCGACGATGGCTGCCCTGGCTCCGATGCGCGGGAAGAAGATGCCCATGATGAACAGGGCTCCCACGGCTCCGGAGAGCAGGCCGAGAATGGTGTTGAAATAGTCGAGCAGCGACTGGATGTTCATCGTGGCCATGAGGATGGCAATGAGCATGCCGATGAGTCCGCTCACGATGCCCGTCAGGCGGGCTGTGCTGACGGTGGCCTTGTCGCTGAGCTGGGGATGGAGTTTCTTCCAGATGTCGACGGTGAAGGCCGTGGAGATGCTGTTGATGTTGGACGAGATGGTGCTCATCGTGGCAGCAAACACGGCGGCAATGAGCAGTCCTGCTATGCCGGCCGGCAGCTGGCTCATCATGAAGAAGGGGAAGATGGCATCGGTCTTCTGCATCGTCAGGTCGGTGGCCATGGGGTGAGTCTGGTAGAAGGTGTAGAGGCCTGTGCCGATGGTGAAGAAGGCAATGGTGACGACGACCGACATCATGCCGTTGGTGAGGATGCCGCGTGCCGCCGAGCGCTCATCCTTGGTGGTGAGATAGCGCTGGATGACGGTCTGGTCGCTGGTATAGGAGATGAGGTTGTTGGCCAGTCCGCCCAGGATGACCACCCAGAAGGTGGCTGTGCGGTAGTCGAATGACCAGTCGAAGAGCCGGAACTTGTCGTTCAGGCCTGCAATGTGGAAGAAGTCGGCAGGGCCGTTGCCCGTGTTGAAGATGAGGTAGGCTGCAGCAAGGAAGGCTCCGCCCACGAGGATGATGCCCTGAACGACGTCGCCCCACACGACGGCTTCCACTCCGCCCATGGTGCAGTAGATGATGGTGACCACAGCCATCACGACGATGCACACATAGATGTCGATGCCCGTGACGGCCGTCATGGCCAGCGAAGGCAGGAAGAGCACAAGGGCCATGCGGGCCACCATGAACACGATGAACAGCACCGACGCCATCAGGCGGATGGCATAGGAGAAGCGATGCTCCAGATACTCGTAGGCCGTGGTGACATTCAGTCGGCGGAAGAAGGGCAGGAAGTACTTGATGACGGGGAACGACACCAGCAGGATGCAAATCTGCATGGGGTAGTAGGTCCAGTCGGTCATGTAGGCCTTGGCGGGAATCGACATGTAGGTGATGGCCGACAGCATCGTGGCAAAGATGCTGATGCCCGCTGCCCACCAGGGAATGCGGTTGCCGCCCTTGAAGAAGTCTTCAGACCCCGACTCGCGCTGCATGAAGTAGTAGCCCAGCAGGAGCATGGCGATGAGATAGACCACCAGCACCAGATAGTTGAGCCAGCCAAAATGGGCGGTGTAGCCGATGGTGAGTTGGCTGACCTGGGACGAGCGGATGCCGGGCTTCTGTTCGCCATTAATAATAAAATAGGTGTTGGCATCCGAACCCTTCAGCACGGCTGCTCCTGCACGTGCCAGCCGCTGGTCGGCATAGGCATTCGACCAGGCTGTCGTGATGGTGTTGAAGACCAGGAGCGAGTCGCGGAAATGGTACCACTCGGCAGGATGGGAGAGGTAGTCGGGTTGCGGGTCATTGAGTGCCGACTCGAAGATGCTCTTGTTGACGCCGCCGAAGAACAGCAGGTTGTTGGCACCGCTGGGAAGCGAAGTGGCACCCACGAGGGCCACCCCCTCGGGCAGCATGACAGGATGGGGCGCCTTGGTCTTCAGATTCCAGGCAACACCTCCCTTGCAGCAGGTCTTGGCCTCAGCATTGAAACCACCCACGACAAAGAGTTCCATGCCGTTGCTGCCGTTTTGCAGGGCCACGCAGGGTTGCAGTCCGCCTTGCCAGCCGTCGCCGGTAGTTACCTGCGCAAATGTTTCCCATTGTTTCTTCGCCATATCGTAGGCAAAAACATTCTGATTGAGCGTCCCGTCGGTTTGTCCGCCAGCAACGTAGATGATGCCGTTGGCATAGGCAGCAGCATGCTGGTCGAGTGCTACGGGCAGAAGGGGCAGGCTGTCGCAGCGTTTTCCGTTGTCTTTCAGCAGAAACACCCCGCGCTCCGACTGCTTGCCGTCAGACGTGCCACCGATGCACACCACCCCTTCAGGCGTTGTGACACTGGCTCCGTAGGCCAACGCCCGAGGCAGTTGACCCACGCGAGTCCAACTTTTGTCATCGGCTGATAGAGAGTAGATGTCGGCATAGAAGCGTTTCTGCCCTCCCTCGGCAGCAGGAGTATCGGGGAAGTTGCAGCCCCCTGCCACGAGGAGCCTGTTGCCAAAAGTGCCGGCAAAAGGTGCGGCCACCCCCTGCAGCGAGTCGCCCACACAGAGCTGGGGCAGGTCGGATAGCGTGAAGTTGTTGAACTCCTTGTTCTCGTTATCGTTGCCGCATCCTGTCAGCATGGCCAGCAAGAGCAACAGAGAGGTCAGATGATGGAATGGTTTCATGTTAGGAGAATAGTTTTCTTCGATGTTGTTTTATCGCGATTCAATGTTGGCCCGTTCCAGCCCGTAGTTCTTGCGCAGGTCGACCACCAGCAGGACGGCAGCCGTCAGCGTGGCAGCCAGGGCAAAGAGGGCAAATACCGACATGGGGGCCGTGATGTCGACGTGGCCATTGGCGGCAGTGTGCTGGTCGATGATGTTGCCTATGAGCATCGGGACGAGCATCAGGCCGATGTTCTGAACGTAGTAGATGATGCTGTAGGAGGTGCCCAACACTTCGATGGGAACGAGTTTCGGAACGCTGGGCCACATGGCGCTGGGAACGAGTGAGAACGCCACTCCCAGCATAATCATCACCCCGACGGCCACCCATGTCTGATTGACCATAGGCAAGGCCAGTAAGACATGACAGCCCAGTACCAGCGCGCAGCCGATGAGCATGAGCAGCGCACCGTGGCCTATGCGGTCGTAGATGCTGCCGAAGAGCGGGGTGAGCACAATGGTGCCGTAGGGCAGGAGGGAGACAATCCATCCCGATGTGACGGGGTCGACTCCATATTTGTTGATCAGCACGTCGGTGGCAAACTTCAGGAACGGGCGCAGGCTGGAATAGAACAGCACGCAGAGCAGGACGATGAGCCAGAAGCCTGGATTCTTCAGCAGTGTGGCTACGTAGGAAGGCAGCCGCATGGTCGATGGGCTCTTGCTGACGGTCACCGTATCGACCTGCCGGTCCATGAAGGTATAGACGATGAACATGACGAAACCTGCCAGGAGCAACAGGGCTCCGGCCAGCAGCGGAGCAGAGAGTCCGAAACTCTGGGCGATGACAGGGCTCAGGCTGATGGCCGATGCCGTTCCCAGACGTGCCATCGCCACCTGAATGCCCATGGCCGATGCCAGTTCGTGGCCGGTGAACCATTTTGTGACCACCTTGGAAACGGTGATGCCTGTGATGTCGCAGCCCACACCAAAGAGTCCGAAACCAATGGTCGACACGAGGACCTGGGTCTTCATGGTGTCGGGAATCAATCCGAAAAGCGTCACTGGCATGCTGACGTAGGTGGTAGGAGCGATGTGCTCCAAGGCCCACCAGTTGACAACGGCTCCGCCCAGCATCATGCCCGTGGCCAGAAGTCCCGTGAAGCGAATGCCGAAGCGGTCGAGGATGATGCCCCCCAGAAACAGCATCAGCAGGAAGATGTTGAAGATGCTATAGGAACCGGCATAAAAGCCGTATTCCTTCGCTGTCCATGCCATACCGCCCTCAGCAATAGGCAACTTCAGGGTGGTTGACAAAGGAGACACAATGTCCCAAAACACGTAGCCCATCATCATGGCAAAGGCTACGATCACTAATACGGTCCACCGCCTTACTGGCGAATCGGTAGGATTCTGCTTTGTCATATTTTTCTTGTTTCGGTTATCTTGTTAGGTTTTGCTTCGATAGGCATGAAGCCTTCAGTCAGGGTGCTGCGCTCTTGGAGCAGGGTTTCGAGCTGGGCAAAGAAATCGGTCATCTGCAGCGTGTCGAGACGGAAGGCCATGAGGGCTTCGTCGTAGTTGGAAGCTATCATGGAGTTGGAAAGCTGGTCGAGACATTCCTGCGTGATGTGGCCGCGATGGTGCTGATAGTGGACGTAGAGCACCTGCTGAAGGATGGAGCAAATGGCGGCATCTGACTCGCCGAGTGCATCGACCTTCGACTTTATCTGCTGGCGCACCTCTTGGTCATGCCGGCTCACAGCCTCCTCGTAGAGCGAGAGCATGCGCGACCGATAATCATCAGTCGAAATGGCTGTTGTAACCATAGGATTCTCAATGAGTTTCACCCGCCATTGGGCAGAGACGGCCTGCAGGTTTTCATATTCTATCTGACTGCTGGCAACGATGATGCTGCCGGTAAGCAGCTTCGTCAAGGAATGGGCGTTCTTCGTGTTCCAAGGCTGGAGGGAACTGAGCGGAGTGATGATGGCGGGGATTCTCAACTCAGCTGCACGTTCAAGCATGCGGTGAGTGGTATGGTCGCCGAGCCCATAGACGTGGATGAGGTCAGGATGGTCGCCATCGTCCAACTTTTCACGCAAGGCAGTCACCAATGCTTCTGCAATGTTGCCCCACGGGCTGGGAAGTCCTTCGTCGCTGCCAGCCAACTTGCTCGATATGTGGAAACGTACAATCAACGGAATCTACGGAAACAATTATACTTTATGGGATGTGAAATCGGCTTTATTGGCATGCAGGTAGCGGAGCCGATGGTAGGCATTATGCCACACGACAAAGAGTTCGAAGGGATAGGTGGCCCAGGGATGAAGGTCTTCGGAATAGGCTTGTATGGCCTTGCGTCCGACAATGGTGCGGATAATAAACGTGGCAAGCAGCGAGAAGACTCCTGCACCCAGAAGAATCCATCGGCTGGTGATGATACCGATGATGATGGCCGCCAGGCAGGTGAGGAATGTGAGGTGGAGAGCCAGTTCGCAGCAGAACGGCAGCAGGCGATGGCTGAAACTGCGCTTCAGGTGCTTGCGCGTGTGCATGTAGTAGATGCTTCTGCTGCGCAGCATGTGGCGGGAAGGCATGTCCTCTTTCATCCATGCCAAGGCTTCGTTGGCCACAGCCGTCTTCCCACGCTGTGCAAACTTATTGGCAAGAAAATCATATTCGCCGCGTGTGTCCTGCAGGTTGCCTCTGAATCCGTCTTTCTCCAGAAACTCGCTCTTGCGGAATGCTATGCTGGTGCCAATGGAGCGGTAGAGCGTGCCATGAAGGGCTTCACGCATGGTGAACGATGCCCGTTGGAGTCGGCTGAAGCGATAGAAAGCAGGTGCCGTATCCTCGAAATTGGCGTAATTGACCACCAGGTTGTGTTCCTCCGTGCAATGGGAGGCGATGGCTTGAATCCATTGGTCGCTGCTTGGCTCGCAGGTGGCATCGGTCAGTATGATCCATTCGTTGTGGGCTGCCTTTACTCCTAAGGTGATGGCCAGCTTGCGACGGCTCATATAGCGTGAAGAGTCGGGAACGTAGGTGGCATAGAGCCTCTTGTCATTGGAATACCGGTTGATGACATCTTCGGAATCACTATCGCCTTTCTCTGCTACTACGATGACTTCAAACCCTGCCGCATAGGTCTGGCTGAGGAATTGGGGTAGGTGGGTTGCCAGGGCTTGTGCCTGTTTTTGCTGAACAATCATGAGGAGAGAGACGGGAGGCGTGGCTTTCTGTTCGGCCTTGATGTCAAGAGGAGTCACTGTCTCGCTGATGGTTGGGCTTTCGTTTTCCTCTTCGGTATCAGTTTCTGCTTCGGCTGGTGGGGTGGGTATCAACCAGAATGAACTCAAAAAGGGTGTGAGGAATGCCAGCAAGATGGCAATCCCTCCTAAAATCATCGTGAGTGTGTCTATTTGTATCATTTTTTGTTTTAAAGTTATTGTTCTTGGGATGACATGCTTTGTCAGAGCAGTTCTTCTGTCGTGATTCCCACAGGAAGCCTTCGGCAATTGTACTGGCTTGCCATGATTTCGCCATAGGCTCCGGCTGATCGGATGGCCAGCAGGTCGCCACGATGGCAGCGGTTCAGGTCGAAAGCCTTGACAAACACGTCGCTCGACTCACAAATGGGGCCGACGACGTCGTAGGTTTCCGCCTCTTCGTCGCTTGTGATGTTTTCAATGCGGTGGAATGCGTTGTAAAGTGCTGGGCGTATGAGGTCGGTCATGCCTGCATCTACGATGGCAAACTGCTTGGCAGCTCCCTGTTTGACGTAGAGCACCTGTGTGATGAGTGTGCCGCATTGTGCCACGATGGCTCTTCCAAGTTCAAAGTGCAGCTGCTGCCCTGGGCGGAGTTTCAGTTTGCGGGCGTAGGTCTGGAAGTAAGCGTGGAAGTCGGGAATGGGTAAGTGGTTAGGATGGTCGTAACTGATTCCCAAGCCTCCTCCGACGTTGATGTGCTTCAGGTAGATATGGCGTCGTTCCAGTTTCTCCTGCAGATCGTTGATTCTGTTGCAGAGTGCCTCGAAGTCGCCCATATCGAGTATCTGTGAGCCGATGTGAAAATGAAGCCCTTCAAAAGAGACATTGCTCATGTTTTCGGCCACCTCAATGACTTCCTCCATATCGCGCATGGCAATGCCGAATTTGTTTTCTGCCAGTCCGGTCGTGATGTTGGCATGGGTGTGGGCTCCGACGTTAGGATTGATGCGTAGGCAAATCTTTGCCACTTTTCCTTTGGCAGCAGCCAGCTCGTTGATGACTTCCAATTCAGGAATGCTTTCGACATTGAAGCAGAAGATGCCGGCATCAAGGCCCAGATTGATTTCCCAATCGCTTTTCCCAACGCCGGCATACACTATCTTCGATGCCGGAAAACCTGCAGCGATGGCCGCCTGAATCTCTCCGCCACTCACGCAGTCGGCACCCAGACCTGCCTGGCTGATGATGCCCAGAATCTTGGGATTGGCATTTGCCTTGACGGCATAGTGCACGTGGAACCCTTCCCGTCGCCTGCATTCTTCGATGATGGCGGCAAGGGTTTTGCGCAGCAGCGGCGTGTCGTAATAGTAGAACGGTGTCCTCTTTCCTGCGAATTGCTCAACGGGAAATGTTCCTTTAATCATTTCGTCAGTTTTACGGTCGTGTTGGATGTGTTTTATTAGCGCTCGGAAAAGAGCTTCTCGCTGAGACATTGCAGTGCACGCTTTTTGTCGCTGCCCTTGATGAGGAAGGAAATATTGTAGTTGGACCCACCGTAGGAAATCATACGTACGGGAATGTTCTGCATGGCTTCCAGGACCAGTGTCTCAAAACCAAGGTTGCTCCAGTCGAGATCGCCCACAACACAAACGATGGTCATATTGGAATCGACGGTGACGGTGCCATATTTCTTCAGTTCGTTGACAATCTCGGTGAGGTGGGTGGAATTGTCGATACTCATTGAGACGCCGACTTCAGAGGTGGCAATCATATCAATGGGAGTCTGGTATGACTCGAAAATCTCGAACACCTTGCGCAGAAAACCTGTTGCAAGCAGCATTCGGCTCGACTTAATCTTGATGGCGGTGATGTTGTCCTTGGCTGCTACGGCCTTGATCTTTCCGCGCATGATGACATTGTCGATAATGGTTCCGGCGGCCTTCGGATCCAGGGTGTTCTTCAACCGTACTGGAATTCCGGCATACTTAGCAGGCTGAACGCATGTGGGGTGTAGGATTTTGGCTCCGAAATAAGCAAGCTCGGCAGCCTCTTCGAAGTTCAGCTGGCTGACAGCTTCTGTCTTCTCAACGACACGCGGGTCGTTGTTGTGCATGCCGTCGATATCAGTCCAAATCTGAATCTCTTCAGCAGGCAGGGCAGCACCGATGAGTGAGGCTGTATAGTCGGAGCCGCCACGCAGCAGATTGTCGACCTCTCCATAGGCATTGCGGCAAATGAATCCTTGTGTGATATAGATCTGGAACCCTTCGTTTTGGTTCATGACCTGGGCCAGCTTCTCCTTGATGTATTGGGGATCGGGCTCTCCGTTCTTGTCGGTGCGCATGAAGTCGAGTGCCGAAAGCAGGACGGCTTTCACGCCTTTTTCCTGAAGATAGTTGACAACCATGTTCGTCGACATGATCTCGCCTTGGGCGACAATGCTCTTCTCTTCAAACGAAGTGAAGATGTCTTTCGTAAAAGAGCGGATATAGTCAAATTCCTGATGCAGGAAATCGCGGGTCTTCTCCTTATATTCATCGGTATCGTAGAGTTCGTCAACATGTGTCATGTACTTCTTCTCGAGCATATTGATCACTTCGTTGGCTCCCTCCGGATTCTTTTTGTAGAGATAGTCGGCAATCTCGATGAGCGTATTGGTTGTTCCACTCATGGCCGACAGCACAATAAATGTGGGATTGCCACTTTCCGTGATCAACTCTGCCACATGCTTCATTCTCTCGGGCGACCCCACAGAGGTGCCGCCAAACTTCATCACTATCATAGTCTTGCAGTCTTTATGGTTTTTATTTAGTGTTGTATTCTTGTGTAATTTCGCTGATGTGACCGTCTTCACACTGATAGACAATACCAGGGAACTTGTCGAGCATTGGAATGTTGTGGGTCGACATGACGACAGCCGTTCCTGTCAGCGATATTTCTTTCAGGAGAGCCACGATGTTTGTGGCCGTCTCTGGGTCGAGATTGCCCGTAGGCTCGTCTGCAATGATGATCTTGGGCGTGTTCAGAAGCGAACGGGCAATTGCAATACGCTGCTGTTCGCCGCCAGAGAGTTCTGAAGGCATCTTCTTTTTCTTCTCAATCATTCCTACCGCATTCAATACCTTGTCGATGCGGCCATTGATGTCTTGCTTGCTTTTCCAGCCCGTAGCCTTCAGCACAAATCGGAGATTCTCCTCAACCGACCGGTCGTGAAGAAGCTGGAAGTCTTGGAAGATGATGCCCATTTCCTTGCGGAGGGAAGGCACTTCCTTGCGGCGAATCTTTCTCAGGTCGCGGCCTAATACTTCAGCCGTTTCTGCGTCTTCGTCCTCAATGTCCAGTTCACAATACATAGTTTTCAGCAGTGAACTTTTGCCTGAGCCCACCTTGCCGATAATATAGATAAATTCCCCTTCATCAACGTGGAAGTCTACGTCGCTAAGTATCAGAGCGTCGGCCTGATACACATTTACTTTCTTATAGTCTACTAACATGGTTGCAAAGTTAGTGTAAATCGGAGATAATACAAAATAAAAAGTTGACTTTTTTACTTTTTTATGTGAGTTCGCTCAGTTCGAGCCATCGCATGCTCTTATCGTCGAGTTCGTCCTTCAGCTGTGGCAGGCGCTTGCTTTTCTCAGTGAGCTCTTCAATTGAGAGATTTCCGCTGCACAGGGCTTCTTCGATGGCTTTCTGTTCAGCCTCCAGTGCTTCAATGTTTTTCTCCAACTGTTCGTACTCACGCTTTTCCTTGTAACTCATCTTGCGGGATGACCTGCGCTCGTCAGTTGTAGAACTGGAGTGGGGGGCAGCAGGTTTGGTTTTGCTGTCACTGGCTTTCCTGCTCTGTTCCTTATCCTGCCTCTCAGCTTGTTCTTTGGCCTTGGCATAGTCGCGATATTGAGTGTAGTTGCCAGGGAAGTCCTGTATGCGTCCTTCGCCGTGGAAAACCAGCAGGTGGTCGACCACCTTGTCGGTGAAGTAGCGGTCGTGGCTGACGACGATGACACACCCCGGGAAATCCTGCAGATACTCTTCCAGGACTTGCAGGGTCTGAATGTCAAGGTCGTTGGTGGGCTCGTCGAGGACAAGGAAGTTGGGACTGCGCATGAGCACCGTGCAAAGATACAACTTCCGACGCTCACCACCGCTGAGCTTGGCCACGTAGTTGTATTGCTGTTCGGGAGTGAAGAGAAAATACTGCAGAAATTGTGATGCCGAAAGATGGCGCCCACTGCCCAGGTCTACATACTCGGCAATGTCTCTGACTATGTCGATAACTTTCTGGTCTTCACGGAATTGCAGGCCTTCCTGCGAGAAATAGCCGAAGCGAACGGTCTCGCCAATATCGAAGCGACCGGCATCAGGTTGCTCCAGTCCGAGCAAAAGACGGATGAAAGTAGACTTGCCGGTTCCGTTGCTGCCCACGATTCCCATCTTCTCGAATCGGGCGAAGTTGTAATAGAAGTCTTTTAATATCGTCAGAGGCTTCCCATTAACGTCGTCGCGTGGTTGGAATGCCTTCGACACATATTGGCATTCGAAGATTTTGCTGCCTATATAGACGTTAGAGGCTTTCAGGCGTATCTGTCGTTCCTCAATGCGCTGCTTGGCAATGCGCTCCAGTTCGTAGAATGCATCCTCGCGGTACTTTGCTTTATGGCCTCGGGCTTGAGGCATTCGTCTCATCCACTCCAACTCCGTGCGATACAGGTTGTTGGCTCTTGCCACTTCAGCACGCAGGTTGTCGATGCGTTGCTGGCGTTTCTCAAGATAGTAGCTGTAGTTGCCTCGATAAGTGTAGAGCTGCCTGTTGTCGAGCTCAATGATGAGGTTGCAGACGCGATCCAGGAAGTAACGGTCGTGGGTGACCATGAGCAACGTCTTGTTGCTGCGCCCCAGATAGCCCTCAAGCCATTCAATCATTTCCAGGTCGAGATGGTTTGTCGGTTCGTCGAGTATCAGGAAATCTGGTTCGGTGATGAGGACGTTTGCCAGAGCCACACGCTTGCGCTGGCCACCACTGAGTTGCCCCATCGGTTGATAGAGGTCGCGTATCTTCAGCTGGGTGAGAATCTGTTTAGCCCGAAGCACCTTCTCGTCGTTACCTTCATGGTTGAAGCATGCGTCGAGCACAGTGTCGTCAGGATTGAAAAGGGGCATCTGCTCCAGAAAGCCTACGCGTAGGTCTTTGCGGTAGACGATGGAGCCACTGTCGTAGCCTTCTTTGCCAGTGAGAATGGAGAGTAGCGTTGACTTGCCCGTACCATTCTTGGCGACAAGTCCTATTTTCTGACCTTCGGCCACGGAAAATGAGATGTCTTCGAACAACACCTGGGCGCCGAACGATTTTGTCAGATTCTGGATGTCAACAAATGGATTTGCCAAAGTCGTATCTTCTTTTTATTCAAGTATGAAAGACTTATAATTCTTCTTCTTTCAATGATTTGTTGATTTGCTCAATGTAATTCAGCACTTCGTCGCGTCCGAGTTGCTTGTCGGCACTTGTGATGAAGTAGGGGGGCAGTTCTTCCCAACGGTCTTCCATGTGCTTCATCCATGCCGCAGCTGCGGTTTTTACTTTTGTAGGAGCCAACTTGTCGGCCTTCGTGAAGACGATACAGAAGGGAATGGACGATTCGCCAAGCCAGTCGATGAACTCCCGGTCGATGGCTTGAGGGTCGTGGCGGATATCAATGAGCACAAAAACGTTGCAAAGCTGTTGGCGCTGCAGGATGTAGCCCCTGATCATATTTTCAAGTTTCTGTCTTTCTGTCTTGGAACGCTTGGCAAATCCGTAGCCTGGCAGGTCGACCAGATACCATTCTTTATTGATGATGAAGTGGTTGATGAGCAGGGTTTTACCAGGCGTTGCCGATGTCTTGGCAAGCCCTTTGTGCCTGCAGAGCATATTGATCAGACTTGATTTGCCTACGTTGGAACGGCCAATGAAGGCATACTCAGGCTTGTTGTCGGCGGGACAAAGGCTGACATTTGGGGCAGATAATACAAATTCAGAATTCTTGATTTCCATATTATTTGTCGTTTTATTGGTGCAAAATTACAAAGAAAAGTTGAATTGTCGAAATAATTTCCTACCTTTGCACTGAAAAATAGAAAAGAATCGGGAAATATGAAGTTAATCAGTTGGGGATTCATTGGATGCGGTGAAGTGGCAGAGTTGAAATCAGGACCTGCTTTCAACGATGTGACGGGGTCGCACGTTGAGGCGGTGATGAGCCGTACAGAGGCGAGAGCCCGCTCTTATGCCGAGCGACATGGTGTCAGCAAATGGTATACCGATGCTCAGAAACTGATAGACGACCCAAACGTGAATGCCATTTACGTGGCTACTCCGCCCAGTTCGCATGCTACGTTTGCCATCATGGCCATGCGGGCAGGAAAGCCTGTCTATGTGGAAAAACCCTTGGCATCCAACTATGAAGATTGTGCACGCATCAACCGAATTAGCGAAGATACTGGGGTGCCTTGCTTCGTGGCTTACTATCGGCGCTATCTGCCATATTTCCAACGAGTTAAAGAGATAATAAACAGTGGTCAGATTGGTCAAATGGCCTACGTGCAGGTTCGTTTTACCACACCTCCTCGCCCGCAAGATTATCAGGAAAACAAACCCTGGCGATTGATTCCAGATATTGCTGGCGGTGGCTATTTTTATGATTTGGCGGCTCATCAGTTAGACTTGTTGCAAGATTTATTTGGAGTGATTGTTCGTGCCCATGGATATAAGACCAATCGGGCCCACCTCTATGATGCTGAGGACACCGTGTCGGCGTCATTCCGTTTTGAGAATGGATTGGTGGGTAGTGGCTCATGGTGTTTTGTGGGGCACGAGAGTGCACGCGAAGATCGCATAGAAGTGGTCGGCGACAAGGGCATGGTTTCTTTTTCGGTGTTCAGCTATGAGCCTATCAGACTGGTGACAAGTGATGGAGAACAATTCATCGAGGTTGAGAATCCTGATTATGTGCAGTTGCCGCTCATCAAGTCTGTCATTGAGGATTTGCAAGGGTTCGGAATGTGCCGTTGCACCAGTGTCAGCGCAACGCCGGTCAATTGGGTGATGGACCGCATACTTGGCAAGTTCTGACCCCTGTACCCCTCGGAAACAGAGTGAGACGAAATGAAGAAGCTATCATTCATCATATTGCTTTCGTTTTTTTCAATGTCAATGCTGGCAGACGACAGTATTGACGTGAAGAAGCCGTCTCTCTTCGATAAGTTGTACGAGATAGTAAAGGAGTTCAGCCGAGTTGACAAGAAGTACATTGAGCCTCAGCATTATAACTATACCGTCATGCTTCAGAATACCAATACGTATGAATCCTACACATTGCGCAACAAGGAGGGGCAGGAAATAGTGCTTTCGCCAGAACCAAGTGTGAAAATCGGCCCTTATGTAGGTTGGCGCTGGTTAGTACTGGGTTATACGATTGACGTTTCGCACCTTTTTGAAAGCCATCATAAGCAGGATTGGGACATCAGCCTCTACAGCAATCAGGTGGGTATCGACCTGTTCTATCGAAAGACGGGTAATGACTATAAAGTCAGACGGGCTTACCTTGGCGACAATATTTCTACTGACAACCTCAGAAATGTTCCGTTTGGCGGTTTCAATGCCAGCATTAAGGGTTTTAATCTCTATTATATTCTGAACCACAAACGCTTCTCCTATCCTGCAGCGTTCAATCAGAGCACCTGCCAGAAAATCAGTTGCGGATCTCCACTCGTGGGCATCGGATACACCAAACATTCATTGAGTATTGACGCGGAGAAACTGTATGGGCTGATAGAAAGCCGTCTTGGCTACGATTCGTCCAAATTGAACATGGACAGCAGCCTGGTGGCGGCCAAGGTCAATTATACTGACTTCTCGGTTTCCGGTGGCTATGCCTATAACTGGGTGTTTGCCAAAAACTGGGTTGCAGCAGCTTCCCTCTCGCTCGCCATCGGCCACAAGCGAAGCACTGGTGATATGGAGCACGATGGCTTCAGGCTGCGCGACTTCTCTTTCCGCAACTTCAATCTCGACGGAGTGGGGCGTTTCGGAATGGTTTGGAACAACACCCGGTGGTATGCGGGTTGGAGCGCTATCTTGCATTCATACAGCTATAGGAAGAGCCAGTTCTCGACAAATAGCGTGTTTGGTAGTCTGAACATTTATTTTGGCTATAATTTTGGCAATCGTTAATGAAAATCTAAAAACTTCTTAACGCCCAATTGCATTTCTTGCAGAAAACTTGCAAGAATAAAAAAATATAACTATTTTTGCGATTAAAATCCGGTAAAGATCAAAATCTATTATTTGAACTATAAAAAATAAAAGCTTTTATGGACAACAATGCACAATTAATCGCTCAGTGCGAGGAAAGAGCTAAGCAGTGGCTGACACCTGCTTTCGATGAAGAAACACGCAAAGCCGTTCAGGCTATGCTGGACAATGAAGACAAAACGGAACTCATCGATGCCTTCTATCGCGACCTGGAATTTGGTACAGGTGGCCTGCGTGGTATCATGGGTGCCGGCACCAATCGTATGAACATCTACATCGTGGGTATGGCTACGCAGGGATTTGCCAACTACATCCTGAAGGCATTCCCGGGCCGCAAAGACCTGAGTGTTGTGGTGGGACACGATTGCCGCAACAATGGCCGTCTGTTTGCTGAGACTGTTGCCAACATCTTCTCGGCCAACGGCATCAAGGTGTATCTCTTTGAGAGCCTTCGTCCGACGCCGGAAATCAGCTATGCCATCCGTCATCTCGGTTGCCAGGCTGGTGTCAACGTGACTGCTTCGCATAATCCCAAGGAATACAATGGATATAAGGCTTACTGGGAAGATGGTGCACAGGTGCTGGCTCCCCACGACAAGGGCATCATCGACGAAGTGAACAAGGTGACCATTGCCGACGTGAAGTTTGAAGGTAACAAGGAACTCATCGACATCATCGGTGGCGAGATGGACTGGGACTACCTGCAGGCTGTGAAGGAAGCTATGGTCGACCAGGATGTCATCCTGCGCCAGAAAGACCTGAACATTGTCTACAGCCCTATGCATGGTACGGGTCGCGTGATCATTCCTGAGGCTCTGCGTTCATGGGGATTCCAGAACATCCACGTGGTGCCCGAGCAGATGGTGATCGATGGTAACTTCCCGACTGTGGTAAGCCCCAACCCCGAGAATGCCGAAGCTATGACGCTGGGCATGAAACTGGGTACGCGCTTGAACGCCGACCTCGTCATCGCCAGCGACCCTGATGCCGACCGTCTGGCCATTGTCTGCCGCAATGCCAAAGGCGAGTGGGAGATCATCAATGGTAACCAGACCTGCATGATGTTCTGCTGGTACATCATCGCCAACAAGAAGAAACTCGGCCAGCTGAAGGGCAACGAGTTCCTGGTGAAGACCATCGTGACAACAGAGGTAATTGCCGAGATTGCAAAGAAGAACGAAGTGGAACTGCGCGACTGCTATACAGGCTTCAAGTGGATTGCTAACGAGATCCGTAAGTCGGAAGGCGTGAAGAAGTACATCGGCGGTGGCGAAGAGTCATTCGGATTCCTGCCGTTCGATAAGGTACGCGATAAGGACTCCCCAGCATCTATCTGCCTGATTTGCGAGATTGCCGCATGGGCAAAGGACAACGGCAAGACCCTCTACGACCTGCTCATGGATATTTATGTTGAGTACGGCTTCTCCTTCGAGAACACTATCAACGTCGTGCGTCCAGGTAAGACGGGTGCTGACGAGATTCGCCAGATGATGGAGAACTTCCGTCAGAATCCTCCCACCGACCTGGGTGGCTCGGAAGTCTGCCTGTGGAAGGACTATCAGACGCTGGAGGCCCGCTATGCAGACGGTAAGGTGGAAAAGATTGACATGCCTGATACATCGAATGTGCTGCAATGGTTCTGCACCGATGGTACAAAGGTGAGTGTGCGTCCTTCGGGCACCGAGCCGAAGATCAAGTTCTATCTTGAGGTGAAGGATCCCACCATGCGTTGCGCAGGTTGCTACGAGCGTTGCCTCGCTGGAGCCAAGGAGAAGGTAGAGGCCATCAAGCAGAGTCTGAACCTCTAAGAACCTCTAACATTGTATGAGGCTTCGTCGTAATGATTGGAGCCTCATATAATATAAAAAGGAGCGAACCACAAAGACTGATGGTTCGCTCCGTTTTTTGCTCATTAATCTCTGTCTTCTCTTAGCCAATCAGTCGACGCTATAGATATAGACGACATAAAGAGAAATGAGTATTGCAGCCACACACATGATGAAAAACAGCCCTTTCTTGAATCTCTTTCTCATCTGTCGAGCTTTCAGGTTGTTGTTCTTAAACACTTCTGAGTCATCCATATGCTTATGCTTGCCACTTCTATGGTGATGGTGCGTATGGCTTGAATGACTCGAGTGAGAATGATGAGTGTGCTGCGAGTGCTCTTGTGTGGAAGTCTTTTGTTCTGACATATGTATAATAGCGAGTAAAAGAGTGAGGTGGGCGACATGCAGTGCTGTCACCCACCTCTTTTTGTTTACATGAATGCAACAGTAAGTCCTGCCATAACGATGCTGACCATCGACATGAGCTTAATCAGAATGTTCAGCGAAGGACCGGACGTGTCTTTGAAGGGATCGCCAACGGTGTCGCCAACGATGGTGGCCTTGTGGGCAAACGAACCCTTACCACCGAAGTTGCCTTCCTCTACGTTCTTCTTCGCGTTGTCCCAGGCACCGCCTGCGTTAGCCATGAATACGGCCAGCGTGAAGCCGCCTGCCAGACCGCCGACGAGCAGACCCAGAACACCTGCAACACCCAGCACGCAACCCACGACGATGGGGATGACGATGGCGAGGATGGAGGGGAAGATCATCTCGTGCTGGGCAGCACGTGTGGAAATCTCAACGCAACGACCATAGTCAGGAGTGCCTGTACCTTCGAGGATGCCGGCAATCTCCTTGAACTGGCGACGCACCTCGACCACCATCTTCTGGGCAGCACGTCCCACAGCTTCCATCGTAAGACCGCAGAACAGGAAGGCTGCCATAGCGCCGATGAAGGCACCAACGAGCACCTTCGGGTTCATCAGGTTCACCTGGAAGAAGTTCATGAAGTCGGGAATCGTGGCCTGTGCGGCATTGATCACCTCACCCTTGACGTTGGTCATCGTCGTTCCGGCACGCTCCATAGCAATCTTGATTTCCTCAATGTAGGAAGCCAGCAGGGCCAGAGCCGTGAGGGCTGCAGAACCAATGGCGAAGCCCTTACCCGTAGCAGCAGTAGTGTTGCCCAGAGCGTCGAGAGCATCGGTGCGGTGACGCACTTCCTCACCCAGTTCGCTCATCTCGGCGTTACCGCCGGCATTGTCGGCGATGGGGCCGTAAGCATCGGTAGCCAGAGTGATGCCCAGTGTCGAAAGCATTCCAACTGCTGCAATACCAACACCATAAAGACCGTGAGCCAGACTCTCAGACGACATCGAGAGGTCGAAGCCATTAGCACACATGTAGCTCAGCATGATGGCCACGCCAATGGTGATGACGGGGATGCAGGTCGAAATCATACCTGTGCCAATACCCTTGATGATAACGGTGGCCGAACCTGTCAGACCAGCCTCAGAAATCTTCTGAGTCGGCTTGTAGGAGTGCGAAGTGTAGTACTCCGTTGCCTGACCGATGATGACACCGGCAGCAAGACCAGAGATGACAGAGAACGACAGACCGAGCCAGTTTTCAACACCCAGCAGATAGAGGATGGCGAAAGTAGCGCAGGCAATCAGCACTGCCGAAACATTCGTACCCAGAGCCAGCGACTTCAGCAGGTCACGCATGGTAGCACCTTCCTTCGTGCGGACAAGGAAGATGCCCAGCAGCGACAGGAACACGCCAACGGCAGCAATAAGCATCGGGGCTATGACGGCCTTCAACTGAGTCTCGCCACCAACGGCGGCAAAGGCAGCAGCACCCAGAGCTGCAGTAGAAAGAATAGAGCCGCAGTAGCTCTCATAAAGGTCGGCGCCCATACCAGCCACGTCGCCCACGTTGTCACCCACGTTGTCGGCAATAGTAGCAGGGTTGCGGGGATCGTCCTCGGGGATGTCGGCTTCCACCTTACCCACGATGTCGGCACCCACGTCGGCTGCCTTAGTATAGATACCACCGCCAACACGTGCGAACAGAGCCTGCGTAGAGGCACCCATACCGAAGGTCAGCATGGTGGTCGTAATCGAAATGAGTCCATCGGGATCGAAGTGGTTCAGCACCACGAACCAGATAGCGATGTCGAGCAAGCCAAGTCCTACAACAGTGAGACCCATCACGGCACCCGAACGGAAAGCAATCTTCAGACCTGCATCGAGGCTCTGGCGGGCAGCATTAGCCGTGCGGCCGCTGGCATAGGTGGCAGTCTTCATGCCGAAGAAACCAGCCAGACCCGAGAAGAAACCGCCTGTGAGGAATGCGAAGGGCACCCAGGGGTTCTGCACGCCGAGTCCGTAAGCCATAAAGGCGAACAGGGCAGCAAGTGCGATGAACACGTAGAGCACCACCTTGTACTGCTGTTTCAGATAAGCCATTGCACCATCGCGCACGTACTTAGCAATCTCACGCATACGAGGTGTTCCCTCGTCGGCCTTAATCATGCTCTTAAAGAAGAACCAGGCCATACCCAATGCCACGATAGAGGCAACGGGGACAAGCCAGAATACACTTGGAATGTTGTTCATAAGATTAATAGGTTTTTGTTTAACATAAGTTGATTAAAGTGTTCTTTACCATAACGTTAGAACCTGAAGTCGAGCTCCACGTCAACGAGGTTGTAGCTCTGATGGGTGGCACGCTCGTTCACACGGGCATACTCCACGTTCAGCTGCAGGTTCTTGTTGAACAGGTAGTCGGCACCCACCTCGTAGTAGGTCTTCGAGGAAGCCCACGTCTTCTGGTCGCGATAGCAGTCGTAGCGTGCCTTTGCGTGCAGCTTGTTCTTGATGACAGGAGCGATGCAGAGCGCATACCAACCGTCGGCCTTGTCGCCCTTGTCCTTGTTGGCAGCGAAACCCTGGCTGTGGATATACTCTGCACGAGCCGTCCAGTCGTTCAGCGCATATTCGGCCGAGAGCGCATAGCGGTTCTTGCGCACGCTTTCGGTCTTGGAGATGGTGGCATTTCCTTGGACAGAGGTCATATTGGGGTCAGTCTGCGTAGTCGTCATATAGCGCGTTCCGGTCCAGCCGAAGGCACCGATGCGGAGGCCCTTGATGGGCATCACCCATACGCCGCCTATGATGTCCTTCTTGTTGTCCTTGTCCTTCTGGTTGATGCCTTCGCCGTTGAACACGCCCACCTGATAGTGCAGCAGGTTGCGGCCACTCTTGTCCTTCAGGAAGTCGCCCTGAATCTGCACACCGATGTCGCGGCCGTTCGACGACTGCTCGCCTGTGCGGTCAGAGAATCCGGCCAGCTTCGACACGGGCTGCGAGTACGACATGAAGCCCTGCGTGATGGGGTGCATGGGGTTCTCAAACGTGAACGGACGCTTGAACTGACCTGCTTTCACCATGAAATACTTGTACTTCTGCCACTCGGCAAACACGTCGACAATACGCGGAGAGGCATTCAGCGACGAAGTGTTGCCGTTCAGCTGCAACTGCATCTTCCAATACCAGTCCTGCTGAATGCGGCCGTCCAGAGCCAGACGCACCAAGCGGAGGTTGAAGGAGTTCTCATGGGCGTTCTCCTTGTCGTGACCTTGGTATTGAACCATACCGTAGCCGGAGAATTTCACGTTGTTGAGCCATGCGGGCAACTCGATGGTCTTCTTTTCTTGTGCGCCGGCGGTAAGTGTCGTCACGGCCATAAGCGCTGTGATCATCAGTTTTTTCATTCTTTTTATTCTTTTTTTATTGTTTGTGTTTTTTTACTTATTTTCATCCTGCAAAGATAATAAAAGATATTGAAACCTCCAAATTTTCTTTAAAATTTCCCTTACGACTCTCTTTACCTACAGCTTTCTGGCTGTCGCCGTTGCTTCATAAACATCATAGCAGGCATGTGGAGTCACGTCTGCTATGATGTGTGTAGATAAGAAGCATTTGATGTTTAGAATTCAACCAGCAAGCGGGCATTGATCTGCCGGCCTGTCAGATAGTTAGGAACGGCAAACTGCGCGTTTTCGACGCTTGTTATCCAGTAGTAGGAGTTCACGTTGTTGATACCGAGCAGATTGAGGCAGTCGGCCCCGATCCACACACGCGGGCGCTTGAAACTGGGTTTGCCTTGCTGAGGTCCGCAGAGGAGATAGCTCATGCCGATGTCGGCACGCTTGTAGGCTGGCGAGCGGAAGAGATTGGTCTCCAGCTCGCGGTGGGGCGGCGAGAAGGGCAGACCGTCGGCATAGGCCAACTTGAGCGACATCTTCCAGCGGTGGGTACCGGGGAAGTAGTCGGTGAAGAACAGACTGACGGCTATGCGCTGGTCGGTAGGCAGGGGTATTTTCTTGCCGTTGAGTTTCATCTTGGCATCCATCAGCGACAGCGACAGCCATGAGTCGGTGCCCTCCACAAATTCTCCATATATCTTCATGTCGATGCCTGCCGTGTGGCCGCTGGCTTCGTTCTTACCGTAGTAGACCACCTTCACGTTGTTCACGCTGTAGGGTACGAGTTGCGAGAGCAATTTGTAGTAGGCTTCGGCCGTGAACTTGAAGCGACGGTTGTTCAGCCTGAAGTTGTAGTCGCAGCCGGCAATGAAGTGGATGGAACGCTGGCTCTTGATCTTCTTGTTGAGTGTAGCGTAAGTGATGCCGTTGACGGTCGATGTATCGCGAAGTTCTTTGTAGAACGGCGCCTGATAATAGAGTCCCGTGGCAAAGCGCATAGTGACATTCTGGTTCCACGATGGGATGATGCCGAGTGAGACACGCGGTGAAACGATGGATTCGCGATTAAAGTTCCAGTGGGAGAATCTAACGCCGTAGTTCAGCGTGTAGAGCGTAGGCGGCGTGCTCTGCTCCTCATCGTCAGAGCCTCCTGTCTGCCAGCGGTAAGTGTCCTGCAGGTAGGCTTCTATTCGGTTGGCTTTCAGCGTGTTCTGCGCTTTCAGCGAGTAGATCATGTTCAGGTCGTAACCGGTGTGAGGCACGCTGTAGCCAGCCGAGTCGCGCATTTCGTACTCCACTGATTGTTCCTCTATTTTCTCGTGCTTCAGCGTCAGGGCTCCTTCCCATTCGTGATGGCGCGTCTTGTGCTGCATGAGCAACTTGGCACTTTCAACCGTAGCATTCAGGTAGTTGCGTGAATGTTCGAAGAAAGTTCCTACGCCCAGGCTTTCAGTCGTCTTGGAATCGCTCAGCCAATACTGCGTCTGGATGTCGTAACGCTCCTGCTCGCGGGTTGTATAGGCCGAAGCAATGAGTGAAAGATTGGTGTTGGGCGTCAGGTGGCGCGTGATGGAAAGGTTGCCGAAATAGGTGCGGAATAGATCCTTTTCCCATCCATCGAAGTATACAAGGAAGTTCATGACGTTCTGCTGCGTTCCGTAGTCAGTGGAGCGGTTGCTGGGCATGAACTTATAATGGTTGTCAGAGATGTTGCCAATGAAGTCTATGGTCCATCGCTTATTGGGCCGGAAACTCAGAAAGGTCTGAAAATCAAGGAATTTCGGATCGTACTCGGCATCAACGTCGCGTTGTGAGGCAAGCAGGAATCGTGTCATCTTGTAGCGCACACCATTGAGCCATGAGAATTTCTTGGTGCCCACCCCAAAATAGGCGCTAGCACCAAGAAGGCTGGCTGAAAGAGTGCCTTCGGTGACCGACTTTTGCTGTCCTTGTGGCTCCAGACGCTTGTAGCCGATGTCGAGCGTCGACGACATCTTATCGCCATACTTTGCGGCAAAGCCACCTGTTGAGAAGCCGATGCGCTCTACCATATCGGGATTGATGATGGAGAGACCTTCCTGCTGTCCGCTGCGCACAAGGAAGGGGCGGAATATCTCGATGTTGTTGATGTAGACGCTGTTCTCATCGAACGAACCACCGCGTACGTTGTACTGCGAAGACAATTCGTTGTGTGTGCTGACGCCAGCCTGTCCCTGAATCATCTCTTCAACGGCATTACCCGTTGTCGAAGGAGCATTCTTAACGTCTTCTTTGCTCAGTTCCTGGGTGGTAGTGGTTTGGCGCCTCATCTCCGTGACCTGTACTTCATGCAGTGTCTGGTCGTCTTCGCTGAGAATGATCTGAAGCGTCTGCTTGCCGCGCGGACGGCGAAGGAGGCGTGTCTTCGTCTTATAGCCAATCATGGAAAACTTCACCTCAACGGAATCGGCAGAAAGCAATTCCATCGAGAACTCACCGCTGAGCGAGGTCAGCGTGGCGCGTCCTTGGCTCAGCACCTGAACCGATGCCAGTTCGACGGGGTTGAGTTGCTCGTCGGTCACACGCCCCTGGAGCGTGAAAGTCTGGGCCGATGCGCTGACGGCAGCGGCCAGTATATATATAATAATGTATAGTCTGCGTAGCTTCATATCAATAATAATAACGCAAGATTTTGCGTTTTATTGTATGTCAGCGTGTCTTGACCTTCGAATAGGCTACAAGTCGGTCGGTGCGCTCGCCCACACCTCGGTAGTACACAAGGCCTTCATACTGGTTCTCTGTCTGGAAGAACGAACCTTCAGAGGGTACGGGGCGGAGCACGCCGTCAGGGGTCATGAGCAAGTATTGATAGGAATAATAGCCTTGTTTGAGTGGTATGACGGCGTCGTAGCAATGCTCCTCACGGTTATACTCCATTTGGTATTTCTCGTTGAACTGGTCGTGAGTCCACAGGCCGTTGAGGTAGACCGTGCCGTCGAGTTCCGGTGAGAGCAGGCGGAAGTGAGTGAGAAGATATTCGCAGGTGCGGTCTACTTCATAGTTGTCAGTGTTGCGAATGAGAAATGCACCGTTTGCATCTTCGTCGTAGACATAGCTGGGGCGTGGCTCGTCAGCCCACAGGTAGGCGTGGTAGGCAGAGCCGTCCCAGTCGATGGTCTCGATGCCCATCGTGGTATGGGTGGCATCCAGCATTTCAAACTTCCGGTACTCATTGCCGGCCGGGAAAATGAGGTCGCGGTTGTGGCTCCAGCGCAGGCCGTCGTTCATGGTGAACTGGGGCTTGGGATTCAAGATGGCATTGTCCCACCGCGAGTTCTGCATGACAACAGTCTTTATTTGCCGTTCGGGATCGGTCACGTTCAGACGTCCGTAAGACAGCTGCATCTCCACCTGCTGATGTGAATTGTTGATGTCGATGTCGGTGTTGGTAGTCACGTTCAACTGCAATCCCATAAGTGGCTCAACCACCATGAAGCAGATGGACATCATCGGCTCGTCAGAATGGTTTTCGTCGTAGATGGTCAGACGATAGTTTCCACTCATCTTGAGACGGCAGCGCGAGTTGGGAATCTGCAAGCGGTAGTGGGTGTAGAGTACGTTTGTGTTGAGCGATTCCTCAAGGTCCTCAATGGGCTGACCGTCGGCAAAACCATCGATAAAATCGCTTGTGAAGATATCCTCGGAGGCCGTCCAGTCGGCTTCGCAATGCTCCACGCGATAGACGTAACGATTATACTCGTGTGTGAGGTCGTCGAAGTCGATGAGAATGGGGATGCTGCCGCCTAGCGTGATGATAGGCAGGGAGAGCCAGTCGTCGGCAGGAGTGACTTGAAGGGAGGCAATGCGTTCGCTGAATATCTCGTGGCGTTGGGCTGAGGCAGATGAGCACATCATGGAGAGCGACACCAACAGCAGCGCTACTCGTAACCCCATCGTTCCTTTCCGGCTCGTGTACATCATTCTGTTCTCCTTTTTTGGGGTAATTATTCTTTGTTCACTTCGTTTCGAAGCATGTCGGTGATGCCGTCTACAATCTTCTCGAGTGCATCACCAGTCGTACTGTCTGTACGTTCGCCGATTTGCTTTTTCACAATGCGGCTGACGGAACCTATAATCTCCTCCTGGATGTCGTTCATGATGGCATTTTCGTCAGCAGGGCCTGCAGGAGACTGACCTGTCTGGCTATCGCTGACAGAAGGTGCGGGCTCGAAGCCTGACAATGGGTTGTGTTCGTCAATGTAGTGAGAGAGGTCGTCTTCGTTAATAGTAAAAACCCTACCGAAAAGACCATAGGAGATGTTCTTGTTCTTGCCGTTGGTATTGATCGTGCACTTGGAATAGATGTAGTAGTTGTGGTAGTTGACCATTTCGTCGAGAACTTGGTCGAGAATCTGGTCGCTGAGCAGATGGCGCACAAGCCCTATGCCGACACCGAAGAGGTTGTTGTTTTTGGCCGACGACTGTTCGAGTGCAAGCACAATCTTTTCTTTGATCTTCTCCTTGTGGTCTTGCTCCTTCGGGCACGAAACAGCCATAGCAATCAGCAGGCACACGAGGAGTCCGAGGAAGGCTACGAACAGCCGCTTCAAGCAGGAACTTGACGGGGGGGCAGAGCTCCCTTTCTGAGAACTGTTGCCGCTAAATGAAACCTCATTATTGGGTGATTCGTTCTTCTCTGCTCTGTTTGTTTCGGGGACAGGTGGCGGGGTAGACGTGTCTTTGGTGTTGAAGAGAAACTGGCGTAGTTCTTCAACTTTCCATGCAGGGGTCCAGTCGGTCATTCCTTCCGCCCACACCAGCGTTTCGCTTCCTATGCCTTTGTCTTTCAACTCATAGATGCTGAAAGGACCGGCTTGGCGATTGTTCTCAACGATAAAGTATTTCATGTCAATGAATTATAAAGATTTGTTTCTAATGCTCTTCGTCGTAATATTTGTCAAACTCCTGGCGAAGCAAATCCTTGTTGGCGATGATGCTGCGAATCTGCTTCAGATATTGTTCGTTGGGCGAATTGGGAATCCAAAGGGTGATGTATCCTTGGGCAGAATACTTGTTCTGCATGTGTTCGCAGAAGCGTTCCCATTGTTCCTCCTTACTCTTGTCAGGATAGTTCTCCAAACCAAATTCTACCGTGCGGCGAAACACGGTAGCCGGTTCAAGGTCGCGGTCGGCCTCGGCCACAATCTTTCCATATAAGCTGCGGGGAGCATGGCTTGAGGAGGCACGGTGGTCTTCGATGGCTTCGCGCATAATGCGAATCTGCTCATCGCTGAACCACCGCTTCAGGCGCAGGTCGGCCGACAATATCTTGCCGCCAGTGATGTGGTGAATGGCACGCGGCCCACTCATGCCGATGTCGTGATAGGCTGCAATGGTGTAGGCCATATCAATGTCAGCACCCAACTGACGGGCAATCACGAGGCTACGGTCGATGACTCTTTGCACATGTGTGATGCCGTGACTGCGCCCGAAAGCGTTGTACTTGGGCAGTATATTGGTTTCAACAAACTGCATGAGATCCAGATTGGGGTTCTTGCTGGTCATAGTTTGGGAGTAGTTTTCTTTTTGCCTACAAAAATAGTAAGATTTAGCCGACATTCTCCTTTTTTATAGTTAATAAAAACAAAAAAGAATGGGAAATGCATGTTTATGGTATTTTGATTTGTTGTTTTTTCTTTATTTTTGCATACTTAAAACGATAGAAGAAAATGAAAGAATCTGATATTAAAAGAAACTCCTGGCAAGCATGGTGGCTGGCTTCCCGGCCTAAAACACTCACGGGGGCTGCTGTTCCTGTAATGATTGGTGCCGCTCTGGCTTTGGCCGACAGCCATTGGCATGTGCGCGTATGGCCGATGGTTTTGTGCTTCCTCTTTGCCTTTATCATGCAAATAGACGCCAACTTTGTCAATGACTATTTCGACTTCAAGAAAGGGACTGACGACGAAAAAAGACTTGGCCCGAAACGAGCCTGCGCACAAGGGTGGGTGACAGCCGCTGCCATGAAGACGGCAATAGGCATCACAACTGTTACCGCTTGTCTTGTGGGACTTCCGCTCGTGATTTTTGGCGGCTGGGAAATGATAGCAGTAGGCGCTGTTTGTGTCCTGTTCTGTTTTCTCTATACCACCCATCTTTCCTATATGGGAATGGGCGATTTGCTCGTCTTGCTGTTTTTCGGAGTCGTGCCCGTCACGCTGACCTACTATCTCTCCATGCCTGACGGCTTTCAGTTCGTCACGCTGGAATGCCTGCTGGCCTCCATAGCATGCGGACTCGTTATCGACACGCTGCTGGTCATCAATAACTATAGAGACATCGACAACGACCGCCGCACGGGCAAGCACACGCTCATCGTGGCCATCGGACCGAGGATGGGGCGCCTGCTCTATTTGGCACTGGGCGTCGCAGCCTGCCTCATGGGCTGCTCGTTCATCCTCTACGGTCACTCCTGGGCCGCCTGGCTGCCCATCATTGTCTATCAGCCCCTTCACGTCGCCACATTTGTGGAAATGCGCCGCATCGGCAAGGGCGAACGCCTGAACCGCGTGCTTGGCATGACCGCCCGCAACATGTTCGTCTATGGCCTAGCTGTCGCCATCGGCTTCCTGCTGTAGTAGCCCCCGCCGCCCTTACACGCCCCTCTGCCCCCATACACGGCGCACCAGCGCCCTATCATCCCGAATACGTTTGCAAAGGTACGAAAAAAGAAAAACCTTAGTTACACTGCTTGCATCACAGTATCACAGTATCACAGTTTTGTAGGGAGGGGGTATAAAGGGGGAATTTAGAACTTACTATTATATATATAATATATTATATATATAATAGTAAAAATTTTTACTTACATTTTTTGACTCTTCCGAGGCGTCCGCACAAAAATATGCCTCATAATAAAACTGTGATACTGTGATACTGTGATGCAGTGATGGTTTTTATGCCCTTGAAATAGGTGACGAAAATCTCCTAAACACCTTTGTACTTCTACATTCTCCAAGAAAATATCACAAGGATCCGAAAGTGCAGTTTTTGTCCCAGAATGTGCATTTTTTCGTGCTTACGATTTGGAAGTTTCAAGATTTTTTCGTAACTTTGCAGTGTCAATGAAAAGCCCCAGAAACCCAGCCCAGCACCCAGAAACCCACCCCCAGCACCCAGCCCCCCCCCCAACCCCTCCCGAGGGGAGGGGGGCTTGATTAGCCTTGAAGCGCAATTAAAACTATGGAGGCATGCTCTATCGCATGCGGAGCATGCTTCCTTAATCTCTGGAGCATAGCTCTGCATCCTCCGAAATAAGCCACCACCACCTACGGAGCTATGCTCTGCATCATGCAGACTACGCTTCCATTATCTATAGAGTAGTGTCCTGAAAGGAAAAATCTTTACAGCCTCTCAACTCGAAACCAGAAACTCGCCCCCCCCCGGACCTCTCCGAAGGAGGGGAGGGCCTGCCGGGACAAAGGGGAAACTCCTCCAGCCCCTCCGAAGGAGGGGGGGGCCTGCAGGGACAAAAGGTTGCTAGGGAACGCCCCAACGGGGCGCTGCCTTACACGCGGCTCCGCCGCCTTACCCGCCTGCATTAGTTGAAGAAGTTCCAGCTGACGCCAAGGCGCAGCACACGGCCGTTGGTGGGGTAGTGGGGGGCAAGGAAGTAGTTCATCTTGCCCGATCCGGCATTGACGTGGCTCATCATGACAAAGAAACGGGTGTGCTTCAGATGAAGGTTTGCATAGACGTTCACAAAGGGATAATTGCCTATCTGCACCCTGTTGTCGCCTTCCTGAACACTGAACTGTCCTAACGCGGGACTATAGTCGGGAGCGTAGTACTTCGTGAAGTATCTGACGTCGGCACCCAGGTCGCAGCTCAGCACGCGGGCTATCTTGAACCGCAGGAAGAGATTCGTGTATACATTCAAGTCGGGTAGGGGAAGGACGTCTTTATTTGTAGACTTCTGGTAGGTAAGTACCGTTTCCCAGTTCAAGGGTCCGAATGCAAAATTCTGCGATAGTGATGCCGTGAAAAGGCTGATGGCGTCGCTGCATTGTCTGACGGCCAGACTGTTGCCTGTGCGGCCGTAGGATTCAGTGATGTTATAGCTCTGACCGAAATAGAGGTGATTCTTGATTTCGTCGAAAGCGACACGCAGCGTTGTGTGGGTTTTCTGATAGCTGAACAAGCCTTCAACACGGCTGTGGATGGTCTTGCTCAAGTCGTTGTTGTCCCACCAGAAATGCTTGGCATGATAATGACGATAGTAGAACGTGGGGTTCAAATGGTAGAGGAATCCCTTTGCTGCGAGCGTGATGGTATCGCCAAACAATTTGAAGTTCAAATCGGCTGTCGCATCTATTTTTACCTGTCCTGCATCTTCGCCAACGAGCCAGGCTTCTGCTACGGCGTTGAAGTGCAGAGTGTTGCCTTGTGTCTTGCTGATTTGTCCGCCTACGCTGAGCGTGTGCTCATTGTACTTGCAAATGCCGTTGTCGACAGAATCGGGTAGAGTGAAATGGCGCAATTCGCTGGTGGCGAATGCTTTAAGTCCCATCTTCACCCATTTATTGAAACCTTCAAGCATGGAAATGGCGAAGGTGTTCTTGATGGCATAATGCTTGGTTTGGTCGTAGATGGAGTCGCCTGCAAAATGCCACTGCTCGTAGAAGGTGTCGGCATAGTAATCCGTGGGATTCTGATAGGCCTGGTAGATGCGCTCATAGTTGTCAAGCTTCAGCGTATGGATGATGCTTGTCACCGGGACATACTCGTTCTTCATCCATGATGTGTCTTCTTGTGCCTGTTTGTCCTTAGCGATTAAGCTGTCGGCTGCAGCCTTACCGTTGACGGCAATTCTATCTCCTACGCTCAATGAGTCGGTCTTGGCGGGCTCTGCCCCTGCTATGACAGCATTGTCGGGGCGCCCGGCAAATGTAGGTTCTTTCTCAAGGTCTTTATCAGTCAGCTCAATGCCTGCCTCCTGGGCTTCCCGCTCACGCTTCTCGCGTTCTTTACGTTCCATTTCCTCCTTATGGGAAGCAATGGCAAACTTCTTTGCTTCAATCTCTTCGGCAGTCATTGGAACCTTCCGGTTGAAACCAAGGTTGTAGCGATGGGTGAAGAACACATGCTGATTGTCGTTGCGATTCCAGTTTTGTTGCAGCACTGTCGGTATTTCAGAACTTTGAAAATTGTCCTGAAAACGTTCGGGGTGAATGATATACTCGTCGTTTGTTATACCACCGTTTTCTGTCACTTTCTGATGGTTGGTCGACAGCAATATATGAGCCTGATAACGGTCCCCGAGATAACTTCCATACATAGTATAGTTGAAGTGCGAGGTGCTTTGGGAATCGTAATAGCCGCGGCCGTAGATGTAATTGAAGTTGAATCCCAATCCCAAGCGTTTCCCTGCATTGACGCCAAATTTGGCTATAAAATGGTCGTCGCCATTGGTGCGGTCTCCGCATTTGTTATAACTCAGGTTCGTAAACGGAGAAAGGGTGTTCGTAAAATGAAATTCACCTGGTTGCTGCAGAAAAAAGTCGTATGGCTCGGTGAAAATGAATTGACCATCGGACTGACGGTTGATGAAAATACGGTTGATGCGTGGTGCGCCCTTGTTGCCGGTCGTATTGAATTCACCTCTGGTTCCTTCTGTGAGAACCGTATTCATATACATGTAAGGAATGGTGTCAATAGCCGTTGCAGAGCGATCGCCAAATCGCTCGTCAACTTTCCATACTTTCAGCCCTTTTGGTATTTCTTTGTTTTCTCCTGATTTCTCTTTGCCGCTATTGTCGCTGTTCTGCAGGTCGCGTGTCCTGATATTGCCTGATGCGTCGATTTCGTTGAATTGGGCATAAGAAACTGCGCAGGTAGATAACCATAGTAGCAAAGCTGTAAATAGTCTGTTCATTTTCTTCATAAGAATTGTTGGCGTATGCATACATCCTGCTATCAGATTAGTCGGATGCAGCACTCTACGAACTTGAATCCTATGGCAATCAATATGGTGTATGTTCCAATGTCTTTATTCCATAAAAAGTAGATACATAGGCCTATGATGGCAACAACCATAAAAATAATGTTCAATACATTCCTTAAATGGCTATGTTTCTTCTTTTTTTCATCGAAATGCTCGTTCCGCCTATGAGTGGGAAATTCATTGTTGTCCATGTTTCCTCCTTTTTCTATTTATCAAGGGCGTTATTAATGATTTCAAAAATCTCGTCTTTACGGTCTATCGTCTTTCTTCGGAATTTGCCGGAATACTTGCTAAGTTTTGTCTTCGACTTGTTCAGAGCGTATTCGTCTGTAATCCATTCTTCTGCCTTGGTCTCAAGACCACCGCCTTCACGATCAACTTCGTAAGAATAGAAAATGCGCGAAAGAGTGAGGTTTAAATGACCGTCAGAACAATTGGCTATAATCGTATAGTCAAAGACTGTTCTGTCGAGCGACAGGAATGAATTCTTGAACACAAGCCATTCGCGATACCGGGCCGCTATGACGTGCTCAGCCTTGTTCACTAATGATATCTGGCTTTCTTTGAACTGGTTTTCGCCAGTTGTCATTCGCTCGAGTACCTGATAGACGATGTCGTAAATTTGCTGGGCATTCTTACCCGGAACATCTTTGTCGAGAGTGAAGACAACCTTTCCGTCAACCATTGGAACTGCATTCGCCAGATATTTGGGATCCGTGTTGGCCTCATTTTTCATGAATAGGGCCTTCTTGGGCTTTTCCTCTTCCTGTTGTTTTGCGGGTTTTTCCCAATTGCTTTGTGCTGTAGCAAAACAAGGCAACATCGCAATAATTGCAATAGTAATTCTTTTCATATTTTATTCTACTTCAGTGTTTATTTTTTGATACTATTTTTCTTTTCAAGCGCAAAATTACGAAAATATCTCAGATTAATCGTCAATTAAGTAATATTTAACCTAATTTATTATATATACCAAGCTTTTGGAATGCAGTTTTTAGAACTGTTATATTGGATGTCTTTTGTCTCATAATAGTGGCTGATAAGGAAGCAATAACCTCGTTTGATAAGTGTAAAATCTCTTATATTGTAAACAATTTGGAAAATATTACTTTTTTTTGAAAAATAGTTCTTGAAATATTTGGTGGGAAGGAAAATTTGGCGTACCTTTGCACTCGCTTCTCTAAAAACGGAGCACACAAGATAAGCGATCTTTGAAGAGATTTACATACAGACAGAAGAAGTAGTACAAGAAGCAGGTGCTGCTCTTGCGATGTGATCGCGGGAGTCAGTCACCAGGGTACAAGAAGTACCGTC
>Ga0256404_1002711_pt1 | contig 38301 bp, 40 predicted proteins | sample RumenRJG_01DNA_FD_185990 | JGI IMG/M metagenome (GOLD analysis project Ga0256404, IMG submission 185990) | Bovine rumen microbial communities from Lethbridge, Alberta, Canada - RJG_01 | ecosystem: Host-associated > Mammals > Digestive system > Stomach > Rumen | place: Canada: Alberta | collected...
TACAGCGACGAATATATACAAAGCAAAGTGGATGAACTCAACAAGCGACCTAGAAAGTGTCTGGGGTACCTAACACCTTATGAGGTCTATTATTCAACCGTGTTGCACTTAATTTGACAATTCAAGTTCTAAAAAAACTGAATGTCCCTATTCCATACTTCCAAGCAGGTTATCATCCTCATCGAAAGGCAGCGGAGTAGCCTCCGAAGCGATCTCGATCTGGGGATTTCGCTTCGCCTCTTCCAGCATCGCCTCCGAGATCTCGATATATTCCAGTTTCATGGTATTTTGGATGCGGACAACACGCGGCACCGCTTCGTCGACGCCGAAACAGGTGCGCAGCGCCATCTGGATCGCCAGTTTATCGGATCCCATCACCATGGGGATCTTCATGGTCTCCGTTATCTTATTGGTGATGGTATTGGGATAGGTCGCTTCGAAATCCATCTTGTTCAGCATTCTGCGTGTGGTCACATCTGCAAGACCGAGTCCGTTCGCATTGCCGTGCGACGCCGCCGTTAGATCCAGCACGGCCACCCGCTGCGCGTCGATTCCGCCGGAAGCGCAATCCGTGCAGAAGCGTCCGGAGATGTTCGGATCCATGCCGTCCCCGGAGATATCTTTGCCGATCTCGTCCACGACAAGCACATCGCAGGAATCGAAGCATATGCGAGGCATGTAAGCCTTAGCTTTTACGAGAAGTTCGGGCTCTTTTTCGATGATCTCCTGCGGCGTAAGCGCGTGCAGTTCCCGGGTCTTATCGTAGGCGTTCTCCAGGATGCCCACGCCGAACAGCACCCTGGCATGTTTCAGGATCGCGGTCCCGTACTTGGGGATGTCCTCCGCGAAATGTTCGAATCCAGCTGCATGCACGATAGACGCGCCGTACTGCTTGCCCAGGCCGATCGTCATCATCTTCATCAGGCCGCTTTCGTAGGGCCCGCGGAATGCGGTATGGGGCTTGACCCGCCCAGCCACGATGATGCCGTCTGCCTCCGCGGCGTATTTATCGATACGCACGGGCTTTCCGTCCGGCGTAGTCCCGATCTGCACCGTTTCCATGGAGGAACGGATGGCGCAGCCTATCGACTCTTCCGTAATGCCGTAACTTTCCAAGATCGCAAGCTGACCCTCCGCCGTCGCGCCGCCGTGGCTTCCCATGGCGGGCACCACAAAGGGCACGGCGCCTCTTTCCTTTACGAAATCGGCAATCGTCCTGATGATCAGAACGATATTCGCGACGCCGCGGCTTCCTGCGGTTATGGCGACCTCACCGTCTGCCGGGATGCTGCCTGCGATCTCGGGACGGGAGAGCTGCTCCCGGAGCACCCGCGGGATCTGCTCCACCGGAATATGCGTATCGTCAAATTTTTGCCGTATTCTCACCATCTGAGGAACGGGTACGTCCTGCAGAAGAGATTGGATCGCTCCCATCTTAACACTCACTTTCTTAACGCTCTTACCGCATCGCCAGGGTCACATCCCCGGTCGCAGCTAATGTATCTCCCACATAGGACTCCGCACTGCAGGTGAAGATCGCCTTTTCGATCTTCGCCTCTTTTATTTTTGCCTCGATCCGGAGCGTATCGCCGGGCCGGATCTTGCTCAGGAACCGGACGTTATTGATCCCAATGAACAGAGGAAGTTTACCAGGAAACTGTCCGTCCGCCATCAACAGCACGTCGGCTGCCTGGGCCATGCATTCCACGGTGTAGACACCGGGCAGCACCGGCTCGTCCGGGAAGTGGCCGCGGAAGATCTCCCGCCCGGGGTCCACATAGAACGTCGTAATGATATGCTTTCCCGGGGTCAGTTCTTCTACCGTGTCCACCAATAACATCGGATCGCGATGCGGCAGGATCTTCTTTATGTCTTCTTTATCCAGTTTCATCACAGATACCTTCCCGTCAAACTCTCCTTACAATTTCGGATCTCCTCCGGTGTGCCGCAGGCGACGATGCGGCCGCCCGCCTCGCCTCCGCCCGGGCCCATATCCACGATATAGTCCGCGCTGCGGATAACATCTAGATCGTGCTCGATGACGACGACCGTCGCGCCGTGGTCGATCAACCCCTGAAAGACCCCCAGCAGCGTTTGTACGTCCAGCGGATGCAGACCGATGGTGGGCTCATCGAAGACGAATACCGTATCTTCCTGGCGCCTGCCCATCTCGGAAGCCAGCTTTAAGCGCTGCGCCTCGCCGCCCGACAGGCTGGGCGTATCTTCGCCGAGCGTTAGGTAGCCGAGCCCCAGATCTGCCAGGATCTGCAGTTTCGGGCGCACGGCGTTCAGGTCGGAGCAGGCCTTTAGCGCGTGGTTCACATCCATGGCCATCAGCTCCGGCAACGAATACTCGCCCCCATTCTTCCCTTTTCTGCGGATGCTTCCGCATTCTTTGCCGTAGCGGCTGCCGCGGCAGTCCGGGCACGGAATGTCCACGTCCGGCAGGAACTGCACGTCCAGGCTGATGCTTCCGGTGCCGTCGCAGGTCGGGCAGCGCAGATCCCCCGTATTGTACGAGAAGTCGCCCGCTTTGCGGCCCAGCCGTTTCGCATCCGGCGTTCTCGCGTAGGCTTTGCGGAGCTCGTCGTGCACGCCCGCGTAAGTCGCTACCGTGGAACGGATGTTGATACCGATGGGCGTCGCATCGATCAATTTAGCGTGGGCAATGCCATCCGCCTCGACCGTCTTAACATGGTCCGGCAGCTTTGACCCCTCCAGCGCCGCCTGCAGCCCCGGGATAAGGCTCTCCAGGACCAGCGTCGTCTTGCCGGATCCGGACACCCCGGTGACCGCCGTCAGCCGCCCTTTGGGAATGCGGACTTCCAGCGGCTTTACTGTATGGATCTGCCCTGTCGAAAGCCGGATCTCGCCCAGATCGAACAGATGTGCGGCGTCTGCGCGGTGTCTGCCCTCTGCAGACTTATCCGCCAGAAACGGTCCGATCTTCGAGTCCGCGTTCGCTGCGACATCCGCTATCGTCCCTTCCGCGATCACCCGGCCGCCATCCGCGCCGCTGCCGGGGCCCATCTCCACGATCCAGTCCGATTCCTTTAAGATCTGAACGTCATGATCCACGAGGACGACGGAATTGCCGTCCGCCACCAGGTCGTGCATCACGGCGTTCAAGCCCTCGATGTTGGAGGGATGCAGGCCGATGGAGGGTTCATCCAGCACGTACAAAACGCCTGTCGTGCGGTTGCGCACCGCCCGGGCCAGCTGCATTCGCTGGCGCTCTCCCGTGGAGAGCGTGGAGGCTGCCCGGTCCAGTGTAAGATAGGAAAGCCCCAGATCCATCAGCCGCCTAGCGCTGTCCAGGAAAGATTCACAGATGGATTCCGCCATGGGGCGCATTTCCTCCGGCAGAGAAGCCGGCACGCCCTTTACCCATTCGATGGAGTCTTCCAGGGTCATCCTGCAGGCGTCGGCCAGGGAGATGCCCCGGAGAAGCGGTGCCCTTGCGGCATCCGAAAGCCTTGTGCCGCTGCAGTCCGGACAGACATCTTCGCGCAGAAACTTCTCGACCCGCTTCATGCCCTTCTCGTCCTTCACCTTCGCCAGCGCATTTTCCACCGTGTATTTCGCGTTGAAGAACGTAAAATCCATCTCGCCGGTGGCGCCGCTGGTGTGGTTCTGGTAGATCATATGATGCTTTACGGGAGGTCCGTGGAACACGATTTCCCGTTCTTTTTCCGTCAGTTCCTTAAACGGAACGTCCGTACGGACGCCGAGTTCCCTCGCGATATCCTTCATCAGAGACCACATCAGGGTCTGCCAGGGAAGCACGGCACCCTCGTCGATCGTCAGGGATTCATCGGGCACCAGCGTAGATTCATCCACGATGCGCACGATGCCGGTGCCGCCGCAGGTGCGGCAGGCGCCCTGGCTGTTGAAGGCCAGTTCCTCTGCCCCGGGGCCGTAGAAGTGGACCCCGCAGACCGGGCACACCTGTTCCCGTTCTGCCGCCACATCCATGGAAGGCGGCAGATAGTGGCCGTTCGGGCAGCGATGGCTGGCGAGCCGGGAGAACATCAGCCGCAGGCTGTTGAGCAGTTCCGTTCCGGTGCCGAAGGTGCTGCGGATGCCGGGCAGTGCCGGCCGCTGGTGCAGCGCCAGGGACGCCGGCACATACAGAACTTCGTCCACGGAAGCCCTTGCTGCCTGGGTCATGCGGCGGCGGGTATAGGTCGAAAGCGACTCCAGATAACGCCGGGACCCTTCTGCATACAGCACGCCCAGAGCGAGCGAAGATTTGCCGGAGCCCGAGACTCCGGCGATGCCGACGATCTTCCCCAGAGGGATATCCACGTCGATATTTTTCAGATTATGCACGCGGGCGCCCCGCACCAGGATATGATCGGGTGCGGGAGCAGCTTTTCGCGCGTTTCTGTCTACGGTCATTTGTTTTCGTGTTCCTTTTTCCAGTCTTTGATCTGCTGCAGGCGCTCCTTAAAGCGTCCTTCGTTACCCTGCTCCGTGGGGCGGTAATACTCCCTGCCCACCAGGGAATCCGGCAGACACTGCAGCGTGGTCAGCCGGTCTTCGTAATCGTGGGCATACATGTAGCCCTTGCCGTAACCCACTTCCTTCATCAGCTTCGTCGGCGCGTTGCGGATCTGCATGGGCACCGGCTCATCGATCTGGGACAAAGCGTCGCGCTTCGCCTCCATGTAGGCCACATCCAGAGCGTTGGATTTCGGCACGATGGACAGATAGACGACGGCCTGCGTCAGATGCACGCTGCATTCCGGCATGCCGATAAAGTGGCAGGCCTGATACGCCGCGACCGCCATCTCCAGAGCTCTGGGATCTGCCAACCCCACGTCTTCGCTGGCGAACCGCACGACGCGACGGGCGATGTACAGCGGATCTTCCCCGGATTCCAGCATGCGCGCCAGCCAGTAGACCGCCGCATCCGGGTCGGAATTGCGCATGGATTTATGCAGGGCGGAGATCAGATTGTAATGTTCTTCGCCGGATTTATCGTACAGCAGGGATTTGCGGGACGTGCACTGTTCCAGCACTTCCTTCGTGACCCTTACAGCCTCCGGATGCTCCTCGGTTCCCGCGGGTTCACCGTTGAGCACCGCCATCTCCAGGGTGGACAGCGCCGTTCTGGCGTCGCCGCTGCAAAAGCGAGCGATCATGGGCAGTACGCCCTCCTCCACCTCCACCAGCTGGTTGCCAAAGCCCCGGGGGCTGTCCAGCGCCCGCTGCAGGAGGGTCACGATATCCTCCTCCGTAAGAGCTTTTAGAACGAACACTTTGCAGCGGGACAAAAGCGCCCCGTTCACCTCAAACGACGGATTTTCCGTGGTGGCGCCAATCAGGATGATGGCCCCCTTTTCCACGAAGGGCAGAAAAGCGTCCTGCTGCGCCTTGTTGAAGCGGTGGATCTCATCCACGAAGACGATGGTCTTCTCCCCGAAGCGCCGACTCTCGTCCGCCTCCTTCATCACCTCTTTGATCTCCTTGATGCCGCTGGTGACGGCGGAGAAGTTGATAAAGCGAGCCTTCGTATGATTGGCGATGACCCCCGCCAGCGTCGTCTTGCCCACGCCCGGCGGACCCCAGAAGATCATGGAAGACACCGCGTCCTGTTCGATGATGCGGCGGAGCACCCTTCCCGGTCCCAGCAGATGCTGCTGTCCCACGATCTCATCGATCGTCTGGGGCCGCATGCGGGCAGGGAGCGGCTGCGGCATGTCGTGTTCGAATATGGTTAACTGGTCCTTGTTCATCGGTCGATTCCTTTAACAAAAGAGAACAATTGTTCTATTTTATCATATCATATTTTGCCCCTGCTTTCAAGGCATAGAAAAACGCCGCCGGAGCGTTTCCGGCGGCGCAGATCGTCTTTACAGGTCCTTCTTCCACAGTCCGTGGAGATTGCAGTAGGCGTAAACAGCTTTCGGCGTTTCATCGCACAGCGCGAAGCAGACTTCAGGCGCATCGCCCGGCTTTAAGACCTTGCGGGCGCCGCCCTTGTCGGTCTCCAGATAGATCCATTCGATATAATGCTCTTCGAGCATGGGATGGGTCACGGAACCGACCTGGACCTTCACGATGTTATCCTCGACCTTGACGTCGGGGATGTGCTTCTCGAAGCTGGCCTCGACCGTGTTGGCTTCCAGATGATCCATGGGCTTGCCGCAGCAGACCACGGGCACGCCGCTGTCATGGATCTTGCCGATGATATTGCCGCATACGCTGCACTTATAGAATTTGCTCATGCGTCCCTCCTAATAATTCTCACAATTGACTTCGAAATAAGCCTGGGGATGCGCGCAGACAGGGCACACGTCGGGCGCCTTCTCGCCCACCATGATATGCCCGCAGTTTCTGCATTCCCATACCTTAACGCTGCTCTTCTCGAAGACCTGCTTTGTCTCCACGTTCTTCAGCAGCGCTCTGTAGCGTTCCTCGTGATGCTTCTCGATGGCCGCGACACCGCGGAACTTTTCCGCCAGTTCCGGGAAGCCTTCTTCTTCCGCGGTCTTCGCGAACCCTTCGTACATGTCGGTCCATTCGTAGTTTTCGCCGTCTGCCGCGTCTGCCAGATTCTCCGCAGTGGAGCCGATGCCGTTCAATTCCTTAAACCAGAGCTTCGCATGCTCCTTTTCGTTTTCCGCCGTCTTCAGGAACAGCGCGGAGATCTGCTCGAAGCCTTCCTTCTTTGCTTTCGACGCGTAATACGTATACTTGTTGCGGGCCTGGGACTCGCCGGCAAACGCTGCCAGCAGGTTCTGTTCTGTCTTAGTTCCAGAATAGGGGTTTTTCTTTTCGCTCATAAAGCTCCTCCTTCCATCAATTCACTGCACGGATCACGACTCGTTTACCAGTTTGCCTGTCATGTGCTCCGGTTTGAGCGCAAACAGCAGCGTACCGCCGGCCGCCTTCATCTCCTTGGCGATGTAAGCCTCGTCGTCCGTAAACTTGTGGGAAAGCTGCGTCATAATGTCGACGATCGTGTCTTTATCCTCGATAAACTCTACCTTGCCGAACACGACGACGCTCTTGATGTTGAGCGCCCAATCCCCTTCTTTTATAAAGCCTTCGTCGTAGCACACGAAGCAGATCTTGTCGTGCTTCTTCATGGCATCGACCTTGTGGCCCTTCTTGTTGCTGTGGAAATAGATCTTCCCATCTGCCTCGTTATAGAAGTGGTTCGTGGGCGTGCCGTAGGGATAGTCGTCGTCACCTAACACGCACAGGATGCCGCGCTTCTGTTCTTTCAGGATCTGAATGCATTCTTCTTCCGAGATCTGCTGCTTTGCTCTCGGTGCCGCCATTGGTCTAAACATGTCGATGTACCTCCGATACCGCCATTATACTAAAAAAACCGGGTTATGTGTTTTACAAGCCGTAAAAAGAAGAATAAAATATATTTGTATGAGCCATAGAAAAAAGGAGGTAATTTACCCATGAGAAAGAATTTCGGCATGCAGCCCTGGACGTTCCCCCAGACTGTTTTTATTATCGGATCCTACGACGAGAACGGCAAGCCCGATGCGATGAACGCCGCCTGGTGCGGCATGGGCAACGACGATGAGATCGTCATGTGCATCTCTGCCAATCACAAGACCACAAAGAACATCCTGCAGACCAAGGCGTTTACCGTAAGCTTCGCCACCGTCGATACGCTGGTCGCCAGCGACTTCGTCGGCGTCGTTTCCGGCAACGATGACCCGGACAAGATGGAGAAATCCGGCCTGCACGAATTCAAGGCCGAGAACGTGAATGCACCCTGCTTTGAGGAATATCCCATGACCATGGAGTGCACCCTCAGAGCCTATGACGAAGAAAATTGCTACATGTACGGCAAGATCGTCAACGTATCCGTCGACGAAAGTGTTCTGACGGACGGCAAACCCGATCCCGCCAAACTGCAGCCCATCGCCTTCGACCAGGTGAACAGCAAGTACCTGGTGGTAAAGGATGTAGTCGGCAACGCCTTCGCAGACGGTTTCGCTCTGCAGAAGTAACAGGAAAACAAGCAGAAAGTCTCCGGGAAGGTCCGGAGACTTTTTTCATCGCATGCTTTTTCTTACCCGTTTCCAGTCCGGATAGACACGCTCCACGTGGGCCCAGAAAGCTTTGCTGTGATTCGGTTCCCAGAGATGGCACAGCTCGTGGACCACGACGTAATCCAGGCATTCTGCCGGCATGTCCAGCAGTTTTAAATTGAAATTCAGATGACCGCTGCGGGAGTTGCAAGACCCCCAGCGGGTCTTCATGTCTCTTACGGAGAAACCGCTGCAGCGCTTTCCCACCAGGGGCTGCCACTTTTCCAGCGCCGCCGCACATTTCGCCCGGAAGGCCCTGCGGTCGCTCTCGGAAAAGACCCGGGCCGGTCTCGACGCCTTCTCCTGCGCTCTGCCCATGGCCCCTTCGACCCACGCCTGCCGCCGCAGCACGAAATCCAGGATGGCGGCATCGCTTACGCGCCGTGGCGCCGAGACCTTCAGGCAGCCGCTGGCGGGGTCAACGCGCAGATACATATTTTTGATCGCTTTCCGCTGCACCAGGACGGTATAGTCCCCTGCCTGCAGCGTTTTTTCAGCCGACCGCACCGGACGCCTCCTGGTGTTTCATGTCCCAGAGCTGGTAAACGGTGACCGACACCAGCACGATGATGCCGCCCAGCGCGAACAGGAACGTGATGGGTTCGTTATAGAACAGCGCCACCCAGATGGGGTTGAGCACCGGTTCCACGCCCGTAAGCAGGCACGCCGTGACAGGAGCTGTCGTCTTAAGGCCGATGGAGAGGAAAATGTAGCCGAGACCCAGCTGGAACAGGCCCAGTGCCAGAAGCGACAGCCAGGATACCGCATTCAGGGCGGAAAAGTCCGCCTTCAGGAGCCAGGGAAGCTCGATCACGAATGTGGAGAGCTGCGCGATGACGGAAGAGCTTAAGGGGTCGGAATCCTCGAAGGAGTTGCTCATAAAGACGCCGCTGTAGGTGATGCCGGACAGCAGCGCCAGCAGATTGCCGGACGTTCTGCCGGCAGCCAGTCCCTCGTAGAAGCAGATCGCGATGCCCGCGAAGACGACGAGAGAGGCGATGATATCCCCTGCCCGGGGCTTCTTATGGAACAGGATGAGCCCAAACAGCATCGTCCAGATGGGAACGGTAAACTGGATGACGATCGCAGCGCCCGCCGTCGTCAGTTTTACAGCCATGGCGTAGATCGTCGTCGTAAGGAACATCGCTATGGACGCGATGAGGATATGCTTGTTGAAGCGGATCTTGTGGTGGACGATGCGGGCGTAGATGTAGATCGTAAGCCCTGAGACCAGACAGCGGAAGCAGTTGATCGAAAGCGCGTTCCAGGGCACGACCTTCATGCACAGGCCGCCGATGGAGAACAGCACGCCGCACAATACTACGTAGATAGGACCGCGGTTTACGGCCTTTTTATCGTTCATAACCGGAATTCCTCCGATCTGTATGCTCTCATTTTGTTCGCCTCTTCTGCGAGTTTTGCAAATCTGTGGTTGAGTCCGGATTTCTTTAAGGGCGGATCGAACAGTTCCGCCAGGTCGGCGAGCGAAAGTTCCGGATGTTCCTTTCGCATCTGCGCCGTTTCCTGCAGCGCGGCGGACAGCGCGCCAAGGCCCTTCGTCTCTTCGATGACCCGGATATCGGCCAGCTGCTTTTGGGCAGCGCTCACCTGTTTATCCACGTTGGCGCTCTCGCAGTTGGCGATGCGGTTGGCCTTGTTCAGGTTTTCCTTCGTCATCCGCACTTCCTGGTACTGAAAGTACATCGACGTCGCGCCGATGATGTTGAGGAAATCGCCGATCTGCTCGCTGTCCTTCAGATAGACCACGTGCTTGTTGCGGCGCTTAACCGTCTTTGCCTTCAGCCCGAAGCTGTTGACGACCCTGCGCATATCCTGCGCCATGTAGTCCGAGCCGCAGACCAGCTCCAGGTGATAGCCTTTCACCGGATCGGACACCGACCCGCATGCCAGAAACGCGCCCCGCAGCGCCGCCTTTTTGCAGCAGCGCTTGCGCACGATAGCGGCGTCGAAGCCGTCCGTAATGTAGTTGCTGCCTTCCTTTACGCCTAAGATGCCCACTTCCCGCAGGATCTGTTCGGAATTCATCTCCGGGGTAACGGTGAGCTCGTAGACGCGCCCCTTTGCCAGCGGCGTGGGTTCGCCCAGGGAGAGCGCCGTCTTCGCGCCGAAATACTCCTTTACAAGCCGGATGAACAGCCGGGCGGCAGATGCATTGTCCGTGGTCACCTTGATGCCCATGCGGCCGGACGAGAGCGTAATGCTCCCCGCAAAACGCAAAAAGCCGGCGATCTCTGCCAGCTGGCAGCACTTCTTCTCCGGCACGGTTCTGGTCAGTTCATTTTTTACATCGGATGCAAAGGACATACAGGGATTATATCATAAACATAACACAGGGGGACAGGTACAATGTGCAAACACCGTGGACCTGTCCCCTTTTGTCAATTATTTAATAGAGTACTTTGCTTAAGAATTCCGCCGTTCTGGGATTCTGCGGATGGTTGAACACCTGTTCCGGCGTTCCCTCTTCGGCGATATTGCCGCCGTCCATAAACAGCACGCGGTCGGAGACTTCCCGGCAGAAGCCCATCTCGTGGGTCACGATCACACAGGTCATGCCGGACTTCACCAGGTCTTTGATAACGTCCAGTACTTCGCCGACCATCTCCGGGTCAAGCGCCGAAGTCGGTTCGTCGAAGAGCATGACGTCGGGCTCCATCGCCAGCGCCCGCACGATCGCAAGACGCTGCTTCTGCCCACCGGACAGCCGTCCGGGATGTTCGCTCCACTTGTCCAGCAGACCGACTCTGGCCAGCAGTTCCTTCGCCATCTCGTCGGCCTCCGCCTGGGTCTTTTTTTTCGTGAGGACCGGCGCCAGCGTAATGTTCTCCGAGACGCTTAAGTGAGGAAACACGTTAAAGTGCTGGAACACCATACCCATCTTTTGGCGGTGCAGGTCGATATCGATGCCCTTCGCCGTAATGTCCACCCCTTCGAAGAAGATCTGTCCCTTTTCCGGAACTTCCAGCAGGTTGAGACAGCGCAGAAACGTGCTCTTGCCGCCGCCGGACGGACCGATGATGGAGACGACTTCGCCTTTTTCGATGTGCTCGTTGACCCCTTTCAGGACGTGCAGGGGTTCCGGCTGCCCTTCTATAATAAAACTTTTATGCAGGTCTACCGTTTTAATCACTGGTGCGCATCCTCCTCTCCATGCGGCCCACTACCCGGTTGAGGATGAGGGTCATCACATAGTATATCACGGCCACGATAAACAGGCATTCCATGGTGAGGAAAGTATTTCCCTTTACGATCAGATAGGAGGTCATTACCTCGCCTACGAAGAAGGTAGATGCCAGAGAGGTATCTTTGGTGATGGTGATGAACTCGTTGCCCAACGCAGGCAGGATGTTCTTGACAGCCTGGGGCAGCACGATCTTCGTCATGGTCTGTTTTCCGCTTAAGCCGAGGCTTCTGGCCGCCTCCGTCTGACCCTTGTCCACCGCCTGGATGCCGGAACGGAACACTTCCGACACGTAGCAGGCACTGTTGAGGATAAAGCCGATGCTAACGCTCACGAAAGTCGGGATGCCCGGAAACAGCCTGGGCAGGCCCAGATAAAAGACGTACAGCTGCAGCAGCATGGGCGTGCCGCGGACGATCTCACCCAGATTTAAGGCGATGCTGTTCAGCACCTTGCTCTTCGACATGCGGGCAAGGCAGATGAAGATGCCCAGAATCGCGCCGAAAAAGACGGTGATCGAAGTCAGGGCAAGGGTATAGCCTACGCCCCGGATCAGGAACACCCTCCAGTATTTCGACATGATCTTGACGATGTTAGAAAAAAAACTCACGGAATCCCTCCTGAAGCTGATGAATTTGACAGAGAAGCGGGCTGCCTGAGGAGGAGCAGCCCGCCTGTCTAATCCGAATCTGTTTTCGATTCTCTATTGCTCTAGTAGCTGACTTCTTCTGCGGTATCGATACCGGCAAGAGCCTTCGCTTCTTCGTACCACTGGCCGTAATAGCCGGCGTCATAGGCCTTGGCCAGGATCTCGTTCACCTTTTCCAGCAGTGCATCGTTGCCCTTGGTCATCATGATGACGTTGTTTTCCGCTTCCTCGGAAACTTCGAACTCGAAGCCGCTCATGGCAATGGCGTCGTTATTGGAAATGATGGCTTCCCCGTTGCCGTAGGCGACCGCTACAGCGTCTACTATACCGCTGCGCAGGGCTTCCACAGCCGTTCCCAGATCCGCGTACAGCACGATCTCTGTATCGGAAGGCAGTTGAGCCGTGCAGAGGTTATACTGCAGAGATGCGCTCTGGGCACCGACCTTCAGTCCGCTGTAATCCTCCGCCTTGGTCCATTTGCCGGCATCTTCCGCCAGAACGATGATGGTCTGTTCGGTTTCGTTGTCGCCTGCGTAATAGTAGTCGGACAGGTTAAAGTTTTCCGCACGCTCCGGTGTATAGGAGAAACCTGAGATGGACATGTCCACAGAGTGCGTCTGGACAGCGGCCTGGCAGGCATCGAAGCTCATGGGCTCGATGGTCAGTTCGCAGCCCATCTCTTCTGCGATGAACTTTGCCAGCGTAACATCGAATCCTACGTACTGGTCCTGACCGGATTTGGACGTATCGACAAATTCCATCGGCGCGAAGTCCGGGGACAGTGCCACGGAGAGTTTACCCGGGGCTATGGTGAGCTGTTCCTGGGCGGCTTCACCTTCCGTGCCTTCTGCTTCGGTCTCGGTGCCTTCGGCCGCTTCCGGCTCTGCAGCGGGTTCCTGGCTGGAACTGCATGCGGTGACCCCGAAGATCATCAGGGCGGCTAACAGGATCGCTAAAAACTTTTTCATTGTATTGTCTCCTTCTAATTGTGTTTTCCTTCTATTGTGATGTGTTTTCCTTCAGCTGATGTGTATATTATATTGCATAAAAATGAATAGTCAAGGGTTATTTTTGCATAAATTAAATATTTATCGGGAATTTTAAAGATTTTTATGCAAAATAAAAGATCCCGTGCTGCCGCGCGGGACCATACCGGTCCGAATAGACCTATTCGACCTGCTTGTATCCGATCTTTTTCATGATGTTTGCCACCACCAGACCGCCAAATGTGCCGCCGATCGCCGCCCAAACCAGGGCTGCCAGCACCCGCAGAGGCGGATTGAAGGCGAACGGCGCCAGCGCACCGGGGATCTGCGAAGCCGTGCCTGGCGCGTTGCAGATGATGCCCAGCGCAGCTGCTCCAACACCGGCCAGCGACCCGCCCAGGAAGCTGCTGGTGTAGATCGGCAGCGGATTCTTCGTGATGATCTCCGCCTGCGTGAGCGGCTCCAGCATAACGGCGATGACGTTGCTGCGGTCACCGAAGTGCAGCTTGTGGAAAATGATGCCGTTCGTAAAGGCGCCGCCGAAGCAAGCGATATCCGCGATACCCATGGGAAGCCCCGTCAGATGCAGCATGGCCGTGAGCGCCATGGAGCTCAGAGGCGACGTGCAGACGATCTTCATGATGCCGCCCAGCACGAAGCCCATCAACAGAGGCGATTCGTCCGTTGCCGCGGTAATGGCGCCGCCTACGATCTCGATCGTCACGTTTACAGCTGGGTCCACCAGCGTCGCGATGCCGTAATAGCCGGCGGCCGCAGCCAGGGTGCAGACGATCATGTCCAGCCCCTCCGGCATCTTCTCCTCGAGCCAGTCGATCACGAAGTACATTACGTAAGCCGCAAAGAATCCGGGGATGATACCGTAGCCGGCCACCGCGATGCCCCCGGCCAGCGCGTAGACAGGATTCATGCCGAGCACCGTTCCGACGAGCACGCCCGCCGCAGGACCGCCCATGCTGCCGGCTGCAGAGCCGACCGCCTCGAAGAACGGCAGTCCGGCGAAATCGCCCAGGATATATTTAAAGATCGCTTCCACCAGGAAAGATGCGACGGCGGCATTGGCAAGTCCGCTCATCGCCTGCCCGCCTTTCGGGAAACGAAGGGAAAACAGAGAAAACAGCGCCAACGTAATGACGAGCGCTCCGATACCTCTCAGGAATAACATAGGACCTCCACACAAAAAGGCAAAACAAAAACGGCATTCCAATAGAATGGCCGTTCTTCTGTCCTTTTGCCTGAAAGCTTTTTCCTCTTCGGCGGCGTGTTTGCTCTCTCCAGAAGCGTATCCCCTGTGCGGTATTGAGCCTGATAGCTTCGGCGCGGCATTGGCCCTGTCCGCCCCTTTCTCCTTCGGCTGCATCGCTGCATCTTCCGCACGGTTCTTATACGCCAATAGTGTACGCCTTGAGCAGGAGATTCTCAAGAATAATGATCGTTTTATCAGGTTTTTGAATAATTCATCTTTTGCGATCAAAAACCCCGGAGCAATGCTCCGGGGTCACCGTTTTTATTCGGAAAATTATGCTTCCAGCGGCTTGAGGCCCAGGATCTGTCTGGCTTCTGCCGGAGTAGCGACGGGTCTGTTCATCAGCTTAGCCATCTGGACAACTCTTTCGACCATTTCGCCGTTGGACTTGGCCAGAACGCCCTTGGACATGTAAACGTTGTCCTCGAAGCCGACTCTTACGTGGCCGCCCATCGCGATGGTAGCAGCAGCGATGTCCCAAGCGGTCTTGCCGATACCGGTTGCGGTCCAGGTGCAGCCTGCGGGGATGGAGGTGGCCATGTAGACCAGGTCTCTTACGGTAGCGGTCATCTGAACGCCCAGAACGAAGTCGAAGTGGATCGGGTAATCGATGTGACCCTTCTTAGCAGCCTTCAGAGCCAGGTCGATCATGCCCTTATCGAAAACTTCGCATTCGGGCTTGATGCCTCTTTCCTTCATGATGTCGCCGAAGTTGTTGATGGTGTTATCGGTATTGATGAAGATCTCGTCTCCGCCGAAGTTGCAGGTACCGCAGTCCAGGGTAGCCATTTCCGGAGTCGGAGTGATCTCGGTGGACTGGAGTCTTTCCAGGTCGGTCATGCCGACAGCGCCGCCGGTGGAGGGCTGGATGATGACATCCGGGCAAACCTTACGGATGGCGTCTACGCATTCCTGGAATCTGCCCTTGTCCTGGGTGGGCGTACCATCGTCCCATCTGACGTGCAGGTGGATGAGGGCTGCGCCGGCATCGTAAGCGGATTTCGCTTCGCGGGCGATCTCCTCTACGGTGTAGGGAACGGCCGGGTTGTTTTCCTTGGTAACTTCTGCTCCGCAAATGCAGCAGGAGATGATCAATTTGTCCATAGCTTTTTCTCCTTTTTATATCATAGATAAACTTTAGAACAGTTTTCGGGGCATTTTTGATTTGCCCGCACAAATTAGTATATCACAGATCCCGGTGGATGACCACCACATGTTTGCCGAGTTCACGAAAGTGATCCGCGATCTCGTTGGCACAGGCGACGCTTCTGTGCTGACCCCCGGTGCAGCCGATCGCTACGACCAGGCTGTATTTGCCTTCCTTGATGTAGCCCGGGATGGTATCCACGGCGAGTCCGACGATGCGGCCCACGAAATCCTGGGCCAGCGGAGACTTCATCACGTAGTCCCGCACTTTGCGGTTGTTGCCCGTCAGTTTCTTTAAGCTGTTGAGATAGAACGGATTCGGCAGGAATCTGGCATCCAGCACCCAGTCCGCCTCCTGCGGCACGCCGTGCTTAAAGCCGAAACTCTCCACGGTGATGGTGAAATTCTCTTCCCTCTCTCCCGGGTTGAGCCTCTGTTTGATCTCCGCGTTCAGATCCGCGGTCTTAAAGTTCGACGTGTCGATGATGAACGACGCCTGTTTGCGGATCTCCGCCAGTTTCTCCCGCTCGCTCTGGATGCCTTTCTGCACGCTGGTGCGGTCCATGGGATGGCTGCGGCGGGTCTCCTTGTAGCGGCGCAGCAGCACCCGGTCCGAAGCCTCGAGGAAGAGGATGCGGTAGTCCGTGCCCGACTTCTTCAGATTATCCAGCGCTTCCTTCAGGTCTTCAAAGAAGCTGCCCTGCCGGATGTCCACGACAAAGGCCGCCTTGTCGATGCCGGAGGTGCCGGATTCCACAAGGCTGATGAACTCCCGGATGAGACGGGGCGGCATGTTATCGATACAGTAATAACCCAGGTCCTCCATGCAGTTTACCGCCTGGGATTTTCCGGCGCCAGAAAGCCCGGTAATGATGATGACTTCCATGTCTACTCCTGTCTGAGGTTTACGATGCGGGTAAGGTCCAGTCCGGCTTCGATGGCGCGGCCGAGCGCCTCGTCGTAATGTCCCACGTCGCCGGGAATGTGGGCATCGCTGCCGATGATAAATGTCACGTCGTATTTTGCCGCCTGCTTTATGCCTTCGACGGTAAGGCAGCCGTGGCGGTTGTTGATCTCCATCCAGGTGCCGTATTCCTCGCAGGCCTTTGCGATCTTGGGGATGTCGAAATCTGCCTTGGCGCCGGGATGGCTCAGGATCTTGATCTTGTTATGTTTTACCGCCTCTACCACCAGCATCGTGTTGTAGTCCCGCTGGCGGGCGGCAGACCACCCTGTGTGGTTATATAAAAAGCCGGCAGCGTGCATCAGACCGGCCCGCACCGGCGCTTTCCCGATGGTGCCGAAATGATAGCCTGCGATGACGAAATCCAGCTCTGCAAGATCTGCCGGGGTCATGTCCAGTTCCCCGTCCGGGTTGATGATGTTCGCCTCCACCCCGATGAGGACCTCCGGCCCGCCCTCTTCCTTCGCGCGCTGCGTAAGAGCCGCTGCCTTCTCCTTCATTTCCGGGATCTTCGCCACTTTTAGACCGAAGCCGATGTGACCCGGCCCATGGTCCGAGATGCCCAGAACTTCCAGTCCGGCTTCTTTGGCCGCCTTCCAGTTGTCCTCGATATCGCCCTTGCCGTGGCTGTAGATAGTATGCGTATGCAGATCGAAGCGAAGTTTACTCTCCAACGATGCGCACCTCCGGTTCCAGCATCACGCCAGACTTGTCGAGCACGGTCTCCTGTACGACGCGCATCAGATCCAGCACGTCGGTCGCCGTGGCGCCGCCGTTGTTGACGATAAAGCCCGCGTGCATGGGGCTCACCTGCGCCCCGCCGATCTGCAGGCCCTTCAGACCTGCATCTTCGATGAGTTTGCCGGCGAAATGCCCTTCCGGACGCTTAAAGAAACTGCCGGCGCTAGGCAGGTGCACGGGCTGCTTGCTGTTGCGGCGCAGCGTATATTCCTTCATCCGGTCGCTGATGTCCATCCGGGAATCCGGCTTTAAGAAGAGCTTGACCCCGAGGATCACCTCGCCGTTTTCCATAAAGATGCTGTGCCGGTAACCGAGTCCGCAGTCCTCCGCCTTGCGGTCTTTCATCATGCCCAGATGGTTGATAGAAGAGACGGACAGCAGCACTTCCTTCAGTTCGTGATCGTACGCACCGGCGTTCATGAAGACGGCGCCGCCCAGAGAGCCGGGGATGCCGCAGGCAAATTCCAGGCCCGACAGGCCTTCTTCCGCCGCCATCTTCGCGAGTTTTGCCAGGCTCACGCCGGGCTCTGCAAACACGGTCTGTCCTTCGATGCGCACCCGGTCCAGGCCTTCTCCCACGCGGATGACCACCCCATGGTAGCCGCCGTCCTTAAACAGCACGTTACTGCCGTTGCCCAGCACGAGATAGGGGATCTTCTGCGTGCGGACCAGGTCCAGCACGTTCATCAGTTCCCCCAGGCTTCCCGGTGTGACAAAAAGATCCGCCGCGCCTCCGCAGCGGAAACTGGTATGCAGGTCCATGGGCTCATATTCGGCCACCCGGTCCTCGTCGGTATAGGAAAAGAGCTGTTCTTTGATCTCCTGTATGTTCATTCCTGATTCTCCAATGCCTCCCGGTACACCTGAATGACTGTCTCCAGGCGGTTTACCAGGCTGCGGTAATGCATGTTGCAGAAGGGAGCTTCGTCGCCGTCGTTGATGCAGGCGCTCATCAGCCGGCGGTATTCGTCCTCGCTCACGGGATACGACGGAAGCGGAATACCTGCCTGCAGCAGCGCGTAGGCGGCAGCCAGCAGCGCCATGGTGATGGTATCCTGGCCGTAGGCGTAGATGTTGATGATGCCCATCTGAAGTTCTGCAGCCTTCAGGGCGCCGTCGGAAACGCTGTCCATCGCCCGTAACAGGTGATCCATCCGCTCCGAGATCTCGCTGTAATGACAGGGGATAAAGCCGATGTCGTACACGACGGCGTTATCTCTTCTGTGGACCGGTCCCTCCGGCTCCAGAAGGTCTTCGTACCAGCTGTCCAGCATCTTCGTGTTGAGCGTAGCCTGCATCTCCACGGAACTGATCATATCCTTATAGACGTCCCGCAGGCGGAAGCAGAAGCCGTACAGGTCGATATTCACGTCTTCCATGATGCGGCCGGACAGAATGTCCACCAGAGTCTTCTTCTCCACCCGCACGCCCCGCTGGCACAGCACGGTGTACAGCAGCATCCAGAGATTGGAGTCCTCCAGCCACTTGCGCGCCTCCGGAAGGACAGGTCCCAATTCCCTGTAAGCCTTGAGTTTTTCGTTCAGAAGTTCCTTCATGGTTCTATGATAACACAATTTTGGTTGACGAAAAACAGAAAAAGAACCGGAGCGTTGTGCTCCGGCTCTTTGTTTATCTGTTATGGCGCCGAAATTACTTTCTGGCGTTGTACTGCTCGATGCCCTTGCCGAGGAGCTGGATGGCTCTTCTCAGGTCGTCGCAGTTGAGGATGTACGCGATACGCATCTCGTTGATGCCTGCACCCGGGGTCTTGTAGAAGCCGCCGGCAGGAGCGTACATAACGGTCTCGTTGTTGTCGTTGAATTCGGTGAGCAGCCAGATGAGGAACTTCTCCGCATCGTCTACCGGCATCTTGACCATAACGTAGAACGCACCTTCGGGTTCGCTGAAGACGAGGCCGGGGATCTTGCTGAGTTCTTCCTTAACGGTGTCTCTTCTTCTCTTGTATTCGACGTTGACGTCCTTCAGATACTGGGGATCTACGTCGTACAGGGAAGCGGATGCAAGCTGGTCCAGCGTGGGAACGGACAGTCTTGCCTGGCATAACTTCATGAATTCTGCCTGGAAGTCCTTGTTCTTGCAGATGACTGCGCCGACTCTTGCGCCGCAGGCGGAGAATCTCTTGGAGACGGAGTCGATGATGATCAGTCTGTCTAAGATATCCTCGAAGCTGCCCATCGTGGCCAGAGGCTCGCCGTTATAGGTGAATTCTCTGTAAACTTCGTCCGCGATGATCCACAGATCGTGTTCCTTGGCGATGTCTGCGACCAGACGTCTTTCTTCCGGAGTCAGGACGACGCCGGTGGGGTTGCCGGGGTTCGTGAACATGATCGCTTTGGTGTTCGGCGTGATCGCGGCTTCGATCTTTTCTCTGGTAGCGAAGCGGTAGCCTTCTTCCGCAGAGGTCTTGATAGGCACGATGTCTGCGCCGGTGTTGTAGATAAAGGTCTTGTAGTTGGGATAGAAGGGTTCCGGGATGATGATCTCGTCACCGTTGTCCAGGATGCATTCCATGGTGAAGGTGATCGCTTCGGAACCGCCTGCCGTGATCACGACGTCGCCGGGCTGGATGTCCATGCCCAGATTCTTGTAGTAATCCTCAACCTTCTTGATGGTCACGGGCATACCCGGGGAAGGTGCATACTCCAGAACGGGAGCGCTGAAATTACGGACGGTTTCGAAATAAGATTCGGGGGTCTTGATGTCGGGCTGGCCGATGTTCAGGTGATAGATCTTCATGCCCCGCTTCTGCGCTTCTACCTGGTACGGATAGAACTTACGGATGGGGGAAAGACCGCACTTCTGGATCTTGCTGGAAAATTTCATGTTAGTCCTCCTCATAAAGCCGTGTATTTCACGGCAAATAATCGATTTGGCTTTATTATATCACAACTGTTTAAAAATTGTTTTCAATTTAACAATTTTTAGAGGAACATTGCCTCAATTTTTGTGGTGTCGGCTTCACTCAGGGGAGGTTCTCCTGCGGCTCTGCGGTCCAGCGCCTCGCGCACCAACAAGTGCCCTTCCCGCTCCACGCGGTACAGGTACATCGAGACCGCGCCGGCGATGCTGGTGATGCCGGGCAGCAGTACGAAGCAGATCCCCAGCATCCGAAGCGATGCGGCATTCTGCACGGCGGCACTTCCGTCGAACCCGGTCTGCTCCAGGAGCAGCGTCATCACACGGACGGAAAGCGATACGGAGAAGCCGCAGAGGAAGCTCTGAAGCCCCACGATATTGCCTTCCCTTCTTCTTCCGGTCCGGTATTCGTCCAGGTCGGCCACGTCGTATAGATTGGTGGTATACAGCTGCCAGAATCCGTGCACGCCGATGGAGTGGACCAGGACGTAGAGCAGCAGCGGAATGCTGTGGACGCCGGTGAAGTAGAGGGCGATCGCCGCGACGCCGTAGAAGGCGGAGGTGATCACCGTCATCCGGCGCTTCCCGTACTTCATGGCGATGGCGGTCACGACGGGGATCACGACGAATCCCAGGACGGAATTGGTGGTATAAGCCAGGCTCGTGACCCATTCACTGTCCCCTTTTACGCAGTACTGGATGAAGAAGACCATGGCGTTGGAATACATGGTATAGCAGAAATTCAGGATGAATTTCGTTTCGATCAGTCTGCGGTAGGGTTTGATCCGAAGCAGCTCCTTATAATCGCGCAGCATCTCCGTCCAGCTCTGGGATTTCTGGTCGACGACGCCCAGTTTTTCTCTTCCCCGCGTCTCGTTCCAGCAGAACAGAAGGCCGAAGACGACGAGCGCGCTCATCCCGAGCACCAGCGTCAGCCAGGACGCTGACGGGGTCATCCCCCGTTCCTGCAGGAACTTCAGGATGGGCAGCGGCATGGCCAGGCAGATGAGCGTGGACAGGTTGGTAACAAAGGATACTACGGAATTCAGCTTGATCGAATCGTCGTAGCCGTCGGAGATATCCGCACCAAGGGCAATATGGGAGACGTAGTACGTGATGAAGAACGTGTAGAACAGGAGGCCCATGGCCGTGTAATACACGATCTTCTGCCAGTTCGAGCCGCCGACCGTGAGGAAGGTAAGGCAAAAGATCAGCGGCAGCACAAAGGCGGACATCAGGATGATGGGCCGTCTTCTGCCGTACTTGCACTTTAATCCGTCGGTGATCCTTCCCACGAACAGGGAGAAGAAAGCGTCCGCCAGAACGATCACGCTTCCGATCGTGCCGGCGTCTTTGGAACTCAGCCCGGCCGGCCCGGTCAGAAAGACCAGCAGGTAGGAGCTGATAAACTGATAATAGAAAGCATCTCCCAGAAATCCGAGAGCGTATGCGAGATATTTACGTAAGCCGTTTTTCTTTGCTGTGTCTGTCATTACCGGAACATGCCCTCAATTCTTGCCGTCTCTTCTTCCGAAAGTTTCTCCATGTCGTGATGCCTGCGGTAGAGTGCCTCCTTCAAGAGCACGAAATTATCCTTATCCACGCGGTAGGCGAACAGGAACAGCCCCGAGAGCAGCGCCGCGCCTGCCGGGACCCATACGAACAGCGTCTTGAGCATCATTATAGCGCCGGAGGTCTGGACTGCCGCCGTTGCAGAAAAGCCGGATGCGGCGAGAAGCCCCGTCAGCACTTTCAGGCTCACCGAAGTAAATCCCGTGTTGATAAAGCTCTGCAGCGCCATGATGTTGCCTTCCCGGCGCACGCCGAAGCGGTACTCGTCCAGATCGGTAATGTCGTACAGGTTCGTGTTGCACAGCTGCCAGAAGCTCGCCTGCCCGTAGATATAGATCAGCATGTAGAGGACCAGCAGAGCCCGGGACCGCACGCCCACGAGCCCCATCAGAAGGCTGAGACCGGCGCACACGAACTGAGCGTAAGCCATGTACTTGCGCTTTCCCAGCTTAAAGGTCATCTTGGCGATAAAGGGCACCAGCACCAGGCTGACGACGTTGCTCAGCAGGTAGATGACCGCGGAGAACCGGGTATCGATCTGCAGCACGAACTGCATGTAAAAGATAAGCGTACCGGTGTAGAACGTGTAGGCCACGTTGCTGAAGACCTTGGAAAAGATGACTTTCCGGTAAGGCCGCAGCGTGAGGAGCTGCCGGCAGTCATGGAAGAATCCTGCGATGCCCTGGGATTCCGGTTCGTCCCAGACGGGCTGCTCCAGTCCCCGGGTGGCGTTCCAGCAGAGGAAGCCGCCCAGCAGCACGAGGGCCGCCAGAGCTGCCGCGAACAGGAACCAGGCGTTTTCCGTTTCCATCCCCCGGGAAGTGAGGGCTGCGATGGCAGTGAGAGGAACCGCCGTTCCCAGAATGCCGCCGCCCAGCGTAAACAGACGGGTGTAGCTGTTCAGCAGGATGCGGTCTTCATAATCCGTCGCCACATCCGCGCCGAGAGCCACATAGCAGACGAAAAACGCAGCATAGGCGATCCAGAACACGAAGCCCCACAGCATGTAATACCAGAACTTGAAGGTTTCTCCGCCGCCCGCCGTACGGAACATCATGGCGAAGGAGAGAGGCATCAGCAGATAGACCGCAAGCAAAAAGGGCCGCCTCCTGCCAAAGCGGCTCCGTACGTTGTCGGACCACTTTCCCACCACGATGCTGAAGATCGCGTCCGCCATGATGGTGACGGACGAGATGGTTCCCGCGACCGAGGGAGAAAGCCCTACGACACCGGTGAGAAATACGATCTGAAAGGAGGCGATGAATTGGTAAAAGCACGGGTCCGGCAAGTACCCTGCCCCATAACAAAGCTTTGTTCTCAGATTTCTTTTTCCGGTGTCCATAGGAGATGATTTATTATTTTTACTGATTTTGCGAACGGTTTAGTCTTTTTTCAGAATGAGGACTGCGCCGGCGACGATCGCGCAGACCGCAAACAGGATGCGGGTGTCGAACTGGGGCAGGAAGATATGCACCAGCATAAAGCCACCGATCAGGAGAAGGATGGCTCCCAGCAGAAGACGGGTCTTATCGCCGCTGCTTCTCGGGGCGCTCTGCGTCCGCTGGGGCTGCGGATACGCCTGATACGGCCGTTCCTGTCTGGGGATCTCCTGCTTAGGCGTTTCCTTCACAGGTTCCGCTTTCGGTTCCTGCGGTTTGGCGTCCTGTTTTGGGGCGCCTGCGGCTGCGCCGCGGGCCTCCTGCGTTTCGCGTTCCTTCGCCCAGGCCTTGCTCACGGGGTCGGCCGGCTCTTCCGCCGGAACGGTCTCCGCTGCCGGAGCGCTGCTGCGGGCAACCTCCTGCGGTACGACTTCCGCTACGGGAGCCGTGTAAGGCGTATGGGCATCCTGCACGGAAGACGCCCGGTTGACGTAGGTCGCACCCCCTGCGTTATAGGCGCCGGGCTGCGCCGGCTGCACGGGCATGCCGCCGTCTTCCGGGCGTTTGGGCATGATGAGCGCCGCGATCAGATAAAACAACAGTCCCGCGCCGAACGCCAGCGTAAACAGCACCAGCACGAGACGGATGATGAGCGAATCGATCCCGAAATATTCGGCGAAGCCCCCGCATACACCGAATATCGCCTTGTCCGTAGAGGACTTGTACAATCTCTTGGTTTCCATTTCCTTTCTAATCCTTTCTTTTCCCTTCTATTGGATCCGGGTCAATCGCCGGTCTCCTCCGGCAGATTCCCGTAATCGACAAAACTGATGTTGTAGTCCACGTTGCCTTCGATGCCGTCGATCCGTCCGGTGCTGCTGTACTGCCACATCTGGAAGGCGTACGGGAAGAACGGCTTGCGGAAGTACTGGGCAAACCACTTGTCGTAGTCCGTGATCCGCGTAATGTCCAATTTTTCGATGAACCAGCGGATGTTGCAGTAGAGCATCGGCGTGTAACCGGATTCTTTTACAGTCTCGCAGAACGCGATGGCGTGGTCTGTCCGCGCCTGCTGCGAGAGTTCCGCCGTCCTTGCCGTCGCGCTGGCGGCGTCCTCGATGTCCAGGACGATGGGCCAGGTCACGTTATACGGCCGGATGTTCTCCATAACGAACTGCGCCTCCTCCACGGCTTCTTCCACGGAGATGGCCTGGGTCACGAAATAGACACCCACCGCAATGCCGTTCTGCAGCGCGCCGCGGATGTTGTCCTCGAAGCGGTCGTCCTTTACGAGAAGACCGCTCTCGTAGCCACGGTAGCCGAGGCGGATAAAGACGAACTTGACGCCGCTCGCCGCCACCTTCTCCCAGTCGATGTCTCCCTGATAGGTGGACACGTCGATGCCCTTGATGGAAACGGTCTCCCCATCCACGGCGTATTCCACTTCTCTCGGCGTTTCGCTCACCTCCACCAGATTGCTCCAATCGTAATTGGACTGCGGAAGACTGCGGTCGATGGACGCATACTGAAACACGCCCCCCGCGCTCCGGTAGACGATGAGATTCGGCAGCAGATCCTGCAGCAGTTCCCAGACGGAAGCGTCGTTCCGGCCGAACTCCTGGATCTCTCCCACGGTATACGATACGATCTCGTCCTGCGGCGTAAGCACGGTGTCCGGCTTCGCGGAAGGCTCGGTCTGCCCGCTCTGCTGCGTACAGCCTGCGAGAAGGCTTGCGAGAAGAGCGATGCAGAGTATGATAGTCACAAATCTCTTCATGAGGGTATTGTATCATACCCAAAGAAAAAAAACAGGCCCGCAGGGAGCCTGTCACAGAAAATTAACACTCTCTTAACCGTTTAGTCAACGTACACCACGAAATCTTCTTTTCGGGGTTTCGGCAGGGGTTCGTCCCCGTCCGCGTAGCCCAGGATGCAGTAGCCGATGCCCTTATAGCTCTCGGGAATGCCCCAGGCGGTCGCCATGGCTCTTCCCTCCGGGCTGTCGAACGTCTGCCGCGCCCGGTTGATCCAGCAGGACGCGACGCCGATAGCGTGGGCGGCGTTCATCAGGTTGCCCATCGCAAGGGAGCCGTCCTCGATCCAGGTTCCGGTCGCTGCACTGTTCGCGAATACGGCGATCAGATCCGGCGCACCGTAGAACGGATCCGAGTTCGTGCCCAGGATCTCCGCATTGATCTCCGACAGTTTGTCGCGCACTGCCTTGTTGCGCACGACGACGAACTTCGTGCACTGGGTGCCTTTTCCGGTGGGGGCATACTTGCCCGCCTCCAGGATGATCTCCATCTCCTCTTCCATAATGTGTTCCGGCTTGTATTTGCGGACACTTCTTCTCGTCAGCAGAGTCTTGATGCTTTCGTTTTCCATGGGTCTCCTCCTTCCGATCCGGGATGTTATTCATAAGCCGGATTGGCAGCCTCCTCGCCCCGCAGGATGCGAAGACCGCCGAAAGCGAGCGCTTCCATCTCGTTTTCTCCCGGCATCACGACGACTTTTACCGTATGTTCCAGATGTTCCTTGATGGTTCCGGTGAGCATCTTCGAATGGGCGATGCCGCCCGTCAGGATGACCGCGTCCACGGGCTCCGTAAAGCTGCCGATCATCATGGCCGCGTATTTCGCGACCTGGAAGCCCATGGCGTCGTACACCAGTTTCGCGTATGCGTCCCCTTCTTCGATGCGCCTCTCCACCTCTCTGGCGTTGTGCGTGCCCAGCAGGTTCGTAAGGCCCGCGTCGCCTCTCACCTTTTTCGCCATCTGCTCGTAGGTATATTTTCCGCTGTAGCAGAGATCCACGACGTCCATGGTGTTGACCGCGCCGCAGCGGGTGGGAGACATGGGACCGCCGTCATCTCTTACGTTATCGATGATCCGTCCATGGCAATGGGCAGAGACGGTAATGCCGCCGCCCATATGCGCGACGATCAGGTTCATGTCTTCGTACTTTTTGCCCTGCTCCTTCGCGTACCGGATGCTCATGGCGCGGGCGTTGAGCACGTGGCACAGGCTGGTGCGCTCCATGCCGTCGAGACCTGTGATCTTCGCGACGGGCAGCAGCGTTTCCGCACTTACGGCGTCGTAGATGTAGGCCTTGCAGCTGCTCATCTGCGCAAAGTGATACGCCAGCGCCGCGCCGATGTTAGATACGTGATCGAACAGCGGATGGTCTTTAGCGGAGTCCAGCAATGCCTGGTTCACTTCGTAGCCGCCGGTGGCAAGACGGGCGATGCCGCCGCCCCGTCCCATGACGCAGTCGAAGGAATCCGCCGCGATCCCGGCTTTTTGCAGCGTGACCGCGATAGCATCGATGCGGTACTGCAGCTGGTCGTACGTCGTCGGATAGACACCGATCTCCTCGACAGGGTGGTTTATGTTTTCCAGAAACACCTGCTGTTCGCCATCGTAGACGGCGATCTTGGACGAAGTGCTTCCGGGGTTGATGACAAGAATACGTTCCATTATTTCGTGATCTCCTGATAATCCTCGGGGGTATTGATATTCCAAAGCATGCGGGGCGCAAAGTCCTTAAAGTCCTCCGCCCGGATCCGCCTGACTTTCAGACGGTTCTTCAGGGCGTCCTGCACCTTCCGTTCGTCCTTGTCCAGCGCTTCCTGCAGCGCTCTTACGGCGTTCTCCGTGCGGAGCAGCAGCGGGAAGGTCTGTATTCTGCCGCCAGCCTCGAACAGAAAAACGTCCGCGTCTTCCTTCGGATAACTCAGGAACAGGCGCAGCAGCTTATCCGTCAGCAGAGGCATGTCGCAGGTGAGGAACAGGGTCCAGGGCTGCCGGCTGACCCGCAGACAGCGGACGATGCCTTCCAGCGGTCCGATATCTTCCCGTTCGTCGCAGATCGTTTCGAATCCGGGAAACTGAACGTCCTCGCCCTTTGCGACGGAAACCATGCGCTGCGGCATCGCGGCCACCAGAGATGTGGAAGCTTCGAGCATCGTACGGCCGTCCACCTCCATCTGCCGCTTGTCCTGATGCATGCGCGACGATCTTCCACCCGCCAGGACAGCGCCTGCCGTCGTGAAATACGCCGCCAGATAGAGCGCCATGCCGGGATGTTTCTTTAACCCAAGCGTTCCTTCTATGCTGTCGGCCGCGGCGGGAACCGCCTTCGCCAGCGTTTCGGGGTGCCAGTTCAGATAACTGGAGCCTACGCAGATGAAGAGCTTTGCACTGTCGAGCCCGGCACCTGTATACCCTTTCGGATACAGAGCCAGCATGCAGGCCAGACGCGCGACATCTTCCTCTGCGGAGCCGGGACGGCAATGCTCCAGATCCAGGCACATCAGGGAATCTCCCTGCACGATAAAGTCCCGGAAGTCCGTCTCCCCGATGGAGATATTCGTCAGTTCCCGGTATCTGCGGTACCAGGAAAAGAACAGTTCAAAACACGCAGCCTGTTTCGCCGGGTCGTTTCCGGCGGCGAGGAAGAATTCGTAGAAATTCGTCCCCTCTTCGTACTGCGTTTCGATCGTGCCGTCCTGTGCCGACAGCATCGTCGGCACAAGACCGCTTCCTTTTAATTTTTCGTAGATCCCCTGCTCCCGGACAAAACCGCTGCGGGAGGCAAATGTCTTGATAAACCGGTCTTTGCGCCTCTGGACGGTGTTGCTCAGAGTCGAGGACGGCTTATTCAAGGGGTTCTCCTTCGCTGTCGAACATGGGCAGCTTTTCCAGGTAGATGATGTCGTCGCGCTTCGCGGCGTCACCCTCCGCCAGGATGGTCATGCGGCCGCAGACCGTGCCGCCGGCAGCTTCCACCAGGGCTTCGATCGCCTTCAGGGATTCGCCGGTAGAGATGACGTCGTCCACGACCAGGATCTTCTTACCCTTCATCAGTGCGGCATCGGCGCCGTCGAGGTACAGCGTCTGCTGGAACCGCGTCGTAATGGAGTTGACCGTTACGTGGAACACGTCTCTCATGTAGACCTTTTCCGCTTTTCTGGCCAGGATGTACTTCTTTTCGCCGGCCTGGCGGGCCATCTCGTGGATGAGAGGAATGCCCTTCGCTTCTGCCGTGATCATATAGTCGTGCTCCGGCATTCTTTTGACGAGTTCTCCGGCAGCTGCGACCGTAAGATCCGGATCGCCGAAGATGACGAAGCCTGCGATGCACAGATCCTGCGTCAGCTTGCAAATGGGGAGTTTGCGGGTAAGACCCGCGATCTGCATTTCGTAATACTCTTTCATGGGGTACCTCGTTTATAAATAGAAAAGGACAGCGAAAGCCGCCCTTGCCTGTACGGTGCTTTACTGCGCCTGCTGTGCCAGAGCAGCTTCGAGCGCCAGCGCGAGCTGATCGCCGCAGGATGTGTTCTTGTAGCCGCAGGTGTTGCCCTTCAGAAGTTCGATGACTTCCGTCGCGTCGTGGCCTTCCACGAGCTTGCCGATGGCCTTCAGGTTGCCGTCGCAGCCGCCGATAAAGGATACGTCGTGGACTTTGCCGTCCGTTACGTCGAAATTGATGACCCGGGAGCAGGTCCCGCTGGTTCTGTAGGTGTATTGCATTTGGTGTTGCCTTTCTTGAGTTTATCTGATTTTGCCGCCTGTTACTGCACAAAAAGTATACACCAAACAGAAAACAAAATAAACTGCTTGCTTTTTGTCGGGCGGTGTTATAATATATTTGAGCGACATAAAGGAAACAGAAATTAGCACGGACGATTGACCGAGTGGCTAAGGAGCTCGCCTGGAAAGCGAGTAGGGCTGAAAGGCCTCGTGGGTTCGAGTCCCATGTCGTCCGCCAATGCACAAGACCCACCCTTTGCGGGTGGGTCTTGTTTTGTACGATGTGCGTATTTGTTACTTCTGGATATCCACGATCTTCGTGTACAGTTCCAGCGGGAAAACGCCGTCGTGAGCCTCGCCGTCGAAATACTTGGACATATCCGCCAGACGGGTGATGCGCGTGACCCCTGCATGGATCAGCAGTTCCTGGATCTTCGTGCCCGCCTCCAGCACGCCTGCCGTGTGCAGGTAGCCGTTATAGGGAGACAGCACCGATACGATCTGTTCCTGCGGCAGCCGCTTTACCAACATGTGTCCGAACCGGCCGGAGCCGTCCAGCGCCTGGTCTTCGCAGGCCGTTAAGCAGCAATGGTCCGCCTTGTAGTCCTTTTCGCCCGGCAGCGACTCTCTCTCTTTCGTTCTGGCGGTAAACCGCTTGAGCGTGCCTTCCGAGATGACGTTGTCGTTCGCTTCTTCCGTTACGAATTCGTTCTCCAGGATCGGCAGGAACCGTTCGCAGAACTGCTGCTGTTTCGCCGGGTCATCCGTATCGAGATAGATCACCTGGCAGCTGCTGGTAAGGAGCTGCTGCGTGCGGAAGATGTGGCGGGCGAGACCCTTCAGATCGTTCTCCACGCTCCAGTGCATAAAGTCGCCGGACAGATAGGCGAAGCTCAGTTTGTGACCCCACTCGAAGATCTTGGTATCCGGTTCCGTGATGCGCCGGATAGACCGGACGGCATCGTCGCCGCCCCAGACGACGACTGCGTTGGACATCTCCGCCAGATAGCTTAACGTGTCCACGTCCGAAGAGGGTGCGTTTACAAGATAGATGTATTCGGAAAGCCGCGGCTCGAGATGGAGCAGGATATCCACCATCTTTTCCGTAAATCCGCCATCGTGGGAGGGAAGCTTAACGATGTTGATGTTGCCTGTGATGAGCCCTTCCAGCACCGTAAATACGGGCAGCACGTCCGTATTGCCGGCGGCAATGTGCAGCAGCACACCCAGAGGCACTCTGCGGCGGGTGAGTTCCGGGGTATCCTTCAGCGGGGTGAGTTCCTCCTCCAGCCGCTTCAGCAGCGTTCTTCTGCCCATCTGCTTTGCCGTGATGGACAGTCTTTCGGGGGAATTCGACAGGTCGTAATCGCCGAGGAGATCGCTGTATACGCCGCTCTGCATCTCCCGGACGAGCACGTCCACCGCGTCCAGCACCGCATCTATGGGAAGCGCCGGACCCGTAAGTGTCCGGTGTATCTTTTTCCGCATTTCTTTCAGTTCTTCCATCTTCTCCATTCCTGCAACCTCCTCGATCCGACAGGTAACGACAGAACTCCGATTGTTAGTTTTAGTATACCAAAAAAAATATGATAAAATATAGCAAAACGGAAAGGACGCGGCGGAATGATCCTCTATGCAGCCGAAACAATTTTATACCTGACTTTTTTAGGAATGGATATTTTCGGTCTTGGAAACACGACGCCGCTAAAATTTCTATCCATTTTGTTATTGACCTTATCTGTTCTCGATTTCAGAGAAAAAACGGTGACCATCGCCCTCGCATTTACGGCAGCAGCGGACGTATTTTTGCTGCTGCTCGACCGGTATTACGAAGCCGGCATCCTCTGTTTTATCGCTGTACAGATCTGCTATGCGCTGCGTCTGCAAAAGGAGACCGGAGGATCCTTCCTCCCCTATCTCCTGTCCCCATTAGCCGGGCTCGCCGCCTGCAGCATCCGCGGGTTTGGCCTGACGGAAGCCCTGGCCGCCGCGTATATCGCCCTGTTTGCGGTCAACCTCGTGCGCGCCTGCATTCTGGCAGGCAGCAGGCAGGAACGCAAATGGCTGCTGTTCGCCGTAGGGCTCGCCCTGTTCTTCTGCTGCGATCTCTGCGTCGGGCTGCACAACCTGCCCGGACTCGGATCCGCAGGGCTGCACCGCTTCGCGAACGTCGCCATGTGGGGCTTTTATCTGCCGGGTCAGTGCTTTATCCGTGCGTCGGCCTATCCCGCCGTCAGAAAGGAAACGGTCCTATGAAAAGCAAAGGGTTTTCCTGCCTATTAGCTATCCTGCTCGCGCTGTTCGCCATCAGCGCTTCGGTCTCTGCACCCATCCTCTGCCGGCCATTTTACTACGCCCACATCGAAGCGCTCGATATGCCGGAGAAGACCGGATGGACAGCGGAACAGATCCGCGAGGCGTTTGACGACGTGATGGATTTTCTGCTGAAAGGGACAGAATTCCGGACCGGCGATCTCCTCTGGTCCGAATCCGGAAAGACGCACTTTGCGGACTGCAAAGTGCTGTTTCACCTCGACCTTTGGATCTTCGCCGTTACAGGCGCATTGCTTCTCGCCGTCTTTTGGGCGTTCCGCCGCAAAAAACAAAGACCTGCCCGTCCGGCAGGCCATGGGCCTTCCTTCTGGGCAGGAGTTCTTATCCTCGTGTTATTCGGCGGATTCGGGGCGTTTGCAGCCAGCGATTTCGACCGGGCGTTTACCGTATTTCACAAGATCTTCTTCCCGGGAAAGACGAACTGGGTGTTCGATCCCCGCACCGATCAGATCATTCTCGTGATGCCGGAGGAATTCTTCCGCAACTGCGCCATCCTCATCGCGGCGCTCCTGGCGCTCTTCGTCGTCCTGTTTTTCGTCCTAGACAAACGGGTTAAAATATCTTCCGTGGTTGACGAAAGCGGTAAGAACGACCGAGATCAGTAGCACCGCCAGTCCCAGCAGCATCGCACCGAAATCCCAGGCCGTAAATTTACGGTACCGATACCAGGTGCGCTTTTTGTTTTTGCCGAAACTGCGCAGTTCCATGGCGTTGGAGATCACCTCGATCCGGTCCATGCTGGACAGGATGAGCGGCACCAGCGTGCCGGAGGCGGTCTTTAAACGGGCGCCCAGAGATGCCTTCTTCGACATCTCCACGCCCCTCGCCTGCAGCGACAGCGTAATGTCGTGGTATTCCCGCTGGATGTCCGGGATATACCGGAGCGCCAGCGCGACGGAATACGCGATCTTGTAGTTTACGCCGATACGGTTTAAGGACGAGGCGAATTCGCTGGGATCCGTCGTCGTGACGAACAGCAGCACGATGGGGATCGTCGCCGCGTATTTCAGAAACACGTTCAGGTGGTACAGCAGCTGCTCCTGGGTCACCGTATAGCGCCCCGCGATGTGGAAGATCTCGTGGCAGGCGCCGTAGACTTCCGTCCCGTGCATCGGAGAAAACAGGAAGATCAGCAGGTTGTTCAGGATGCAGAACACGAAGGTGAACCACAGCATGAACCGGATATCCGCCACCCGGATCTTCGAGATCTTAAACAGGACCAGAGCCAGCACGAACAGCGCAAATAGAAAGCGCGGGTCGAAGCTGGACATGGCGCCGAAGGACCAGAGCAGCAGGCAGACGAGCTTCGAAGCGCCGGTCATGGCGTGGACGGGAGACTTCCGGTCGACATAGTTGAAGATGTTCGTCATTGTCCCCGCCTCTCTTTCCTGTCGCAGCGGATAAAGCGGTCCGTAAACGCCCGGGCATCGGCTATGCCGCAGAGGCCCGCCAGTGCGTAGAGCGACGTCTTCTTAAGGCTGGCTTTTCCGATGAGCGCAGGATCGCTCAATACCGCCGCCGGACTGTCGTCCGCCAGCAGGCGGCCTTCGGAGAAGACCAGCGCCCGGTCGCAGTATTCCAGCATCAGGTGCATATCGTGGGTGATCAGGACGACGGTGACCCCGGAGCGGTTGAGCGCCTCCAGGAACTCCATGATCTCCGTGTAGCGGCGGAAATCCTGTCCTGCGGTGGGTTCGTCCAGAAGGATGACCTCGGGCCGTAAGGAAAGGATCGATGCGATGGTCACCCGCTTTTTCTGTCCGTAGCTGAGGGCGGAAACGGGCCAGTCCACAAAGGGGGAGAGGCTGCAGGTGGCGAGGGCTTCGTCCACGGCGGCATCGACCTCTTCCTGGGATCTGCCGCGGAGGACCAGACCCAGTCCCACTTCATCCTTGATGAAGACTTTGGAGATCATCTGGTTGGGGTTCTGCATCACGTAGCCCACGTGCTCCGCCCGTTCCTTGATGCTCATCGTCTTCGTGTCGCTCCCCTTCAGGAGGATGCGCCCCTCCTGCTGCTGCTCGAATCCGCAGATGAGTTTGCAGAGCGTGGATTTGCCGGCGCCGTTGCGGCCTGCGATGGCGGTCATCTCGCCCTTCCGCAGTCTAAGGTTGATGTCTTTTAAGGCTTCGAACCCGTTGCCGTAGCGGAACGTCAGATCTTTCACTTCCAGCAGGGTCTCTGCGGGAGGTGCCGCCTCTTCTTCCTGCGAAGCCTCGTACCAGGCCCGCACCTTTTCCTTCTCCGCTTCGCTCAGGGAGAGCGTCTCGATGTGGGCGGGATGCATGGAGGGCTGCACGGTGACCCCGGCATATTTCAGCGCCGTAATGTAAAGGGGTTCCCGGATGCCGGTCTTCTGCAGAAGATCGCTGCAGAGCAGTTCCTCGGGCGTCGTATCCGCCAGGATGCGGCCTTCGTCCATCAGCACCACCCGGTCGATGGCGCAGTGCAGCACGTCCTCTAACCGGTGCTCGATGATGATGACGGTCTTGTTCTGTTCCTTTGCGATGCGGTCGATCAGCTCGATGGCGGCTTCGCCCGCCGCGGGGTCCAGGTTCGCCAGGGGCTCGTCGAACAGCAGCACGTCCACGTCGTCCACCAGAACACCTGCCAGGGAGACCCGCTGTTTCTGACCGCCGGACAGTTCGTGAGGCGCATGGGACAGGTGACCCTGCACGTCCACGAGCGCTGCCGCCGTATCCACCCGGCGCTTCATGTCCTCCACCGGCACCTCATCGTTTTCCAGCGCGAAGGCGATATCCTCCGCCACGGTAAGCCCGACGAACTGCGCGTCGGAATCCTGCAGCACCGTACCGATGACCTTGGAGCGGGTAAAGATATCGCTCTCCCGGGCTTCTTTTCCGCCGACTGTAAGGCTTCCGGTATATTCTCCGTCATACGAAAACGGCGCCAGTCCGTTGAGGCACGAGACAAGCGTCGATTTGCCGCAGCCGGAAGGCCCTGCGATCAGGACCTTCTGGCCGGGATAGATGTCCAGGTTTATGTCGAAAAGCGTCGGTTCCTTTTGAACCGTGTACTTAAACCCGAAATTTTTGAAAGAAATGATCGGTTCCAAAGCTATTTCTTTTCCAGACTGTCCTTCTTGGGCTTGGATGCGGAATACGCAACGCACAGGATGGTGCCGACGATGGCGGTGGTCACGATGTTGCCGCCGGCAGCCCACAGACCCTGCACGAAGACCTTATTGGCAGGCTCCGCATACATGGCGATGTCCAGGACAGGCGCCACGACGACCCATGCCAGAAGGTTCGCTACGATCTGATAGATGTTGAAGGTAACGATGCGCTTGCCGTCGAACTTTTCGGTGGCCAGCTTTACGCGGTTCTGGGAAAGACCCATGATGAGACCTGCGACCGCGGAGGCGATGACCCAGCTCCACCAGATGCCCCAGCCGTAGCTGAAGTCGATGAGAGCGTGGCCGATGAAGCCTGCCAGCAGAGCCACCAGAGGCCCGAATGCGGCGCCGAACAGCGCCAGCACGCCGTACTGGATGGAGATGTTCGTGTTGGGCACGGGGCTGGGGATCGCGACAAAGCGTCCGCAGACGAAGAACAATGCCGCACCGATGGCGATGGCCACGATGCTCTTTACCGGTGTATTTTTCATAAAAATCACTCCTTTTATAATATATTCTGCTAATATGCTCCCCTATTTTACTCTCAATATGGATCAGTTTCAAGGAGAAAGAACTGCCCAGCCAAGGGCTGAGCAGTTCGAGCGGTTATTCGCGCATTATTTCTTTCTCTTCTTAGCCTCCGCCTCGAGCACCGCAATGATGCGCTCCCGGTCTTTGGGAGCCAGCTCGTCCGTCTTGCCTTTGAAAAAGTCCTCGATAATGCCGTAATGGACGCCGGATTTGTAATTGATCTTAAATTCGCCGATCTCCAGGCGTTCTTTCATCCTGCGCATCTCTTCGTTCGTCATCTTGGGTTTCTCCTTTTATGCTTCCTGCAGCCCCTCTTCCGGACTGTCCTCCACTTCGATCTCTTTGATATTCATCTCGTTGCCCTGCAGCAGCCAGGTGTTGCCGCTGCCGCAGTGGGGACAGGTCTTTCCGAAGGCCACGGTGGGATATGTTTTCTTGCAGTCGTCGCACCAGGTGATGGCGGGGATCTCTTCACAGATCAGCTTTGTGCCGGTAAAGAGCGGAAATTTCTTCGTGTACCAATCCCAGTAGCTGTACAGATACGAGGTTACGATACCGGAGACTTCCCCGAATTCCAGCGTTACAGAAGCGATCTTCTTCACGTTGTTCTCTTCCGCGATAGCCGTCACCTTTTTTACGACATAATTGACCAGGCCCAGTTCGTGCATACCGCTTACTTACCGGACTTGGCGCCCTTTTTTCTGACGATCTTGATGGCCCGCTTGGCAGCGTAGGCGCCGATGCCCTTGAACTTGTCTTCCGCAGGGATCATCTTGGAGTATGCATCGCCCATGGAGCGGACCAGATGGATGGCGTCGAACTTGCACTGGACGGTGCACATGCCGCAGCCCAGGCACTTGTTCGTATCCACCACGCTGCGTCCGCAGCTTAAGCATCTGCTGGCCTCGGACTTGATCTGCTCTTCCGTGAAGTTGAGCCGTTCATCGCTCATGGTGCGGACCTTGGCCGGGTCAAATCCCTTGCGGGCACGGGCCGGCTTCTTGTAGTCCTCCGGTGCGATGACGATGTTGTTCTTATCGAGCGCCGTGAAGCGGCGGGTATTGCGGTGGATGGTGAGGGACTGTCCTTCGTTGACGAAACGGTGCAGGGAGACTGCGCCTTCGCGGCCCATGGCCAGGGCGTCTACGACGAACTTCTGACCCGAGACCGCATCGCCGCCGGCGAAGATGTCGGGTTCCGCCGTCTGGTGGGTCACAGGATCCACGATGACGGTGCCGTTGCGGTTGAATTCCACCTTCGTGCCGGTGAGCAGTTCCTTCCAGTCGACCTTCTGGCCGATGCAGTACAGAACTGTCGTGCACTCTTCGGACGTGGTCTCGGAATCGTCGAACTTCGGATCGAAGCGGCCTTCCGCATTCTTAACGCTGACACACTTGTGGAAGGAAATGCCCTTGCACTTGCCGTCTTCGGTGAAGATCTCGGTCTGGCCCCAGCCGTCGTGGATGACGACGCCGTCGGCCTTGCAGAGTTCCTGGTCCTCTTCGCCCATGGGCATCTCATCGTAGGATTCCAGGCAGTAGAGCTGCACGCTGGAAGCGCCCTGACGGATCGCGGTGCGGGCTACGTCCGCGCCGATGTTGCCGCCGCCGATGACGACGACGTTGCCGGACAGAGGTGCTGCGGTTCCTGCATTAACGCTCTTGATATAGTCTACGCCGGCGCAGACGCCTTCTGCGTCTTCACCGGGGATGTTCAGCTTGCCGCCGTACTGCAGACCGACTGCCACGTAGAAGCCCTTGAAACCCTCATCGCGCAGCTGCTGGATCGTAACGTCCTTGCCAACTTCCACGCCGCAGCGGAACTGAACGCCCATCTCTTTGAGGATGTCGATCTCTGCGTTGACGATGCTCTTTTCCAGACGGAAGTTGGGGATACCGGTGACCATCATGCCGCCGGGCACCGCGTCCTTTTCGAAGACCACGGGGGAATATCCCTCGATGGCCAGGAAGTACGCGCAGGACAGGCCTGCCGGGCCGGAACCGATGATGGCGATCTTCTGGTCGAACGGTTCTCTCGTGGTGGAGACCATGGGCGGTACGTAGCGATACTCCGCGTTCAGATCCTGCGCCGCGATGAACTGCTTGATGTCGTCGATGGCCAGTGCTTCGTCGATGGAGCCTCTGGTGCATTCATCCTCGCAGTACTTGCGGCAGATGGCGCCGCAGACCGCCGGGAACGGATTGTCGCGCTTGATGAGTTCCAGCGCCTCTCTGTACTTGCCTTCGCTGGCCATCTTGATGTAGCCCTGGATGGCGATGTGCAGCGGGCAGGCGCTCTTGCAGGGAGCCGTACCCGTGGGCCAGGTCTGGATGACGCCGTTCTCGTTCTTATAATTCCAATTCCACTTGTCTTCGTCCCAGTGGTTGTCGTCGGGCAGTTCCGCCTTCGGATAGACGATGGGGCCTTCCTTGGTGCATAGTTTCTGACCCAGGCGGACAGCGCCGGCCGGGCAGACTTCCACGCACTTGCCGCAGGCGACGCACTTCTCAGGATCGACCTCGGAAACGTAAGCGCTGCGGGACATGTTCGGGGTATTGAAGAGCTGGGACGTGCGCAGGGCGTTGCAGACGCCTACGGCGCAGTTGCAGATGCCGAAGATCTTCTCTTCGCCGTCGATGTTCGTGATCTGGTGGACGTAGCCCTTCTCTTCCGCCTTCTTGAAGATCTCCATCGCTTCTTCGTAGGTGATGTCGTGACCCATGCCGGTCTCGCGGCAGTAGTCGGCGAAATCGCCTACGCCGATGCACCAGTACTGTTCGATGTCGCCGGAGCCCTCGCCGCGGATGCGCTGCTGCTTACGGCAGCTGCAGATGCCGACGCCGATCTGGCCTTCATACTTCTTGAGCCAGTGGGACAGGTGCTCGATGTCCAGGGACTGGCAGTCCGCGGGGATGGCCTCCTCCACGGGGATGACGTGCATGCCGATGCCGGAGCCGCCGGGAGGCACCAGATGGGTGATCCCTGCCAGGGGCAGATAGGTCATGCGCTCAAAGAAGTCCGCGACCTGCGGGGTCTCCGGGGAGATCTCGGGACGCATGACCATGATCTCGGCGCTGCCGGGCACGAACATATCCAGCACCCAGCGGGTCTCGTGGTTCGGATTCTTGCCGTCCAGATTTTCCTTGTGGAATTCCACAAGACTGGCCTGGCACAGCGCTTCCAAGGTTATTTTCAGCCTTTCGTCATCGTAACCGGTAAGCTTCTGCATCTGGGCGAACGTCTTGGGTTTGCGTTTGCCCATCAGCAGCGCGGTATCGAGGCAATCTTCCTCCACCGCCTTTCCGTAACGGCGGGTGACGTACTGCAGACCGCAGTCGATGCCCCAATATTCGGGCGAATCGGGCGTGATCTTCTCCAGACCGAGGAGCGCTTCCTTGCGGTCGGTGATGATCTTGCCGAGTTTCGCGATCTTCTGGTCGCGAGTCAGTGTTTTGCTCATGACTGGGGATTCCTTTCTGTAATATTTTCTATCCCTATATTTTACAAGACCCTTTGCTCGTTGACAACCAGGGAAAACTTCGCGTCCAGCACCCTGGCAGCCTTGGAACACATGGTCATGCGGTCCAAAAAGATGTCGAAATAGTCGTACATCGTGCAGATCTTTTCGTCGATGTGAAGCTCCAGAATGATCTTCCGCTTCTTCAGGTCGTATTCCAGGATCTCAGGATGTTTCGTGATGTCTTTGTATTCCATGATGGGTCTCCCTTTCTTCCTTTATCTTACCTGAAAATGCAAAAAAGAAAAGTGCCCCGGCCGAACCCGGCCGGGGCATTCTGGTACTCCGACTTTCTTTGGGGTCTAAAAATCCATACAAATCCTAGACCTTCTTCCATCATCTCCCCCGGCGTTTGGGGGCGGGAATTGGGGGCGGCGTTTGGGGTCTGTTAACAGCATAAAAA
>Ga0256404_1002714_pt1 | contig 38249 bp, 28 predicted proteins | sample RumenRJG_01DNA_FD_185990 | JGI IMG/M metagenome (GOLD analysis project Ga0256404, IMG submission 185990) | Bovine rumen microbial communities from Lethbridge, Alberta, Canada - RJG_01 | ecosystem: Host-associated > Mammals > Digestive system > Stomach > Rumen | place: Canada: Alberta | collected...
TGTGAATATAACTGGTTAGTTAAAGCATCCATCGAAATAGCCATAATTCATTACCTCTTCAGCTGGTTAGCCTGCCCCAGCATCTCATCCGATGCCTGAATAGCCTTGGAGTTCATCTCGTATGCCCTTTGAGCAACGATCAGGTTAACCATCTCATCAGCGACCTGGACATTAGACCCCTCTACATATCCCTGCTTAATGGAACTTCGAAGTACATCTCCATCAGCTTCGTTAATAGCCTCTCCGGAAGCATCGGTAACCGCAAATACACTGCCCGCCAATTTGCTGAGTCCTGCAGGGTTATTGAATTGATAGAGTCCTATCTGTATATCTAGGTCCGTCAGGGAATTATCATCATTTCTAAGAAGGAATTTGCCGTCATTAGTAGCAACAAGCCTTGATGAAACAATATCACCGGCGAATGTAACAGGTTCTCCTTCTGTATCGAGGACCGGATAGCCGTCATTATTGGTAAGGACCAGGCCTTCGCCACCCAATGCCAGCTTAAGATCACCGTTTCTTGTATAAAGAGTCTCTCCGTCAGGGGACTGTACCGCAAAGAATCCGGCTCCGTCTATGGCAAAAGCCGTAGGACTGTCAGAAGCAAAGAAGGCGCCCTGGGAGAACATGGATGTAATAGCCGCCGGTCTGGTTCCCAAACCCACCTGGGCGGGAATAGGCTTTCTCGCACCGTTAGCCGTAGTCGTCTCGGTCTTAATTGTTTGATACAAAAGGGTTTTGAACTCTGCCTTCTCGGTTTTGTATCCTGTTGTATTAACATTTGCAAGGTTGTTTGCTATAGTATCAACGTTTGTCTGCTGTGACACCATACCTGATGCTGCAGACCAGAGAGATCTCATCATATTGCGCTACCTCCTATTAAACTTAAACTCTTCCAACATCATTAACTGCTTTGTTAAGAGAATCATCGATGGCCTGAATAACCTTCTGATTAGTCTCGTATGCTCTGGTTGTGGTGATCATCTCAACCATCTCATATACTACGTTAACATTGGACATCTCCAGGGTCTCCTGACGAACTCTGGCGTTTGAATCTATGATGGTTCCTCCTGCCTGGAGATCGTAGAGGTTCTCACCGTACTTGCGGATGTAGTTGTAATCCTCCACATCTACAACACCCAGGGTGGTTACTTCTTCGCCGTTCTGGAACACCCTTCCCTGCTCATCTACCTTAAAATCAAGGAGCGGGTCAAGCTGAATGGCTCCTGCGGGAACTCCTCCCGATGCATTACTGTCTGAAGCCAGAGCCGCATCTTTATTTAAAACAAAATCGCCATCCTTAGTAACCAGATAACCCTCCTTGGTTAAAGTAAATGCACCGTCTCTGGTGTATTTTACGGAGCTGACTCCCGCCTTGTTGGTAAAGGAAATGGCAAAAAATCCGTCACCATCAAGGGCGAAGTCAAATTTGTTATCGGTCACTCTGAATGGCCCTTGTGCATAATCAGTATATGTCTCTCCAATCTTAACGCCAAGGCTTACACCGCCAAGTCCTCTCGGAATACCGTAGTCAGAAGTGTCTTTAATCTTAACTGCCAGCACTTCGTCGAAGGCCTGGGAAGTAGCTCCCTCCTTCTTAAAGCCGTTGGTAGCTGAGTTGGCAAGATTATTCGTCAGAACGTCCATCCTGTTCATCTGATTAATCATTCCTGTGTAAGCAGTGTACAAGCCTTTTGTCATGGATTATTCATCTCTCTTTCCGCCCATGAACTCTACGAACTTTCCTGTGCCAATAGCAACAGCTGTCATAGGTTCTTCGGCTGTCATAGTATTAATGCCGGTCTTAGAAGAAATAAGATCCTCTAATCCGCGGAGTAACGCTCCGCCACCGGTGAGAACAATTCCACGATCCGCTACGTCTGCCGCAAGCTCCGGCGGCGTCTTCTCAAGTACGCTGTGTACAGCCTCCACGATCTGTAATGTTGGCTCCCTTAAGGCTTCTTCAGTCTCTTCGGATGTAACTGCCACTGTCTTGGGAAGACCCGTAACAAGGTTCCTTCCTCTCACATCAAGTGTATCATTCTCGGGTAACGGGAAACAAGTTCCTATCTTTACCTTGATATCTTCTGCTGTCCTCTCACCAATAAGAAGATTATGCTTCTTACGCATATATCTCACGATAGCTTCGTCGAAATCATCTCCTGCTATCTTAATGGATGAGCTGACTACTGTACCTCCCAGGGAGATAACTGCTATATCGGATGTTCCTCCGCCTATATCTACTATCATGTTACCGCAGGGTCTTGCGATGTCGATCCCGGCTCCGATAGCTGCTGCTATGGGCTCCTCAATGATCATTACCTCTCTGGCTCCTGCCTGGTATGCTGCGTCTTCAACCGCCTTCTTCTCAACTTCCGTAACACCGCTGGGTACACAGACGGAAACTCTGGGTTTTCTGAAGCTCTTCTTGCCAAGTGCCTTCTGAATGAAGTACTTAAGCATCTTCTCTGTAACTGTATAGTCGGAAATAACTCCCTGTCTCAAAGGACGAACCGCTACGATATTACCCGGTGTCCTTCCTAACATGGCTCTGGCATCCTCGCCGATAGCCATAATCTTATTAGTATCTCTGTCAAAGGCTACAACTGAGGGCTCTTTTAAAACAACCCCTCTGCCCTTTATGTAAACGAGAATACTCGCTGTTCCCAAATCAATTCCTATATCCGGTGCCATCATGGATGATTATCCCCTTTCATGTATATCTGATTATCCTTTAAATACAAATTAAATCTGCATGTGCCACGACATAAAGACGGGGCATAGCATACATAATTATTATATACATTATTACAGGGTTTTTAAAGTATTTTTTACGGTTTTTTATGCACGCCGATATAGAAATGTGTAATCTCCACGTATTATTTTTCGGCGATTCTGTATAAAAACTTAACCCTGCAGCCGATTATTTTAAATATCTCTTTATGTATGCTCCTGTATAAGACTTCTTACATTTCGCCACTTCTTCCGGGGTTCCGGAAGCTATAACCGTTCCTCCGCCGTCGCCGCCTTCGGGCCCCATATCTATAATGTAGTCTGCCGTCTTGATAACATCCAGATTATGCTCAATAACAACCACTGTATTGCCTTCATCCGCAAAACGCTGCAGGATGTCCACCAGTTTATGAACATCAGCAAAATGAAGCCCTGTAGTAGGCTCGTCCAGGATATATATGGTCTTTCCCGTGCTTCTCTTACTCAGCTCCGTGGCAAGCTTAATACGCTGTGCCTCTCCTCCGGATAAAGTGGTGGAGGGCTGGCCCAGTTTGACATATGAAAGCCCCACGTCATTAAGGGTAGCTATCTTTCTATGGATGGAAGGTACATTCTTAAAGAATTCCGTAGCCTCCTCAACAGTCATCTCCAATACATCATAGATATTCTTGCCCTTGTATCTGACCTCTAAGGTCTCTCTGTTATATCTCTTACCCCCGCAGACTTCACAGGGCACATACACATCCGGAAGAAAATGCATCTCTATCTTAATGATACCGTCACCGTTGCAGGCTTCACATCTTCCGCCCTTTACATTAAAGGAAAATCTCCCCTTGGTATACCCTCTCTCTTTTGCATCATTGGTGGTGGCAAACAAGTCCCTGATATGATCGAATACCCCGGTGTACGTAGCCGGATTGGACCTTGGGGTCCTTCCTATGGGTGACTGGTCGATATCTATAACCTTATCCAGCTGTTCGATTCCTTCTATGGTCTTATGCTTACCGGCTATGATCCTGGCCCTGTTAAGCTTTCTCGCCAAATGTTTATATAGTATCTCGTTAACCAGAGAACTCTTCCCTGAACCCGATACACCTGTAACACAGGTAAAAACTCCCACGGGAAATGATACGTCTATATTTTTAAGGTTATTCTCTTCAGCTCCCCTGACGGTCAGGAATCCCTTGGGCTTCCGGCGTTTTTTGGGAACAGGCACGGTAATCTTGTGACTAAGATAGGCTCCGGTAATAGACTCGGGGCATGCCATGATATCCTCCGCAGTTCCCTGAGCCACCACTTCTCCTCCGTGGCTTCCGGCTCCCGGTCCTATATCCACTATATGGTCCGCAGCCAGCATGGTGTCCTCGTCATGTTCCACTACTATAAGGGTATTACCCAGGTCTCTTAAATACTTTAATGTATTGAGTAGCTTATCGTTATCCCTCTGATGAAGGCCTATACTTGGCTCATCAAGTATATATGCCACGCCCACAAGTCCGGAACCTATCTGGGTAGCAAGTCGTATCCTCTGAGCTTCTCCTCCGGAGAGTGTGGCCGTAGCCCTGGACAGGGTCAGATAATCCAGGCCCACGTCTATAAGGAATCTGATCCTTGCCCGAATCTCTTTTAATACCTGCTGTCCTATGCGAAGCTGCCGCTCATTTAAGTCCATGTTCTCAAGGTAGGATCCCAGTTCTTTAACAGACATGGATGTTATCTCGTATATATTCTTTCCCGATACCGTAACCCCCAGAGATGTCTTCTTCAACCTCTGGCCGCCGCATTCCTGGCAGGGGGATATCCGCATGAATTCCTCGTATTCCTGTTTTAATACCTCCGAAGACGTCTCTCTGTACCTGCGCTCCACATTCTTTACAAGTCCTTCGAAGGCAACAGGGTATACCCCTTCTCCTCTCTGACCCTTGTAATGTACATAAACCTTGTGCCCTCCGGTACCTTCAACAATAAGGTCCTTTACCTTCCGGGGATAATCCTCATAGGGAGTATCAAGGCTAAAGCCGTATTCTTTAGCCATAGCAGTAAGAAGGGCATTGGAAAAGCTGTCCTTCTTGGAACTTGACTGCCATCCGGGAGCTACTATAGCCCCTTCCGATATGGAAAGGGAGGGATCCGGGATCATAAGCTCCTCAGCGAATTCCATCTTATAACCCAGTCCATAGCAGACAGGGCATGCCCCGAAGGGATTATTAAAGGAAAAGCTTCTGGGTTCCAGTTCCTCCATGCTGATGTCACAGTCATTGCAGGCATAATTCATACTGAAATTCAAAGTCTTCCCATCTACAATATCAACAGTCATGATGCCATCGGTAAGCTTCATGATATTCTCTATGGAATCCGTCAGTCTCTTTTCTATTCCCTCTTTTACTGCAATACGGTCAACAACGATCTCTATGTTATGCTTAATGTTCTTATCAAGCTCAATATTCTCCGACAGCTCATACATATTGCCGTCTACCATAACTCTTACATAGCCGCTCTTCTTAGCCTGTTCCAGAACCTTGGCATGAGTTCCTTTACGGCCCCGGACTACAGGTGCCAGCAGAGAAAGCTTAGTCCTCTCCGGAAGCTCCATGATCTGATCCACCATCTGGTCTATGGTCTGGCGTTTAATCTCCTTGCCGCAGTTAGGACAATGGGGTATACCTATCCTGGCGTAAAGAAGCCTGAAGTAATCATAAATCTCAGTTACCGTTCCCACTGTAGATCTGGGATTCCTGTTGGTAGACTTCTGATCAATGGATATAGCCGGAGAAAGGCCTTCGATCTTCTCTACATTAGGTTTCTCCATCTGGCCCAGGAACTGTCTGGCGTAGGAAGACAGAGACTCCATGTATCTCCTCTGGCCCTCGGCGTAAATAGTGTCAAAAGCAAGGCTTGACTTGCCCGATCCCGACAAACCGGTGAGGACCACCAGCTTATTACGGGGGATATCAACGTCAAGGTGCTTCAAGTTATGCTCCGCAGCCCCTCTTATCCTTATCATTTCTTTTTCTTTTTTCCAATCTATTGCTTTGGCCATTATTAATCCCTTCCAGTGACGCTTACATAATATACCTATGGTTTATCTATGCTTAGTAAGTTTTGTTTTAATTCGATGAGCTTATCGCGGAGCTCGGCGGCGGTCTCGAAGTCCAGGTCTGCGGCGGCGCGCTTCATTTGCTTCTCCACCTTGGCAATAAGCTTCTGTAACTCTTTCTTATCCATGGACTCCGGATCTTTTTTGAACTCGAAGTTCTCTTTCTCGATCTTCTTCGAGATGCTTATCAGGTCCCTTACTGCCTTCTTAACCGTCTCCGGAGTAATACCGTGTTCTTCGTTATATGCCGCCTGGATAGCCCTTCTTCTGTTGGTCTCGTCTATGGCAGTCTTCATGGAGTCCGTTACGGTATCGGCGTACATTATAACATGACCCTCGCTGTTACGGGCGGCACGTCCCACAGTCTGAATAAGGGATGTAGCGGAACGAAGGAAACCTTCTTTGTCCGCATCCAGCACCGCCACCAATGTAATCTCGGGAATGTCCAGTCCCTCCCTGAGAAGATTAATCCCCACCAGAACATCAAAAACATCAAGACGCATATCCCTGATAATCTCCGCCCTTTCCAGCGCATCAATATCAGCATGCATGTACTTGACTCTTATACCGCTCTCCCGCAGGTAAAGTGTCAGGTCCTCCGCCATCTTCTTGGTAAGGGTGGTGATAAGAACCTTGCCTTCTTTGGCAGTCTCCTTACTGATCTGTGTTATAAGGTCATCTATCTGACCTTCCACCGGACGAACCTCGATCTCCGGATCCAAAAGCCCCGTAGGCCTGATAATCTGCTCTGTACGAAGCAGCTCATGTTCCTCTTCGTAATCGTTGGGAGTAGCCGATACAAAGAGCATCTGATCTATCTTTCCTTCAAATTCCCCAAAGTTTAACGGTCTGTTGTCCAATGCCGAGGGGAGTCTGAAACCGTACTCCACCAGTGTGGTCTTTCTTGAACGGTCTCCGTTATACATTCCCCTGACCTGAGGTATGGTAATATGAGACTCGTCCACTATAATCAGAAAATCATCGGGAAAATAATCTATAAGGGTAAAGGGAGGGGTCCCGGGAGCCAGTCCCGATAAATGTCTGGAATAGTTCTCTATCCCCGAGCAAAAGCCCGTCTCTTTAAGCATCTCTATGTCAAAGTTAGTACGCTCCGCTATACGCTGAGCTTCTAACAGTTTATCGTTACTCTTAAAATATCTCACCCGCTCCTTAAGTTCTTCTTCTATATCTGCCACAGCCTTCTCTATACGTTCAGGCGGGATAACATAGTGGGACGCGGGAGTAATAGCCGCATATGTAAGACGGCAGAGTACCTCCCCCGTGACCACATCCACTTCCGTGATCCTATCGATCTCATCACCGAAGAATTCCACCCGGATAGCCTTCTCGCCGTAGTTGGCAGGAAAGATCTCCAGTACGTCTCCCCTGGCTCTGAAGGTTCCCCTTCGGAAGTCCATCTCACTCCTGGTGTACTGGATCTGGACCAGGTCTCTTATCACATCATCCCTGGATACCTCCATCCCGGGTCTAAGGGAGATCATAAGATTAATATAATCCGTAGGACTACCCAAACCGTATATACAGGAAACGCTGGATACCACTATAACATCCCTTCTCTCTGAAAGGGATGATGTAGCTGACAGCCTCAGCTTATCTATCTCATCATTCACCGAGGAGTCCTTGGCTATATATGTATCCGTGGAAGGAACATAAGCCTCAGGCTGGTAATAATCGTAGTAGGACACGAAATACTCTACTGCATTCTCCGGGAAGAATTCCTTGAATTCTCCGTAGAGCTGGGCAGCCAGGGTCTTATTATGAGCCATAACAAGGGTAGGTTTATTAAGGGCCTGGATGACATTAGCCATGGTAAATGTCTTACCGGAGCCGGTAACACCAAGCAAGGTCTGGAACTGGTTACCCTCTTTAAAGCCTCTGACAAGTTCTTCTATGGCGTGGGGCTGATCGCCTGTGGGTTTATATTCTGAATGTAGTTTGAAGTCCATTCCGTACTTCCTCTCATAGCAAAAAGAATGATGGTACACTTTGTCAGTATACCATCATTCGAACAAACGTTCAATAATTCTTTTATAAAGATTTGCTTAACTAAAACATTTCTTTACTCATTTCATCAATATACTTATCGATGCACTCGTATACGCCCGGGAATGTAGATACAGGCAGACCCTGTGAAGCGTTAGGAATGAAGTAGAGCTTGCCGCCCTGCTCTGTACAAGCTTCACGAACTTTCTGCTTAACGATATCTTCTGTCCATCCCTCGAAGTCAACTTCTGCAGAGTCGATACCACCCATGAATGAGATCTGTCCGCCGTACTTCTTAATGAGTTCAGGAATGTTGTTGGACTTCATAACACCCTGCCATACATCGATACCCATCTCGATCATGTAAGGTACAAGTGTAGCTGCATATGAATCTGAATGGTGAACGATAATCTGAACACCGTTCTCCTTGTAATATCCGTAAACATCCTTGTAAGCCTGGAGATAGAACTCTTCGAACATATCCGGCTTAAGGAAGGTAGAAATCTGGCTGCCCCAGTCATCATGATGGAATAATGCATCGGGCTTCATGTACTTACAGATCTCTGTAGCATACTTGATCTCCCACTCAGCAAGAGCCTTAATAAGGTCTGCCATCTCATCGGGATACTCATAGAAGTTGATCAGACAGTTCTGGATCTCCATAAGGTAATGGCACTGCTCGAAAAGACCGGGAACTACGAAAGGAGATACATAGTACTCTTCTCTGTTAACTGCCTCAGACTGGTCAAGGAGTGGTCTCCACTTCTCTTCCGGGAATACAACTTCCGGGAAGTGTACATAATCCTGCCAATGCTCCATATCCTTAATAACGATCTTATCTGGTGTATGAACAGGGAATGCTCCCGGTGTTCCTTCCGGCCATGACTTTGTAATACCCCATGCATTAACCTTGTTGTGCTCGCCGTATTTGGGGTTCGGATTAGTCATCTGGAAAGGTGTGGGGCTTAAGATCTTAATGAACTCGTACTGCTTAACGAAACGCTCCGGCTTACCTCCCTTGATAACCTCATTGAAATTCTGACGTGGTGTCAACATATTTTGTTCCTCCTTACTAAAACTACTATGATTGTTTTAATATTTTTATGCAATCTGATAGCAGACCGCAAAAACACTGATAATATTATAGATAAAACCCACATAAAGATATATCCACATTACATAGGAATTATGCATATTGTATTACTACATTATGTAGCAGTTCATGACAAAAGTACCTGATTAGGGGCTAACCCCTTTTGCTTCAAGGCATTTAACATCTGAAAGAAAAAGTATCTCTGAAAAAAATGAAGCAAATTATTAGTTTTTCAGTAAAACTCTGTAAAAATTATATGTAAATTGCGACATCCTTTCGTACTAAATGTAGTAAAAAATGACAAAACGGCACAGGATTAATCCTGCGCCGCATATTAACCAAATAATAAACTAACCTAATACTTTCTGAACTGCTTCAAGTATCCTCTCCGGCTGGAAGGGTTTAACGATAAAGTCCTTGGCTCCTGACTGGATAGCCTCGATAACCATAGTCTGCTGCCCCATAGCAGAACACATAATAACCTTGGCATTCCCGTCGCCTTCTTTAATCTTCTTCAAGGCCTGAATACCATCCATCTCCGGCATGGTAATATCCATCAGTACCAAATCCGGCTTAAGCTCGTTATACTTATCAACAGCATCCATACCGTTAACAGCCTCGCCTGCAACTTCAAATCCGTTCTTGGTAATAACGTCCTTTATCATCATTCGCATAAATGCGGCATCATCAACTATAAGTATCTTAGCCATATTTATACCCTCCGTTCAGATTGTCACTAGCATAAACAGCCTACCCTGTTATAATACAACAATTCTGACATTTTTGCAATAGTGCTATTGAAGTGAGTTGATATAACCGGCAACGTCCTCATAATCCACTACAATTGCCTGAGATCTCTCCTGATTTGAAATATTACCGTAAAGTGAAACTCCTGCCCACGCAACAAGGGCTATTACCAGACAGGAAGCAATAAGGGCACGGATAATTCCCATTTGCTTGTCCTTCTTAATAGTTTCCTTACGGTTAGCCTTCTCATTCTTATATGCATCAACTTTAGCCTGACTCATCTTATTCTCCTTTTTCCCTGATAATACTAAGTATTAATAATTCATCATTATTATACATAAAAAAGTGACGAGAGGAAGAGTAAAAATCAAAAACATGCTGTTTTTTTATAAAATAATCCATAGCCCATTGATATAATTCCTCTGTCTCAAACTTAAGGGACACAAACTTCTCCTGTTTGGCATCCGCATTCTGTATGGCCTTTCCCACGGTCGCGGGATCCTCATCTCTGAAATAGAGTTTCTCCCGAAGGAAGTAATTATCCTTCAGGGCATCACACACGGGGATATCCATTTCCTTATCTATGGTATGGGTTTTTAATATCTCTTTTGTTGTGACTCCGAAATAAGCGTAATTTATAAAATCATCCGTATTATTATTTGATGTAAATGAAGGATCTCCCCAGGTAACATCAAAATGATAATACTCGCCGTCAAGCTTAACCAGATTCCATGCGTGAGATGCACCGTCAGCACTGCCGTTTATCACGGTGGAATCTATTCCCGCCTTCATCAAAAGGTACTGAAAAGCTCTGGCATACCCCTTGCAGACGGATCTGTGATTTACAAATACACTTACTATATTCTGGTTATTATCGGAGCTCTCATCATAATCCACCTTGGAAACGATGGTATCAAAGAGTATCTTCGCCTTTCTGTAATCAGTTGCCCCGGAAGGAATGGCTGCCATCCATGACTCAACCTCCCGGTCGATCTTTTCCTTATATTCGTACCGCTCCTCCTTGGTCATGTTGTACTGGGGCTCAAACTCCGTCTCTATGGTGGCATCGGCAAATTTGAGGCTGTGACGTACAAAGCCGGTACACCAGAAAATCTCCGGATGGTCCTTTAATACAAAGAAGAAGACCTTGTTCATATCATCATCCGACAAAGTCTCCACGGGAACCTTGTCCTGATGATTAACCATGGCATATTCCATGGCATTATATACCGCCTTCTCTTTATCATTCAACTGCTCATAGGCATACATCCCCACTGAGGCAGCCGGTATCTTAACCAAAACAGCAGACTTCGATCCTGTCTGTTTGACAGGACCGCAGCCTGCGATAGTAATAACCGTCAATAAAATGCATACCGGGCGGTAAAGCTTTTTCATAGTTCCCCTTTGACAAACCGACTATTTTGCAAGAAGTTCCATAATCTTATTGCTTCTTGCAACGAACTGTGTCATCTCCTGTGGTTCTAAGGGTGCATTTGCAAGCATAGCCAGGTCGTAAAGTTGCTGACACATGAGCTTAACATTATCCCCTGTTTCATTCTCGAAAATGTACTTAACCAGCTTGTTATTGGCATTCAATACCAGGGTGGCATCATTACCTCCCATCATTCCGAAGTCCATGCCGCTCATACGGTACATCTTCATCATATCCTGCATACGTCTTGCATCCTCATCCTTGACTATCATAGAGGAAACGTTTTCATTTTTCAAGCTCTCCACTTTAACCTTAAGGTTATCCCTGCCCAAAGCCTCCTTAAAGGTCTTGGTAAGACCCTCTTCCAGCTTCTTCAGCTCTTCCTCGGCTATAGCTTCTCCCTTAAGGTCATCCGTTACATCCGCATCGATCCTTCTGAATGTATAATCGGAATTCCTGTGCTCAAGCTGTGTAATAAATGATGTATCGATATTATGATCTAAGATAACGGCATCCTTGCCCTGTTCCTTAAACATGTTCACATACTGACTCTGCTGTTTAAGGTCAGTAACATAATATACCACGATCTTATCAGGCATCTTGTCAGCCGTCTTCTCTTCTTCTTTTGACTCGCTTTCGGTCTTTTCTTCCGACCCCTTGTCGACGGGCTTTAAGAACTCCGGCAGGGTAAGATACTTGTTATCCAGGTTCTTAAAGAGGATGTAATCGTTCATCTTATCACAGAACTTGTCATCCTTAAGACATCCGAACTTGATAAAGGGACTGATATCATCCCAGTATTTCTCATAATTTTCCTTATCCGTCTTACACATACCGGACAGCTTGTCAGCCACCTTCTTGGTGATATAGTCGGAGATCTTGTTAACAAATCCGTCATTCTGCAAAGCAGATCTGGAAACGTTAAGAGGCAGATCCGGACAATCAATGACTCCCTTAAGAAGCATAAGGAATTCGGGAATAACCTCTTTGATGTTATCAGCTATAAATACCTGGTTGTTATATAGCTTAATGGTTCCTTCAATGGACTCATACTCCATATTGATCTTGGGGAAGTATAAGATTCCCTTGAGATTAAAGGGATAATCCATATTTAAGTGGATCCAGAAAAGGGGCTCCTTAAAGTCTAAGAATACCTTCCGGTAAAACTCCTTGTATTCTTCCTCGGTACAGTCGTTCGGATGCTTGGTCCAAAGGGGAGTGGTATCATTTAAGGGGACAGGTCTCTTTAAGATCTTAAGCTTCTCCGTTCTGGGAGATACTTCTACAACCTCTTTCTCACCCTTTTCATTTTCCTTTTCTTCCGTCTTGGCTTCTTCCACTACCGTCTCGATAACGGTATCCGTATCCAGCTTCTCCTCCGGAAGGATAGTCTCATACTCCGGCTCGGCGTTGGTTCTTGAAAGGAAGATGGGTACCGGCATAAATCCGCAGTACTTCTCCAAAACTTCTCTTGCCCTGTACTCGTTGGCGAACTCAACGCACTCCTCGCTTAAGAAGAGGGTGATCTTAGTTCCGACTTCAGTCCGGTCTCCTTCTTCAATGCTGTACTCAGTACCGCCGTCACACTCCCAGTGAACAGCCTTAGCCCCCTCCTTATAGGAAAGAGTATCAATATGTACTTCATCTGCTACCATAAATGCGGAATAGAATCCCAATCCGAAATGACCGATAATCTGGTCCTCATTGGTCTTGTCCTTGTACTTCTCAAGAAAGTCGGTTGCTCCGGAAAATGCTATCTGGGTAATATACTCCTCAACTTCCTCGGCAGTCATTCCAAGACCCGTATCTATAACCTGAATGGTCTTATCCTCGGGGCTTACGATAATCTCTATCTTTTCTTTATAGTCATCGGGAAGGGTGTACTCTCCCATCATATCAAGCTTCTTGAGCTTGGTCACGGCATCGCAGCCGTTGGAAACAAGCTCTCTCATAAAAATATCATGGTCTGAATACAGCCACTTTTTAATTATAGGAAATATATTCTCACTGTTTATTGATAATGAACCTTTTTTTGCGGACATTGCAATCACTCCTTCTACTTTACTGCAATACATATCTTAAACCCGTGGATTTACAATGTCAAGGATTTTTTAGCACTCGTTAAGGAAGAGTGCTAATAAGCATCATATCCGCTTCAATAATAGGTATAATCCCAGCAGCAGGGCGCCTCCCGCCCCGCCTATGGAGCCAAAAAATACCGGTTTATCAGCCATCCAGCGCACAATGGGGCTGGTGGATACGGTTATCTCCGGGTTAAAGACATATTTATCTCCCGTGGAGAATTCTTCGCTGTCCGTATCGGTAATATTACCCGCCAAATCCTCTGCGATTATCCGGACCCTTTGCCTGCCGCTCCCGGAATCCAGATTGAATTCTCCCTCATAATCCTTTGACTCTCCGCCGAAATCCCTTATTTCCTGAAGTATATTATTATCTACCATTACCAGGATCCGGCTCAATCCTCCCATATCGGTCACATTATAGCCAACCGTCAGGCTGTCGGAATTAACTATTCTTTCTTCAAGATTGGAAACCCTGACAAGCTCCGGCGGAGTATTGTCCACCGTAAATGAAATCCTGTCCGTAACAGACTCATTACCCGTGTTATCCCTTGAAGACAGGGTAATAACATATTCTCCGTCTTCCATGAAATTATCCGGGCTTAAAACATATGTCCACTGCTGCCACCCGCCGGAGGGTCCTTCTCCGGAATCCGTGCATACTGCCGAGCTGACGACTTCCATCAGTTCTCCGTCCCTGGTTATCTGAATGCTTAAGGAACCTGACACCAGTCCGGCACTGTTATACTCCCTGATGACCAGATCCCGGGAGACGGCGCAATCCTCGCCTGCGCTCTTTCTTATGATCTTTCCCCCATCCTTAATAAGACCCACCAGGTAGTCATCATATTCATAGACCGATCCGTATCTGTTAATGACAAATCTTGTATCTTTCTTTGTAAGATGTCCCGCCTTATCTCTCATTTCCAGGGACAGGACATAGATTCCGTCGTTTTCCTCTTCCCCGGGGATATAAAAGTTTCCCGTAATCTCCTTCTCACCGGACCTGGTGTTTATATAACGGCCCGTTACATCCTCGGAAGAATGAAGTCCCTTATGTATAATGCTGATAGAGCTTGAATCGTAGTTTTCATCCCGAAGGGCATAGGAGATCACATCATTTACCATTACAACTGCTTCAGGAGGAAGGGTATCAATGTTTATTTTGGGAGACGCATATCCGGGAGCCTCATTTCCGGCTCTGTCGGTATAAGCAGCATCAATCCTGTACTCTCCGTCACCCCACAGGGTAAATGTTCCCACATGAAGATCCTCCCCCTTTGTCTCCCAGCTGACCCCCGGGGCGGACTCTACTCCCATGCCGGTGAGGGTAAGTTTCAGATTTTTTTCATCAAAGTACTTCTCCTTCAAGGATATTCTGCCTGTTACCTTACCGTCAAAATACAGAACTCCCTTTTCCTCCTTTGCGGCGCTTCCCCCGGTGGGGCTTTCAAATGACAGGCTTAACTCCGGGCTTTCGTCATCAATTATCTTCACCCCGGATTCATAATGGTTCATTTTATTCCCGGAAGGGTCGGTATAATCCAAGGTGATCACGTATTTTCCCTTGCCGCTTACCGTATACTCAGCCCTGTGGTAATCTCCCCTGCTGTTCCATGAAAGATCGATTTTCTCGGGTTTTCCGTCATCTTTAATGATGCAGGCGTTTAAGTGCTCCGGGAAAAAGTTTGCTTCCTTCAGGTTAAATTCTGCTGTGAATCTACCGCCGCTTCCCTTGCCGTAATAGGCGGTTTCCCCGTCATTTCCCTCCGGCTGAAGGTAAGTCACATTAAGCTCCGGTGACAGGCTGTCCACCACCACGATTTTCGTGCTGTCTGTGAGGATCTGACTGACATTGGCTTTGTAACCCGGGTCAGTGATCTCGTATCCGTCTGCCGCCTTTACGGAAATGTATCCTTTAAGTTGTTTCCCCGACTCCAGGGGCAGGCGGATCTTAGCATAGTATTTAGTTTTATCATTGTCATCCCGGACAGCTTTTACTGTTCCGTGAAGACTATCCCCTGCCGATCCTTCACCGGGGATATCCATGTATGTCCACTGAAAGCTTTCCACACCGCTGGTTTCATCCCTTGCAGTAAAGGTCACTTCCAGGGAAGGCTTGTAGAAGCCGAAAGTCAAAGTATTCAGCACTTTTTCCGCTAAAGGAACCTCATAGCTTATCTGAGGCCTCTCCGGACCGGCTGTATCTCTTATAAAGCTGCAGCTTTTGTCTGCGGCGGTATTTCCTGCCTCGTCACGACAGCTTATTGACAGGTCATAGATTCCATCCGGCAGATTTTCCAGATAGCATTTGTGCATATCTCCCACATGGGTCCACCCGGCTTTGGAAAGCATTAAGGTAATATCGGGTGCCTTTAGCGGATTACCGGAAATGTCCCGCAGACTTACCTCTGCCTTCAAAAGATCCGGACTGAAATTAGACTCATATACCGTAACCACCGCTTTTCCGGACCGGTAATCATAATAAAGGGAGGTCAGGGGGGCACTTTTATCAATGCTTACCGTGACTTCTTTTCTGGAGGAGATGCCTCCTGTTTCCTTATTCCTTAAATAAACATATTCTTTTGTTGTACCTTCCGATGTGATGATGACACGATCTTTAAAATCCTCGGGCCTTCCCAGGGCAATCTCATATTTGTCCGGCTGCCCGGGCAGGACCTCCACATCGGATGAATACAGCCTGCGGGGATTATCCTGCAATGAAAGGGTGCCCTTAAGAGTAAAAGGGGTATCTCCCGAAACCTCCCCATGTTTTATTATTATGCAGTAAGAGCAGCCCGCCACAGAGCCCTCTTCCTGCCGGGTTAACCTCGCATAGACATTTACCCGCATTTCTCCCCCCATTATCCTTACGGACCTTTCCAGGGAGGAGATGTCGCTTACCCATACCCTGCCGGTGGTTTCTTCGATATCCAGCCCCATGCCTCCCAGCATATAGTATGTTATTTCTCCTGCCTCAAAATCTCCTGCTTCTTTAATCTTGCAGTCCGAAACCGTCAAGTCATTTTCACCCAGAATATAGGTTATCTCTTTATTTTCAAAGGATATGCTTATATCCTTTCTTTCCGGCTTATCCCCCATAGGGACCGCCTCTTCTGCCCTTACAGGCACCCCGGGTATCATGGTCAGAAATATGACCATTGCAAGTACCAGAGGGCCCTTCTTTATTCTTCCTGTTTCTCTAATAATCAATCCTCTCCTTACTGTTTACTATCATTAAATCCTCTATTACTTTAATCTTCTCATATCTTTTATTTTTCTTTCCCTTCAGCTCCGAAATGACCCGGCCTATATGGCCGGCAAACCATATAACCACTGCTGCCGGCAGCAATACAAGCCCTGATGCCAGGCAAATCCCGGATATCAGGATATAGTTTTGTGCGCTCACAAGATGCCACCTGCCCTTCTTTTCTTCTCCCCGGCACCGTATCTTCTGTTAAGAGTCTCCGTAAAGTCCTGCCGGTCACGGCTCATTTTCTCCTGAAGTCTGTTTACGTAAGTCAGGGATGAAGTAATGCTTTCCGCGCGGTGGTAAACCATGTCAAGGAGGCCTGCTACTTCGCCCTTGTCCACTCCCAGGCCGGCCATGTAGACCGACTGATCGTTAATTATCAGAGAGATCACATAATACAAGGTAATGCGATCATAGTTGGACTCCTTGGTATCTTCCTTTTCCACGGTATCCATACATTTTTTGAGACTATCAAGGATCTCCCTGTAGTCTGCCTTTGAATGTTCGGAGGTGTTACTTTGTTCAGTTAAAAATGAGCATATTTTCAGGTAGGTCTCCGCCATGTCCTTATACTTAAAATCTTCTTCCGCAGCTTTTTCAAACATAGCCTTGGCAGCGTAAGCCCTGTTTTTTAAGTTGCCCTCATATTCGGAAAAAATAAGTTTTCCCATATCGTAGAATACTTCCCCTCCTCCTGATGAAGTTATCTCCGGGGCATTTGTAAGCACTGCGTTTCGAAGACGCATCAGCGCATTGTTGTCTGACGCCCCGTCACGATACAGTTCTGCCAGGCTAAGGTATGCTTCCTTCCTTTCCGGATATATCTCCATGGCTTGGTAAAAACTCTCGGGATCATTGCCCTTAACCTTCAGATCATAGTCCTGTTCATTCATAAGGAAGCCTTTTATACCAAGTATTATCCCCAGAGCCAGGGTTCCCGCTCCCAAGGAAAGCACCAGGATAAAACATATAAGTTTCTTCTTCAGGGACTGCCTCCACTTATTAGTGACGTGATAAGGGTTTTCCAGGTCCTGCTTTAACTCCAGGCAGTTCCGATACCTGTTTTCCGCTGCAGGTTCCGTGCATTTATTAATAATGGCTTCAATCCCTTCGGAAAGTCCGGGATCTGCCTCTCTTACAGGAACGTAAGGCTGGCCTTTTCTGGGATCGATGCCCGTCAGTAAATGATGCATTGTCATTCCCAGGGCATAAATATCCGACCGCTCATCAGTCTGACCGCTGTACTGTTCCGGAGGAGCGTACCCCCTGGTTCCCAGTATATTGGTGTCAGAAGCGTTCATTTCCTTATATTCTCTTGCTATTCCGAAATCGATGATACAAATGACGCCGTTAGGCTTGAGCATAAGATTTGCAGGTTTCAGATCCCGATAGATTATTGGCGGATTTCGGGAATGAAGATATTCCAAGACATCACACACCTGAATGGCCCAGTTAATTACCTCCTCTTCAGGTATCGGGCCCTTTTCCGTAAGTATCTTGTCCAGAGATTCTCCCTCTATAAAGTCCATGACTATATAAATGGTTTCCTCCCGGTCAATGATATCCACTATCCTGGGCAGAGCCGGGTGGTCTAAGGACTTAACCAGGTTAGCCTCCGCCATAAGGGAATTAATGACTATCTCATCCTTTATGCCGTTCCCCTTCTTTTTCACCTCTTTTACCGCCCAGTTTCTGTTAAGCCGCATGTCATTTGCCAGGTAAACCCGGGACATGCCTCCCTGCCCGATGCATTTCAGCAGTTCGTATTTTCCTTCCAGTATTTCTCCCGTTTTTTAAAATCTCCTTTCCAAGCTCTCAGTTCTTTTTTATCAATATTACGGAAATGTTGTCCTTCTCACCCCGTCCTATGGCCTCATTCACCATCCGGCGGGCTTCTTTTTTCATTGCGGATCTGTCTTTAAGCCTTCCCCCGCTAAAGGACTCCTCCATCTCCCGGGGGCTTATCTCATGCCTGAATCCGTCGCTGCACAGCAGATATGTGCCGGCTTTTGCCCTGCCGGTTATAATCTGGGGTTCTATCCTCCTTGATGCGCCTATGCACTGAAGGAGGAGATTCCGTCGCATGTCGGACATGGCCTCCTGTCTGGTCATCCTTCCGCTTCTTACTTCCCTCTCCACAAAGGTATGGTCCGTAGTGAGCAAAGCCGCCTCCGACCCTATATGGTAGATCCTTGAATCGCCCACATGGACCGCCATAAAGGACTCATTTACCATAAGAATCCCCGTAAATGTAGTACCTATTTCCATCTCCCGCTTCAGGGAAAACCTGCGGATATCCGTGTTTAGACGGTCTAGCATCCTGCACCACTGCCGGGCTGCTTCCTCCGGATTAAATCGGGAGATCAGATTCCTTGCATTCAGGGAAAACCAGGCCTCAAACTCTCTTATAACCTCTGAACTGGCCACTTCTCCCATATCCAGGCCTCCCATGCCGTCGCATACCGCCGCCATGACGCACTCACTCCCCCCGCAGGCCACATGCTTCAGGACAATCCCGTCCTGATTGATTCCGCCTCTTACTCCGACGTCAGTCAGTCCGCAAACTGAATATTTGTACTTTTCCGTAGCTTCACCTCCTTATGCGAAGATGCTTTAGCACCTTTGCAGTATTTTTTAATCAGTGAAAATCAATAGAAAATCTTAAGTGTTAAAAGAAGTCCCTTCCCGGGACAAAGAGGGCAAATGCCCTTAAGAATAATTTCCGATGCTGGAAAAAATTATATTCTCAAGGGCATTCTTTGTCAAGAATTATTTTTTATGTCTGTTATATTTCTCCCTTATCTTGTCTACGATCATGCTCATGGTAAGAAGTATGGGCATGGTAATAACGGAAAAGAGAAGCAGAAGCATAACGCACTGTTCACAAATAGGCCTCAGGCCGAATAAACCGTGAAGAAGCAGGGACGCTCCCACAAGGCCGATAAGCATCAGCAGGCAGGTGATTCCCCTGTAGAGATTCAAGGGGCTGCTTATTCTGAGCAGAATCTGTAATCCCACAACCGACATGATAATGGTGCAGGCTGTAGATGTCTCCCAGGTGGGAATATTAAATATCTGACAAAATACAACAAAAACACTTATAACGATAAAGTCCGTAAGTCCTGCCGGAAGCGCTCTGAACAAAACCGATGACAGGAAGTGACCCTGTATCCGATTCTTATTGGGCTCCAGGGCAAGAAGAAAGGCCGGGGCTCCTATGGTAAATACACTGATCAGGGAGATCTGAGAGGGTTCCAGAGGGTAAGTTACCATGGCAATTATGGCAAAGAACACCATCAAAAACGAGAAAATGTTCTTTACCAAAAAGAGGCTTGCGGAACGCTCAATATTATTAACAACACGCCTTCCCTCCAATACAACCGAAGGCATGCATGAGAAGTCTGATTCCAAAAGCACCAGTTGGGCCGCCTTGGCTGTTGCATCACTTCCCGATGCCATGGCAATACTGCAGTCGGCATCTTTAAGGGCCAGAATATCATTAACGCCGTCACCGGTCATGGCCACGGTATGGTCAGCTGCCTTCAGGGCTCTGACAAGCATTCTCTTCTGCTCCGGGGTAACACGGCCGAAGATGGTGTACTTCTCCGCCGCATCTCTGATATCATCATCCGTCACGAGGGTTGTGGCATCCACGTACCTGTCAGAGTTTAAGATACCGGCTTTACCTGCCACTTCGGAAACCGTAAGGGGATTATCTCCCGATATAACCTTAATCTCAACTCCCTGCTCCACAAAGTATTTAAAGGTCTGCTCAGCCTCTTTACGAATGGGATTGGTAAGGGTAATAAAGGCTATGGGAGTAACGGGCCCTGTCAGCTGCTTGCCGTCAGCCCTGCCGGAATACAAACCGAAGATAAGAACACGGTATCCCTTGGAAGCGCGCTCCTCAACCTGCCTGCGATATGTCTCGTACCGGTCTCTCAGAACAAACTCAGGGGCTCCCAGGACGTAACACTTATCGCCGAAGGTGGCGGAACTGTACTTATATGAGGACGAAAAGGCGGTCACTTCATCCGAAACTACATTGTCCCTCTCCTGAAAATGTGCCTTTAAGGCCTGCATGGTCTGATTATCTCCCGTCATGCCCGCGACAAAGCGGCCTATAAGAAGATCAAGGGTCACACCCTCATCAATAGTGTAACCGTCAACAAGGTCTGCCCCTGTCACTTCCATGGTATTCTCCGTAATGGTGCCTGTTTTATCAACACAGAGAACATCAACCCTGGCCAGAGACTCAATGCATTTCATATCATTTACAAGAACCTTCTTCTGGGCCAGGCGGATAACGCTTACCACCAGGGCCACACTGGCAAGGAGGTAAAGCCCCTCGGGAATCATACCCAAAATGGCAGCCACCGTCCCAACCACGCTGGCTTCAATTGTATTGCCCAGTACGAAGTACTGATGGCTGATAAGAATGGCTCCCATGGGAATGATTATGATACCCACGATCTTAACCAGTCTGTTAAGGTCACGGATCATCTCCGACTGCTCTCCCTTACGGGTCTGCTTGGCAGCCATGGTAAGTTTGGAAATGTAGGACTCACTTCCGACCTTCGTCAGCTGGGCGTCACAACTTCCGGATACTATGTAGCTTCCGGAAAGAAGAGAATCTCCCGGCTCCTTGGTGATCTCATCGGATTCACCGGTAATAAGGGCTTCATTAACGGAAACCTTGCCGGATACCACCACGGCATCGGCACAGATCTGGTTGCCGGATGAGAATATGACTATATCGTCTACCACCAGGTCTTCCGAGGAAAGCGTCAGGTTACTTCCGTCCCGGCGAACCACTGCTTTCGGTGCATTAAGCATCTGAAGCTTATCCAGGGTCTGCTTTGAACGAAGCTCCTGAACAATACCTATCAGGGTGTTGGCAATTACTATTGTATAAAAGGTCAGGTTCCTGAAGGACCCCACCAGAATTAACAAAACCACTATTACCGTAAATACAAGGTTAAAGTATGTGCAGACATTTTCAATGATAATGTCCTTAATACTCTTGGAAGTGGAAATCAAGGTCCGGTTAATCTGCCCCCGGGCAACCCTCTCCCTTACCTCTTCGCTTGTCAACCCTATATCTATGTCTGTTTTATGTTCCATCAATATATGTCTCCGTATCTGAAAAATAACATTACCATTATATCAGTTACGGTTGTTCTTTGAAAGTGATAATAATATATCATAATAAATCATTTGTACTTATTTTTCGCATTTTATGGTAAAATGATTGAACAGTCGTTCACTTAAAGGAGGATGGTAAATGGATAAGTCTAAGGTATATTTTACGGATTTCAGAACACAGCTGGATGTCAGCCTTACGGATAAGCTTCAGAAGCTTATAAAAGAAGCCGGCATCGGCTCTATCGATATGGAAGGCAAGTTCGTTGCCATAAAGATGCATTTCGGAGAACTGGGTAACTTGGCCTACATCCGACCCAACTATGCCAAAGCAGTTGCAGATGTTGTTAAGGAGCAGGGGGGACTTCCTTTTCTGACAGACTGTAATACCCTTTATCCCGGAAGCAGGAAACATGCCCTGGAGCATCTTGACTGTGCCAATATCAACGGTTTTAACACCGTTACCACAGGCTGCCAGATCATTATAGCCGACGGACTCCGGGGAACGGACGATATAATAGTTCCGGTTCCGGATGCAGAATACTGCAAAGAAGCTTACATAGGCCGGGCGGTTATGGACGCCGATGTCTTCATCTCCCTTAATCATTTCAAGGGGCATGAGATGGCAGGTTTCGGCGGAGCCATTAAGAATATTGGTATGGGCTGCGGAAGCCGTGCAGGCAAGATGCAGCAGCATAACAGCGGTAAGCCGGAGGTTAAGGAAGAACGATGCAAGGGATGTAAGCGATGTGCCAAAGAATGCGGTTCCGACGCCATCAGCTATAAGAATAAAAAGGCCTGGATCGATCCTGACAAATGTAAGGGCTGCGGCCGCTGTATAGGAGCCTGCGCCTTTGATGCCATCAGAAACAAGAACTCCAATGCACCTCAGATTCTGGGTAAGAAGATGGCCGAATATGCAAAGGCTGTTGTTAACGGCAGACCTAATTTCCACATCAACCTTGTGATGGATATCTCACCTAACTGCGACTGCCACGGTGAAAATGATGCGCCTATCCTTCCGGATATCGGAATGCTGGCATCCTTTGACCCTGTTGCCCTGGACCAGGCCTGCGTAGACCTTTGCCAGAAGACTGAGCCTATCAGAAACAGCCAGCTGGGTGATAACATGGCAAGCCCTGATTTCCATGACCACGGCGATGTATGGCATAACAGCAATCCCAACGTTTCCTGGGAAGAGACCTTAGATCATTCACAGAAGTTAGGTATCGGTACCAGAGACTACGAGCTTATAGTTATGAAATAGATATTTTTACAGGGGACGGTAGAACCGTCCCCTCTCTTTTTAAGTAAACTCTTTTAACAGATCCTCAGCCGACTTATCCCATTCCCTCTCTATGCTTTTATCAAGGGTAAAGATCCTAAGAGATGTACCTGTAACTACCCTTAGCTCCTTCCTGTCATAGACTATATTCAGGTAATGGTCAGCTTCCTCACCGGATTTCTGCAAAACCACCTTCATATAAACCGGCAGGGTCTTTCCCTTAACCAGCTCAAAGCAGAAAGTTCTCACCTTACCCCAGGTCTGAAGTCTGCCTGCCGGGCTCTCACCTTCATTTTCAAGGTCAGCCAAGTATTCTTCATTCAGCCTGCCGTCTATGGTAAAGGTGTTGGCCTTGGTGATAACGGCCTCCAGTATTAAATAATCATCAAATGTATCAGACGCCAGGAGCTTTCCCATAAAGCCCTTGACGTCCTTAATCTCAACTGCTGTCATTCATTAACCCAATGCGGCCAGGATACTTCTTGCCACGCTGATACCGTTAGCAGATGCCTGCTGGAGGCCTCTGGTAACCGATGCGCCGTCACCGATGGCACGAAGGTGCTTAACCGTAGTTTCAAAATCTTTATCGATAATAACCTTATTTGAATAGAATTTTACCTCTACGCCGTAGAGCAGGGTCTCTTCGCTGGCGATACCGGGAGTAACCTTGTCAAGGGCAAGGAGCATCTCCTCGATGTCCACCATAATTCTGTGGGGGAATACCAGGGACAGGTCTCCGGGAACCGCATCCTTCAAGGTGGGGATGAGGTTGTTCCTGCAAAGTCTCTCTTCTGTGGTCCTTCTTCCTCTCCTGAAGTCACCGAAGGTCTGAACCAGGATCTTGCCGCCGCAGAGCATGTTGCCCAGCTGGGCGATCTGCTTACCGTACTCTATAGGTGAGTTAAAGGGCTTGGTGAAGTTCTTGGATACAAGGATGGCGAAGTTGGTATTATTGGTCTTATACTCCTGCGCCTTGTATGCATGGCCATTAACTACTGCCAGGCCGTTCTCGTAATACTCTGTAGCCACTTCACCGCTTGGGTTGGTACAAAATGTCCTTACCTTATCATCAAAGGTGGGTGTATGGTAAATGAGCTTAGCCTCGTAGAGATTCTGATTTAAGAACTCCATGATCTCGTCACGGACCTCAACACGGACTCCAACGTCTACTGTACCGGGCTTGGTCTCAATCCCGTGCTCACGGCAGATATGGGCAAACCAGTCAGCTCCTTCACGGCCGATGGCAGCTACGATCTCCTTACCTTCGTAGGTATTACCGTCGTCACAGACAACAGCTTTAGCCTGGCCGTCCTCTATAACTATATCCTTAACCATGGTGTCAAAGATGATCTCTATTCCCGCATCCAGAAGATGCTGCTGGAGTTTGCCGTAGATCTTATAACCTTCTTCGGTTCCTAAGTGTCTTATGGGGCACTCGATAAGCTTTAAGTTGGCATTAATGGCCTTACGGCGGATCTCACGGATCTCTTTTTCCTTATCGATACCGTAGACATTCTTATCTGCGCCGAAGGCAAGATAAACATCGTCAGATTCCTTAAGAAGTTCTATGGTCTTCTCATATCCCAGGATCTCCGGCAGGTTGCCTCCCACGTCCGGGGAAAGGGAGAGCTTACCGTCTGAAAATGCTCCTGCACCTGCAAAACCCGTGGTTATGGAGCAGGGCTTGCAGTGAACGCATTTCTTGGTCTTACGCTTTGGACAGTTACGCTTCTCTATGCTGCGTCCCTTCTCTATCATAAGAACCTTAAGGTCCTTTTTCTCTTTTATAAGTTCATATGCGCAGAAAATGCCCGAAGGGCCCGCGCCTATTATAATAACGTCGTATTTCTTAGCCATTAACATCACTCCTGTAAAATAACCGGTCTTTTCGTAACCACAGTTAAAAATACCATGAAAACGCCATAATTACAAGACAATTTCCCTGTCCAGGCAGAAGGAATAGATTATCTTTTCCTTTACGGGAAGTCCGGAGAATTTAATTACAGCTTCCTCGTAAAGGTCCAGCTGGGCACGGTACCTGTCGATGAGCTCAGATTCGGAGTCCACCTTGTCGGTCTTGTAGTCCACCAGGATTACCTGGCCATCCTCGATAAAGTAGGCATCGATAATTCCCTGGACTACCACCAGCTCATCTGTGGTCACTTCGGACACTACAGTCTTTGCCGGGATTCCCATAACAAAGGGCTTCTCACGGTAGAGTTTTCCTTCCTCCGCCGCAGCCTTCATCCGCCCTGCCAGCTTGGAATCAAAGAAGGCTTTAAAGGATTTCCTGAAAACTATCTCCTTATCTTCGGGTCGCAAATACCCTGAGGAAACCATACGGGAAAGCTGGTCTTCAAAGCTCTTCCACATGTCGGGACACTTGTAGTCAAAGTGCTCCATAATGGCATGGTAGGCGTTACCCCTTCTGATGCCGGCGTGCTCCTCCTTCTTCTCCACGAAATCAGGCACATAGGGGATGACCACGTCTTCGTTATAGATATTGGTCTCCGGCTCTTCCTCCTCGTCGGAGTGATGGGAGAGGTAGGCCCTCTTCTTAAGCTCCGATACGGACATCTTGGTCTTTAGGTTAACCTCTGCGGGGTAGGGATATGCGTAACTGAAACGCTCCTTTATGAGGTCGAAGTATTCTTCCGGCTCAGGGTCAACGGTGATCATAGCTGCCTGCCGGGTTACATTTTCCATAATCCTCATTTGATCCCACTCTTCCATTACCTGGTCAGCTGTAAGGCACTCAATTTTAAGACAGTCGCAGTCCTCCTTCATACAGGACATAAAGATCCAGTCCGAAAATGAACCGGCACTCATAATATCTGAAAATCCCAGAGCCTGGGTCTGACGCTGGCCAATATAGCCCATTTTTCTCCTCTTGTCATCCACATCATCTATATATCCGGTGATGATGAGCTTCTCCTTGGCTCTGGTAAGGGCAACGTAAAGGACTCGAAGTTCCTCCCCCAGATTCTCCATCTCCAGTCTGGCCGAGAGGATATTCTTGGCTATGGTAGGATATTTGATCCTGCGGTCAGGGTCTATATAATCTATCCCTGCCCCCATATCGGAATGAAGCACAACGGGTGCCCGATTGTCCGACTTGTTAAAGGACTTGGAAGTACCGCAAAGGAATACTACCGGAAACTCCAATCCCTTAGACTTATGAATGGTCATGATGCTGACCTTGTCTTCATCGGTGGGAGCAGACTCCGGTTCAGCAAAATCTATCTCGTATTTCTTCATACGGGCAATGTAACGGAGGAAGTTAAACAGGCCTTTGAAAGAGGTCTTTTCAAATCCCACTGCCCGCTCCATAAGCATCAATATATTTTCCCGTCTGGTGGCTCCTCCCGGCATGGCAGATACCATCTCCAAGTAACCGGTCTTTGTGACCACCAGCTCTATAAGTTCATTTACCGGCAGATATACCGCCTGTCTTCGAAATTCCTCGATTTCTTCAAAAAAGGTCTTAAGTCTCTTTGCAATATCACCCATCTCCGGATCTTCCGTAAGCTTCATGCATTCAGAAACCGCCCTGTAAAATGATCCACGGGGATTTTGTGCCCGAATCAGAGCCAGCTCCCGGGAAGAAAAATTCCCTATGGGGGATTTTAAAACTGCTGCCAGAGGAATGTCCTGCATCGGGTTATCGATGATCTCCAAGAGAGATAAGGTAAGAAGGACTTCCGGGGCGTTAAAATATCCGGTGGTGGATGATTCTTTAAGGGGAATGCCTGCTTCCTCTAAGGCGGAGGCCATTATATCCTTCCAGTCCTTGGCACTTCGAAGGAGTATGGCAATATCTCCGTAACGTACAGGACGCATAGTCTCGCCTTCTGTCACTAAGAACTCACCGGATTCCACCATCCTCTTAATCCCGGTTGCCACCATGACACATTCTGTAAATCTCTTGTTATATCCCGACAGAGACCCTTCTTCTCCCGCCGTGAGAATTAGAAATTCCGTATCATTCTCATGACCGATTCCCCAGTCAGGATAGTACTTGGCCCCCATTACAAGCTCTGCAGCCTTATCGTATTCCACCTTCCCCACACAGGTGTGCATCAGCTGACGAAAGATGAAATTAACGGATTCTATAACCTCCCGCCTGCTGCGGAAATTATTATGAAGGTCAATCAGCCTCTCGGGGCCGGGCTCCAATGTATAAGTATCGTATTTTTCCATAAAAAGCTCAGGCTTAGCCATTCTGAAGCGGTAGATACTCTGCTTAACATCTCCTACCATGAAGATGTTATTCCTGCCCTCTTCTATCCCCGATACGGCACGTAATATATCATCCTGGACTCCGTTAGAGTCCTGGTACTCATCTATAAATATCTCATGTACTGAAGCGGCGTACTGTTTTGCAATATCGCTTCTGCTGCCGTCTTCATTGGTCAGTATCTTTAAGGCAAAATGCTCTACATCATTAAAATCAACTATCTTTCTCTCTCTCTTGGCGGCAGAGTATTCCACATCAAACCTGATAACCATATCCGCTATGGTATTCATATCCTTCTCGCAGGATATAAGGGTAGTGATGATCTCCTCCGGAGAAAATGAAATGATCTTGGTCTTAAGATCCTTTATCCTGGACCTTATCTCATCCCGAAGAATCTTATAGATATCTATCTTTTCTTCATCTACTGTTTCCGGATGTTTGCCCGAAAGCCTTGCAAAGGAAAATCCTTCAAGCTCCCTGTAGAGTTCACTGTAGTTTTCGCATTCTCCCAGGGACTCCATGACGGCTTTTTCATTTGCGGCGATCTCCTGCCATTTATCCGCCAGGTTTGCCTCACTTGCCAGTTTTTCCAGATAGTCATACTTGGAGATAAGCTCATTTATTATAATCCGGGCATATTCAAAGGAGGCCTTTACCGCCGGATTATCATCTACGGAAACCCCTTCATCACATTTATAGTAGGCCGTGCTCCTTCTGATCCATCCGTGACTGTCGGAATAGCTCATGGAATAGGTATGCATGTCAGAAATGATGCGCTTTAAGCTTTCATCGCTCTTCCCCGGAGTAAAGCACTCCACTATTTTTAAGAATCCGGGATCAGCCTCAGCATACATATCCTCCAGCATATCATCCAGAACATCCTCTTTAAGAAGTTTTAATTCCGCCTCATCTGCAATACGAAAGTCCGGAGACAGGTCAATCTTGTGGAAGAAGTTACGGACTATATCCAGGCAAAAGCTGTCGATAGTAGTAATCTTGGCATTATGAAGAAGGGTCTGCTGTCTCTGAAGATGAAGGTTATCAGGGTCGTCCTTTAAGGCCTTAATGATAGCAGCCCCTATACGGGCCTTCATCTCTGCTGCAGCAGCCTTGGTAAAAGTCACTATAATAAGACTGTCAACATCTACCGGATGCTGGCTGTCAGTGATAATGCTTATGATACGAGCCACAAGAACCGATGTCTTGCCGGAGCCGGCTCCTGCAGATACCAGTACGTTGCAATCTCTGCATTTTATAACCTCATCCTGTTCAGGTGTCCATTGGGGCATGTCTTTTTCCTCTCTAATCTCATTCCTGCTTAAGATCATTCCAGGATGCTTCTTCGCATTCCCTGAAACAAAAGCCCTCTACCGACTGGTCAAAACGACATACTGCCCGGAATGAGCAATAGTCACAGCCTGTCTCTTCCTTAAGTCCGTAAGGATTGATCTCTCCCTTTCCCGAAAGGATCTCTCCCGCCAGGGTGCATATCATCTTATCCAGATATTTTCTCATATCCATGAAATTATCTGTGGATACAGCCGCCTTGCACTCCTTTACACTGCCATCCTTATTAAAGGCGACAGGCAGGACGCTTGAAGCACCGGAGCAGTTCATATCCATGGTTCTTGCAATCTCCGGGTCATTGTTGCAAAGTCCCTTCATGCGAAGTTCCTTAGCGACGCTCATCTGTGCCTCATCTTCGCTCATTCCCGGTTCTCCCCGGACTATGGGGTCATTTACGTTGTAATAAAAGATCCCTGCAGGTATTACTTTACTTCCCGGATTCTCCTTGGAAAGCTCCAGCATGGCTCCTTCCAGGTATACTCCCAGCTGCATGGACAGACCGTTATAAAATCTGGTGATATCAAAATCACGGCTTCCGGTCTTGTAATCTATGATCTTTACATATACCTTGTCGTCCTTCTTATACACATCCATACGGTCTATAACGCCGGTCATCCAGACTCTTAAATCATCCGCATCCTTACCCTTAATATCAAAGTTTATGGGGTATTCCGCATAGCGCTGCTCAAAAAGCCCGGACTTCATCTGCTTCTTCAGGCCCCAGACCGTCCTCTTCATAAGGCGTTTTATGCGGTTTATCATATATTCATTACGGGCGGAGGATTTAAAAAGGTCCGTAAACATAGAGTCTGCCGTCTCCTCCACACACTGATCTGTCATGGATTCCAACAGGTCTTCCGGCAGGGTAGACCAGCCGTAATCCATATCCATCATTTTCCGTGTAAAAAGCTCCAAGGCCGAATGAACGGTACTTCCTATCTCCAAGGGTGTTATCTCAAACTCTTCCCTCTCTGATAGTTTAAGGCCCCTTTGGAGAAAATGAGCAAAGGCACATTTGCTGTAAAGTTCCAGCCTGGTTACGGAATTCTTTAAGAATTCTCCGTAGAGCTTCCTTGCCAGGTCTTCATCCAGATTATCCTCCTCGGGATCATAATGGTATGTGCCGGCTTGGCTAAGCCTCTCAATACGGGGACAGTATTCTTTACTTCCCCTATACCACCTGTAAAGATCTCTCCACAAAGAGTCTTCATCCCCTGATAAAGCCTCGCTGAAGTGCTCTGTCAGATATACAAGGGATGACTCCGGAGTGGAAAGAGTTTCTATCCCTGCTGCAACCGGGCTTTGAATGCCGGTGCCGAAAAGGTCGGTAACCGTGGCTATAAGGTAGGAGGGCATCAACCCCGAACCGTCACTGCTTAAAGCACTGTAACTTATATAAAGCTTATCCTTCGGTTTGGTCATGTTAAGATAGAGGTAGAAACGCTGTATATAGGCCTTCTCCCTGACTGTGGGAGCCAGATCCACCTTCCCTGCCAGGAAGGACCGCTCCGTCTGGGATATAAGCCCTGCTCCCGCATCTGCTGCCGGAATTATCCCGTCATTTACCCCTGCAAAGAATAAGGCCTTAATATCCCCAAGTCTCGTTCTTGTTATGTCTCCCAGGGTGACCATATCCATTCCGGGAGGAATGATACCTATCCTTGCCTCTGAGAAACCTGCATCCAGGATCTGACCATAGTCCTCCGCAGACATCTCTTCGTCACCTAACAGGTCTACATATTCGTCCAGAAGGTCTATCACTATCTTGTAAATCTGGCTGTATTCCTTCTCTTTTGCCGTGTCTCCGGCTTCTGCAAACTGCAGTTCCATGGTCTTTAGCTGCTGCTGGGCATTGATCTCCTGAAGGAAACCATATAAGCCTACCGTCTTTTCTTTTACCGTGGAATTACCCTTAAAGCTGTCCGCCAGGGCAAAGAGAGACCTGCAGACCTTCTCTCTTGCCTCATTTATCCGGTCTATATCTTCATCATCAAATAAAGAATCCTTGTAATTCTTCCAGGTCTGTCCCCATTTCTTGCGTCCCTTTATTCCCCTGGCGATGCAGTAGTTCTCCGTCATAAAGATATCATCAGCGGGAATATCCAGCATACCGCATTTGATAAAGCGAAACATGGAATTGAAGCTGAAATTATCGGACACCGCAGACAGCGCTGCTCTTATACATTCAATAAAGGGGTTATGAAGAACATCCCTCTTGTAGTCCAAAAATACCGGGATGTCGTAGGCTTTCATGACATGGGGAGCCAGTCTGGAGTAAGTAGCCACATCTCCCGTAACGATGGAGATATCCCTGTATCTGTAGCCTTCCTCACGGACCAGGCGGTTGATCTCCCCGGCTATGAATTCCAGCTCCTTTTCCGGGGTCAGGCAACGAATAACCTTAATCTTCTCCGGCTCCCGGTCATAAGACTTATGACTGTATCTGAAGAGGTTTTGCTCCAGAAATAAGAGTTCGCTGTTTTCTCCCAATCGGAAGTTGCCCTCTATGTATTCTATGTCTTCAACTGTGGCGCCTATGTTCCCTGCATGGTCCATCAATTTTCGTACGGTGGTTTTACTGAGGCAGAAAAGCTCGTGGTCAAGGGGTTCTGCCGCTCCATCGTAATGTCCCTCCAAGGTTACGGTAACGATGACCTTAGCCGATACCCGAAGGAGCTTTTCTATAACATTGTACTGAATGGGTGTAAAGCCGGTAAAACCATCGAAAGCGATGACGCTGTCCTTTAAAATGTGTGAGCTTTCCGTACAGTCAGCCAACACGCTTAACACTTCTTCCGGGATGATATACCGATCTTTTATCTCTTCCTGAAAGGCCCTGTAGATTATAAGAAGGTCTCTGAGCTTATACTCTAAGGCACCGAAAGCCTCCCCGTCTTCTATAAGCTTCTCCAGGCGCTCCGGTGAGAGGCTGTACTGGGTAAACTCAGAGATTACGGACTTCATTTCGCTGATATAGCCGATGCGCTTCATATTACCCCCCAGGATGGTAAGGTCATCTTCTTTCTGTCCGGCTATTCTTCGAAGAATCAGGCTTTTGCCTATCTCATCCATCACCGCGGTATTCGCCCGTCCCGTCTCCTCCATAATGCGGTAAGCAAGGCGTGCAAAACTAACCACGTCTATATTGGAAATGGCGTGGTTAGGCGTAAGTCTCACAAGTTCCTTCTGGGTGCTCATGGTGAACTGCTCCGGAACGACTACGATATAGTTCTTATCCGGATTCTCCATGGAGCTCTTTATGATGTTTTGAAAAAGCCTGTAGCTTTTGCCGCTGCCGGAGGCTCCGGCGATGATCTGCAGTGACATGCACGTAAACTCCTGTTTATATCAACGATAAATCGATTATGGTGTCATTTTTTCAGTATTTTAATTCGCTTTTTGTGTCATTTTTTCAGTATTGTAATTCAATCATGGTATCATTTCTTCAAAATTATAATTCGATTATGGTACCATTTCTTCAAACTTTCAAGACCGATATCACCATATCCTAATGATCTGCTCATATATCAGGATTTCTTCTGCACTAACATTCTTATTATCGTGATAATGCCCGAAGAACCATTTCTTGAACTTTACCTTTTGCTTTAATTCCTCGAAATAGGCCGTTTCTATGTCAGTCTTGTAAAAGCCCCCGCCCAGTAAAGTCTGGGTGCTGGAAGCGCAGCAATGAGTCACGATAAAGTCCACCTCATTATTATGTTTCTCCAGATTCCTGCGACCTTCTTCCATCTCTTCTTCAGAGGGTAGTTCTTCCTTCCACCAGCTTATATGGTTAATGCGATATGAAATATAATTCATATCCAGGGAATCCCTCTTCAACTTAAACTTCGGATCTTTGGGGTCCAGAATCCCACCTGAGATATCATGGCTTTGAGCCCCTCCAAAGGAGAAAATGCTGACCCCGTCGATATCAAAGACCTGCCCCCGCATTAAATGAATTACAGATGGTCTGATCTTATGAACTTTTCCACCATGCCATTCTTCCACGGGATATTTATACAAACGATCAAAGTTCTCATGATTACCGTCAACAAAAAGGGTTGTAAACGGCTTTTCTTCCTCTAACCAATCAAGCCACCATGTTTCGTGCCTATTCTCGCACTCCTTATTCCATACAGCCCCAAAATCACCGCAGATTATCATATAATCATTTTTCGTCATTTCCTTTTGTTCCGGAAAAGATGACATATTCAGTTTTTCAAAGTTTTGATGGCAATCGCCTGTAACATAAATCATATTAACAATCCCTTATTTCCCGATTAATGCTCTATTGAACATCTCATAATTAGCCTCATCTCTCGGAGCACAGTATATTGCAAACTCTATAACCTTGAATGAGTGCATATACTTTGCAATCACGTTCTTCGCCGCTTCTGCCACCACTTCCGGCTTGTTCTCAAATGCCCCGCAGCCCCAGGCACCTAGGATTACAGCCTCATTTCCTTCAGCCAGGGCAATATCAAGAATCCTTGTAAGTCTCTTCTCGTGTATAGCCTGTAAATCTTCGTCGGGCATTTTCACTTTCTTTATGCCATCCCCGGTATTCATCTTGTTGCTTGGCATCTGCCTCAAATTAGGCGCTGCGCAGGTTATCACATTTACCTGATACCACTCATCTTCCGGCAGTTCCTCCGGCTCCGCTGTATCCGACTTCATAACCATAACTCCCGGCGTATATATACAATCTCCGTTATGGACCGGGTCCTGTTTCTCCCTGTGGGGGATATAGAATCCGTTCCACATATCGGGAGAGTTCAGGTTGAAGTACAATGTCGAACATCTGCAAAGGCATTCTTCCTGCGCGGAGCTTCCCTTAACAACACCTCCCCCCGGAGTCGTTGCGCTGGCAAAATTATGCACACAGGTCTTTAAACCCTTATAGCCGGCCGCAGCCTCAAATGATCTTTTCTTAGAAACAACGATCTTGGCGTTCTCCTTATACCTATCCCTAGACGGAACACTTATTACATCGTCCTCAAGAATTAATCTCTGCCCTTTAGCCGAAGCCTTAATAGCCTCTTTTAGGGCCGGATTCGTTTTGCATAATCTCTCTGTATCTTGGAATATTTCTTTATTAATTTCTCTGCTCATTTTTTATCCCCTCCTTACCATATCCGAATATCTTATCTGCGTCTACTTTAATAAGCATTTTCCGAAGCGCATTATTATTTGCAAGCATGTCTGTTACCTTTTCCATGTTCAGCGGCCGGCTTTGGTTTTATTCTATATCCGGAATAGACCCCAAACAATCAACCGCTAGTATAAAATCCTTTAGTTTCATATTAAGAAAATGTCCTTATACTTACATATATCCCGGGATACAACAAAATCTATCAGTTGCTTTTAAAAAAATTAAAAAATCCGGAACTCCATATGGAAAACCGGATTTTCTTATAATTCTTTCCCACCTATATTTTGAGTCAGAAAGAACCGCCCCTATTGACTCTCAGTGATACATCAAGAATCCAATCTGTTTTGGATTTCCTGATTAATTACTTTTGCAAATTCTTCTGCCCGAGCGTATTGTTCCTCTGCATCATTCTTTGAAACGATAAAGAAATCTTGATAATCAGCATTATTACGTATCTGAAAAGCCTGGCTTAAAGTCTTTGAGTACTTTACATCTATCTTTCCGGTCTTAACGTATTCTTTCTGGAAATATGATATTACTCCTGAATGCTTGGAAAAATCCACTGCGTCTAAAGCAAAAAGTGCCCTGACTGCGCTAAACATTGCAAAATAAGAACGTCCTACGCTGTCTTTGAAGTTTCCTATATCAAGCAATGCTTTTGCTGACCTGATATGCTCATCAGACATTTCTAATCTATATTTAGCCAGATCTACTCTGTTATTAGGCAACAATATCAACTCCTTCCTTAGCTATATTTCTATAATACGGAAGGTCTTCCTTGTACTTTATGTATTCATCATAAGGTATTACTGTAGGGGAGAGAATTGTCTCATACTCCAATTCAAGATCACTTGTAACATCCCATACATCTTTTAGCCTGTTTTGAAGATCTGCGCGATCACCCCGCACTATAGCAACTACATCAACATCGGAGTCGCTTGAATAATCTCCACGTGCATATGATCCATAAAGAAGAATATCTACGATATCATCTCCATATACGCACTTATATGCCTTTACAATCTCTTTCAGTATGATATTAAGCTCATTTTTCTCACACATATCTTTTCCTCTCAGTCTGATTGCAAATATCTATATTGTACTGCCGTATTATCTTCGGCGTCATAATCAGCTGTTCCTTTCACCTATAACATACCAAAATAGATGCCATATTGCAAACTCCGGATCCTGCATTAGTTCATTTGTAAGCTCTTGTAAATCACTCATAAGTTCCGGCCTCCTTCCTACGATGATAATCAGCTCGTCTGTCCTGCCCCAGCATTAACCATTTTCCCGGCCTCAGGAAAATGGTTGAAAATACTGGTTTCCACGCTCTTATAAGCTATCCTGATATCCCTTTCATCTCCACCTTCATAGCTATCTGCCGGGGGGTGGGCATGCTGTCGAAATGAACCAGGTAGCTTTCCTCTTCCATATTGATCTCGAGAACGGTGCCTGTGCCGAATACGGCGTGTTCCACACGCTGGCCAGGTTCGAAGAGATTGAGTTTCTCCGCCGGCTTCAGATGTCTACTCTGTAAGGCGCAGTATTTCTTCGCCCCTTCTATCAACGATTCATCCGGCTTCTCCGTAAACTCAAGAAGGTCTTTGTCTATATCCGTGATAAACCTGGAGGGGTAGCGCGGTATACCGTCATAGGTCAGCCCGCCGGCCTCTGATATGTACAAGCGCTTCTCTGCCCTGGTCATGGCTACAAAGGTCAGCCGCCGCTCTTCTTCCATAGCCTCCAGGGTATGAACCTTCCTTGATGGAAATATTCCTTCATTCATACCGCACAGGAATACATAGGGAAATTCCAGTCCCTTAGCCGCATGGACCGTCATAAGTCTAACCTTATCTTCCGCCTCCGTATCGGAATCGGCATTTGTAAATAAGGCTATAGACCTTAGGTAATCCTCCAACCCTGCCTCTTCACCGCAGGTGGTCTCATATTCAAATACAGACTGCTTCAGCTCGGCCAGGTTATCAAGCTTGTCCTGGGCCCCTTCTGTCCTAAGCATCTTCTCGTACCCACTGGCGCTTATGATCTTCGCCAGGACCTCGGATACAGAGAGTTCTTCGTAGCCGGCGGCAAAATCCTCTATGAGATTAATAAACTGCAAAGCCTTTGTGCTCTTGATCAGCTCATTTTCAAGGTTCTCATAGAGAGCCATATACAGGGAGCACCCGTTATTCTTAGCGTATTCCTCCAGGAAATTCATGCGGCGCTTACCTATATTTCTCTTAGGGACGTTAACGATCCTCCTGAAAGAAATGTCGTCCCGATACACTATCATCCTCAGGTAGCACAGCACATCCTTTATCCCTTTTCTCCCGAAGAACTGAACCCCGGAGTATATAGTGTAGGGAATCTTCTCCTTCATAAGACCTTCTTCCATAGCCCGGGAAACGTAGTGTGCCCGGTAAAGGATGGTCATGTTCTTATATGCTATGCCCTGTCCCTTAAGAGCCAGGATCTCACCTGTTATCCAGTCTGCCTCCTCTGCCGTATTCTTCGCCATGTGGCAAAGAACGCTCTCTCCGGAAGGCAGGACAGCCTCAAGATCTTTCTTAATTCTGTTGGTATTCTTATCTATCAGGGAATTAACAGCTCCTAGTATCTGAGGTGTGGACCTGTAATTCCGATTCATCATGATGGTCTTAGCCCCGGGATATTTCTTGTCAAAATCAAGAAGATAGCCGACCCGCGCCCCGCGCCAGGTGTAAATGGTCTGGTCCGGGTCTCCTACTATAAAGAGATTCTTATGAAAGCCTGTCAGTGCCTCCATAAGATCATACTGAAGGTCATCTATATCCTGAAACTCATCGATCATGACATACTCCAGACGCTGCTGCCATTTCAGCTTAATCTCCGGATTCTCATTGAAAATGTGCATAACGACCTTAATAAGATCATTGTAATCAAAGGCAAAGCATTTACGCTCCTGGTACAGATAGCCGTAGAAAAGGATGTCTGATGCCTTAACCGCGGAATCATACCTCTCTTTTAAGACCTCTAGGGGCTGAGTAAGCATATCTATGTGATAATCCGGCTCCCTCTTGGTCTTCCTGATCTCAAACATATCCCTGGCCGCAGCAAAGGACATATCCCGCAACGACAGACCCCGCTCTTCGTAAATAATCTTGAGCATATCATCTATATCCGGATTATCAAGGACCATAAAATTCTTAGGATACTGTATAACATTAGGGTCTTCTTTCAGAACAGATACGCAGAAACCGTGAAATGTATTAATATATCCCGTATCCTTATCTCCGATAAGCTTATGGATACGGTGCCGCATTTCATTTGCCGCTTTATTGGTAAATGTGACGCACAAAATATGCCCGGGCATGATGCCCAGTTCGTTCACCAGATATGCAAAACGGGTAGACAAGGCCTTAGTCTTACCGCTGCCTGCCCCCGCTATGACACGAACATATCCTTCCGTAGTCGTAACCGCTTCTCTCTGTGCTTCGTTGAGTCCTTCAAGAATATCCATCGCTCTTCCTTTGAAATTAACCTATAACGCCATCGGCAGTTTGTGCATATTTTGCACAAACTGATTTTTCCTCTATAATCGATTTCTTTAATAACATCTGTCATTATTATAATGCGAACATCCGTTCGTGTCAATTGCAAGTGTCACAGGAAGAGACCTACTCCTCTGTTCTGCAAAGGTACCGCATTCCATTGAAATAATTACATACTCGTAGTATAATCAATTAATAGATGACAAGGAAGGATTAAGGACGTTTCGGATGAAAAGAAACTATTTAGGACAGCCTATTACCGGTCATAAACAGTTCATAAAAGATTCATTTGGTTATTATGATGATAACGGCGATGAACACGTCAACTGGGAACCTGAAAATGACATCATCGACCGCGATGGTTTTGATAAAAGGAACCGTGAGACTGACGGAAACTACGTTCAGGACATTGTCTTGCCCTATGGAAAACTGATCTGCAGATATGGCAATGTTCGTGGACGAATAACTACCGACGTGGATTCTGATTATGATCAATTAGGCCTTCCGTATGTTAAGGAAACTGTTGAATACCATGTTTATCGGGTTGCTGCCGATGGACTTGTTGTTAAATGTATAGTCTCCAAAGGGCGCGTTGCTCCTATGTTTGACAGCAAGGGTGGTGCTGTACAGTATAAACATTATCAAAGCATTGCAAAAGAGATCGAGTATAACAAATTGCAGGAGGTTAGTATATGACAGTATTAAAGGAAGAAATATGTATTGCGGCATTATCTGAAATCTGCAGATCTAATTTTGAACAAGATGAGTACAGCCTCCACGGAGCAAAGGAAAGCGCTGTTTGTATAGAAAAAAATACCCACGGATGGAGTGTATATGAAAGTGAGCGTAACTCTCGCAATGATACCCGCTTATATGACAATGTTGTAGAGGCCGGACTCGATCTGCTACGTCGCTTATCAGACTCCGCAAATTATAATAATCTCAAAGATTCATTTTTGGACACCATCATTGGACAACAAATTGCATGTAAGTGGTAAACTATTTTCCATAGTACGCGGCAATTAATTTTCCATAATAACGGCATTTTATTTTCCATAGGTCACCCTTCAGATATACTGATATCTGGAGGTGAAAAGAAAGGTGAAAGATTGG
>Ga0256404_1002715_pt1 | contig 38245 bp, 61 predicted proteins | sample RumenRJG_01DNA_FD_185990 | JGI IMG/M metagenome (GOLD analysis project Ga0256404, IMG submission 185990) | Bovine rumen microbial communities from Lethbridge, Alberta, Canada - RJG_01 | ecosystem: Host-associated > Mammals > Digestive system > Stomach > Rumen | place: Canada: Alberta | collected...
GCCGTTGCCAAGTAGGAACTGCACCTGCTGCGTGGTGAAGCGGTTGAAGAATCCGCTCGTGATCTTGTAGTTCGCACTCACGTTGTCCGGGATTGCTCTACCTGTTGCGTCATAAAGTAATTTTTGGAATTGTACAATCGTCCTGTTCTGCTTGCGGTCGTACTCGTCTGCTATCTGTGCCGTCTTGTAAAGGTCAGAGCTTTTGTGCTCGCTGATTGCTTCATAGACGAACTGCATTCTGTTTGCTTCGTTTTCGCCTACTTCGAGTAGGTCATTAAAGGTCCGCATGTCTTCTCTCCTTTGCGATATGTTTCGTCTGCACGAAGTATCTCGTGCAGTCCTGACAATTATGGACAATCAGCCCATCGCTTACCGCAAAGTTATGATTGTCCTCAACTTCCATGTTGTAAACCGGCTCCGGCGTTATTTTTCTCACGCCTTTTATCCCAACGAATTTTGTTGGCGCACGATCTACTGCACGTTCTTGTTTTTGCATATTTGTTCACCTCAAATTCCTTACCACAATACTCGCAGATTCTCTTTTCGTTGTCAACGCCGCTTTCTCGTCTGTACTTTGATTTGCAGTTGTTGGAACAAAATCTATTCATGCCGGTTTCTTCTGCCTCAAACTCTTTTCCGCAACACTCGCAGACAAAAGTCTTTTTTCTGTGCATCAGTTCTTTTACGTTTTCATAGTGTTGCAAATGCCATTCGTGTCCTGCTTCTGACTTGTGCCATTCTGTCGCTTTCGGTACGGCTTTATCTCTCAACATCTGTGCTTGCTTTGCGCGTCGCTCTTCCGTCCAGTTTTTACCGTGCAATGACTGATGTTCTCTTGCTTCCATCAGCGTAAGGTTTCCGATCTCGTTATTGCTCTTGTCAAAATCCTTGTGGTGGACGTGAAACCCTTTCGGCACTTCTCCGTTATAGTATTCCCATACATAAACGTGAAGCCTTTTGTGTGTCTTTGCGTTAAGGTAATATCCTGTTTTCTTATCTCTTCTGAAAGATAAACCGTCAAAACAGGCAAGGTCTTTGTCGTCGAAATATTGAATCATAATGTAAACCCTCCTGTCTACATTATATCTCGTTTAGTCCATAATATCAACGACTTTATCCGTTAGCATAAGGTCTTTCGCTAACACATATCCTCTGCTCGTCAGTATCGGGTGTTCTGCCGTGCACCGTATTGTTCTGCCGTCCTCGGTTTCTATCTCATACAGTTCAGCCATTTCTTGCGTCATTCTGCAGTCGCTATATTGCTTCAGTTCCGCTTTACCAGTTTCTGTATTGTAGCTCCACACTCTGCCTGTCGTGCCGACCAATTCTCTTATTGGCACGTTGCCTTGTTCTGTCATTACCATCATGTCGCCGGACAGACAATGGTCTGCTTCTTTGACCGGTCGTTCTTCCGGCCCGTCTGCCCATACGTAACCGGCTGCTTCTTTCTGCCAATTCTTAAGGCTTCTATGTACCTTGATTCTACCACGATTCATAGATGTTGCAACATTTCTTATTCCATTCAACACATCATTGTCTGCATCATGCACCTTGTACCTACCCCTCTTCTGCAACATTGCCTTGAATGAAGCGGCACTTGGATCTATGATAACTTCCAACTTCCTTCGTGGGTCTATGATCCTGTGACCATACTCATCTTCATCAAACAACCACTGTGTCCACTGATCTATATCATCTGCATACTCGTCATCTGCTTTCTGAATCCCTGTTGATCTTCCTGAATAATAATACTCATCTATCCCATACCACACATCCTGATGCCTTGCCCATAATATTCCAGCAAACGCATTCTGTGTACCATAATCCAATGATACAACATACTCGCTGAACTCCTGTGGTAATTCATCAACAATAGCATTTTCATACATCGGATATATAATGCCCTCTGCCTTTGTCCACTCCCCATCAATGTATCTCGGATAATATACTGTCCCTCTGTACTCATTCTGTAATGATTCGATGAAGTGTTCGGGCAAGAACGGATTATCATATATCGTGTACTTCTGTATGTATGTGTCTACATCATCCTTATCGATAAACTCTTTCAGCCAATGTGTTGGTGATTCAGGATTGCAAGCCGCATCCATACATGAATAATCCTTGTCTAATCTTGACAATGCCATCATGAACACATCCTTGTTCCACTTTGCTATCTCATCACCATACAGGTACTTGATGCTCATTCCCTGTACTTTTCCCAACTGGCTAATCTTCTCTGCACCTAAACAATACACATCTTCACCACATACCCTTGCAACATTCCTGCTGTTGATTGTACCCACTAATGCATCTGTGTATCTTTCTCTCATAGGCTGTAATACATTTCTTTCAATGGTTTCCTTGGACACACCAAGTATTACATTCAACCCATCTCTGCCTGATACTGTTCTGATCCGGCGTGGAATCATGTATGTTACATCTACAAAAGACTTTCCAGAACGAACAGCACCTACCTTGAAATTAAGGCGGTGCTGTGCTTCTCTGATATATTCATTCTGTTTCGGCGATAGTTTTAAGTCCATCTAATATTTCATCCAACTTATCAACTGCATTTGTATCAACGGTTTCTCTCTTGTCTTTCCAGTATTCAGGCTTGCGATTCTTCAGCCAAAAGATCTGTGCAACCACTACTGGGTCAACATAACGCTCAACCTCAACCACTTCCATGTGTTCTTCAGTTATTTCCATTCCGTCTTTCTTTTTTGTGGTCTTTACCTTAAATGCTTTCTTTTCTGTGACTTTGAATCCCATAGCGGACTTCACCATAGAATCTTCTATCTGTGTATCTACTGGTACTCTCCCTTCTTTTAAGGCGGAAGAAATAGAAGGATATTTTTTCTTCCAGTCACAAAATGATCTTGCAGTTATGCCGATTTTCTTTTCAGCAATATCTTTGTCGGTCAGACCGTCCCTCGCCCAACCTTTAATTCTTGTTAGATTATCTTCAGTTATCCATTCAAGTGCTTCTGAATGTCTTCCTGCCATTTTTTTACTCCTCTTTTTTGTTTCTCGTTAATAGATAGAATATTGGGGTGTCAAGTAACGCTAAACAGAACTTTACGCAATACTGCCCCATCATTATCCCAATGAGTTCTGTTCCTCGCATTCCCAGCCCAAGTCCAAAGCCTATTCCTATGAATATTGCTGTGTCTATGATCTGACTTGTCATTGTGCTTGCATTATTCCAAATCCACCTTTGCTTATTGTGTTTTTCCTCCCCGATCTTGTCTCTTGCCCACGCCTTGATCTTGTGAAACACAAATACATCCCATGTCTGTGAAAATATATACGCAATCAGACTCCCTGCTGTAAACCAACCGAGACTATTGAGTGCGGTATATGTGTCGCTTCCAACAAACCATGGCTTAAATATTACCGGTGTTATGAATATCAATGCGGTGCAAAGTATTTGTGCGGCAAATCCTGTTGCTACCGCAAAGTTGGCTTCTTTCTTACCCCATATCTGACCGATGACATCCGTTGCGAGAAATGTCAATGCGTAAGCAAGAACCGCCGCAGGTGCGAGCAATTGGATCTTCCCAATATATAAATTGGTCAGAATCATCCCATTGCTACTTATGATGTTTGAAGTAAGCAATGAAGTTACAAATAGTGATGTTAAGATAGTTAGATTCCTTTGGTTTTTTCTCATTTGAGGTTTCCTCTCTTTCTTTTTTATAAATGAGTTTCAGCATATTTCTGGAACTTTATCCATTCTGTGTAATTTATCAATGCAACTTTTCTGCTGTCTGCAAGCCTTTTTCCTTTTGGGGCTTGTATTTTTTTCATTGTTGTGCCGTCGAATTTATAAACAAATCCGAATCGGTTTCCCGTTGTCCATGCTGTACTATCAACACTATCAAAGTGGTATTTCGGGAGCAGTTTCAGGTTGGTAAATCCCAGACCGTGTATTTTCGCCCCATGTTTGTGAGCGGTCTTTATCATTTGCGGAAATATCTTGTAGTGCTGAGGCCTTATTTCTTTTGACACTATCCCACCAATAGCAACATACGGATATTCCTCGCATAGACGCTCAAATTCGTTGTATCCACGGTTTTTGTGCCAAACAGGTATAACTTGTTTGCCAGTTAGTTTTTCGAGCTTAAATCGAAGATTTTTAACTTCTTCATATCCTACCACGCTGTCTATATCAAGCTCGAAGAATTTGCTGATATTATTTCGATTGATAAAATTAGCATACCGCTCAACATACTCGTTCCAATCAGCTTTAATGTGGCTGTTTTGCATGAATGTAAATGCTCCACTATCAAGCAGAAAATCTCCGAATAACGGCAACAATCGTTCGGTATCTTCATCAGCATAATAAAACGATTCCAAGATGTAAGGTCGATGCTCCTTTATTATCGGGTCGTAGCCCCCCCCATCTCTCCAAGGGGCGACCCCTGCTAAAAACACTTTCATTTTCTTTTATCGGCGAAGTCTCGTGTAACCAATGCCGAGACTCCCCCCCTGCCAAAAATTTTCATCTTTCAATGCCTGTGTAAAACTTTCGGGGGTCGGCTCTTTTGTCTTTTGCCACGCAGGTTTCAGGTTACCTGACACCCCCCCTGCTAAAAATATTATCACTTAACGCCCCCCCCACAATGGAATGTAGTCCGTTTTGTCCTGCAAGAAATATCTTCATGGCGTAAACCACTCTCCGCAATGCGGACATTGTATTTGCTTTTCTTCTGTTTCTTTTTCAGGAGCATCTGCAAATAAACCATCTATGTCCGTATGCTCGTATTCCTCAAACCCAAACTCTGACATATCAATGTCAAGGTTTTCAAGTTCTTCTTCCAGTAACGCAAAGTCAAAACCTGTATTCATCGTAAGCTGATTGTGTGTCAGCATATAAGCTCTTCGTTCCTCGTCAGTCAGATCGTCAAGGCGTATAATCGGCACTTCTTGGATTTCATCCATCTGCATTACAGCCAACAACCTTCCGTGACCTTCTATAATCTCATTATCATGCCACACGGCAACAGGGTCATTAAAACCAAACTCTTCAATGCTCCTTTTGATCTGCTCGATCTGTTCCGCCGTATGTATCTTTGCATTGTTTGCATACTGCTTCAACTCTGACTTGTCTACATACTCAATCTTTAATTGCTCCATTACATTCTCCTTTCCGCATGTTTTATTATACCATGTTTATATTTTGTTTAATAGGCATAATAAAAAACCGCCCGAAGGCGGCTCTTTATGTCTGTTTATGCCTCTATCACCATCTGCTCATCTTCTTCCCCATCATGTTATATGTCCCTCTGCAGTCATTGACAGATGTTTACCGCCATGACCTACGATTACATGGTCTACCACTTTCACGTTCAACAACTTTCCTGCATCTACCAACCTCTTTGTAGTGTCAATATCTTGCTGTGACGGTGTCGGGTCTCCAGACGGATGATTGTGTGCGATTATTATCGCTACCGCATTCGCTATCAACGCTCCTTTGAATACTTCCTTCGGGTCTGCTATCGCTTCTGACGTGCCGCCCTTGCTTATTTCCATGAATCCTATAATGTCGCCTTTGGCATTCAGCATCACCGAGTAAAATCTTTCATTCGGAAACGTATGTAATTTCATCACGTCTTTCATAAACCGACAAACATCACCTGACTGTTTAACCCTGTAATCGTATTCACTCTCATGCACCGAAGATTCCACTAACTGTAAATCATACTTCATATACTTCATTTCTCTTCTCCGTACAATCCTACAACTTTTGCCATTTCTTCATCGGTGAGGGTTATTCCTCTTCCCATCTGTTCGTGGTCTGGGCTCCAGTCCCTTATATCCCACTTTGGCTTGTTTCCATTCCATGCAACTTTGTTTAATTCCTTATTCCACCCGGTTGGATGCTCTGTGATAACTCCATACCTTTCTACGATCTCAAATGTTACTTCCATCATTTCCATGCTCCTTTCTTAAAAACAAATTATTTTGACTTATTTATCTTTTGCTTCTTCATCTATGATTTCTTGCCTGATCTTGTTGATGTCTTCTGTCAGGATTATTGCTCCTGCACACAGTGCCATCAGTACTCCAAATGTTATTCCGTTCATTTATATTCTCCTTTCTTATTCTTGCCAACAACTATGGTCATCTCACCCTCTCCATCAACTGTCACATACTCTACAATCATGTCATTGTAGTAATCTGGGATCTGATGTTCTCTGTCATATCTTTCGCAATCGTCATCATCGTCAATCCACACTGGTGTCATGCAATCCATCACTTTTCTCAATTCTTTCAGTTTCATTTTTTTCTCCTTTCTTAATCATCATCTCTGTGACTATAATATATCATGTTTTTTATATAATATCAATACTTTTTTATATTTTATCAAATAAAAATAACAACCCTCAAAGGGCTGTTATCACGATCTCTGTTCTTGGATTGTCTTTGTCATAATCTACTCTGCTTCCATCCACTGATTGTATAATCTTGCAATTATCATCTTCCAACACTTCATACTTCACCAATATGTCATGTGTTGCTTCCATCAGATTTGTCAGGTCTACTCTCCTGCGTGTTGGCATGTAATACACACATTGAACATTCACCGGATAATTGATCTTCAGACCTTTCCCCCTGATGAAATATCCACAATCTTTCTCATACTGCACATATGCCTTGCTTGGCAATATGAACGGCACATACTTTCCATTGATCTTCCTTGTGGCAATCCTCTGGCTGTTCTTCTTTGTAATCGGCTTCAATGGAATTGTTATTGATAACTTCTTTACCATGTCTTTGCTCTCTCTTTCATGGCTTTGATTGCTTCTTGTTCCCCATCTTTGAATCCCCTGTCATATGCCGCCTGAATCTGCTTCAGCACTTCTGCCTTTAACAACTTTTTCTGATCTGATCTTCCTGCATCATATCCCTTCTTGTATTCCTGATTCCCATACTTATGTATTGCACCACTCACTTCTCTTAGTATCATTTCTTTCTTCCTCTCTGATTCTTAATAGTGTTCGTTCTATCTTATATTCCATCACTACATTGGCCATCTCTTTATCGAAATCATATATCAATGACAATTGATTCAACATAACCATTACATCTGCACATTCCTCAAGGATGTGCTCTACATTATGCCTTTCTTCCAATGCCTCTTTCAGCTCATCTAATTCCTCAATTGTCTTGCGGATCTGATTCTCTCCCCCATAATAATCTAATATTTTCTTGATCCTCTTCATTCCGTATCACCACCTCATGTATAAATGCTCTATTGGTATTTCTTCTGCCTGCTCCTGTATGCAACTCCACCAACTTCGCAGGGCTTCTATTGCTGAATCAATGTTCCCCCACCCATTCTGTGGATTGTATTTCTCGTACAATTCTCGGCTATGCGTTAATCGATCAATGCCTGTCACTAACTTTTCTGCATACTCTGAACAGGGGTAATATTCACCTTGCTTGTATTCCCAATCCATACACGCTCTAAACATTTTAGACAGGTTGTATGTCGGGTCGTCATAGTCTGGTGTTGCTATGTCTGCATATCCGTCATATCCTTCGATTTTGACCGCAACCCTTAAATCGTAACTCATTCCGTATCACCGCCCTTGTATGGATCTGGTAGTGGCATCCATGCGATAACCTTTTGGTCAACTGGGGCTGATATGTCATCGTAATAGAATCGTCGGTTTTCCCACCAACCTTCTGGGACGATATAACAATCTTCTTTTTCATCCCACTCCGCACAACTGTCTTCAAGTTCCCATGCCCATTTGGAATCAATTTCAAGCATGGTACCGTCCTCATATATTGCTGGAGTTATTATTGAATCAACGTAGGCGTTTTTGCCGATAAATTTCGTCTCCGTGCATATCAGCACTTCCTGTTCACATTTTGGCAACCTCTCACTCACAGGAATCCAATCATCTTGTAATGCGTCTATTGCCATGTCTATGGCTTCGTTCTTTTGGTGCTGACTTATTATTGCTTTTGGAATGTCAATTTTAACTTTCATTGAATCCAACACTTTTATCGCTTCTTGCTTATTCATTCTCTGTGCCACCTTTCATCTTCGCTCCGCACTGCTCACAAAATGGTGTTCTCGTTGATTCGGCATGACCACATATGGAACATATGTATGGTGGGTCTATGTCTTGCCCTTCTGGTGCGTTCTCTATCCACTCTCCTGTCCTCTCTGTCGGTGTGACTGGTGGGAGTGATAGCAAGTGCCTTTTTATATCTTTTACGCTGAACTCCACAGGGAAGTTATCACAATCGACTTCGGGTATTCTTGTTCCGTCCGACGTTATGCAAAACGGTTTGAGTGCATCCCGTCTGCTGATACAGTCTAACTTGCTTTTTGGTTGACACATGCTCGCACCATACGCAAGTACCTGTCCCCTTAATTCACCGGCTCTCTCCCTGTCAGATATATTCCGTTCACTATTTTGTGCAAAATCCTGAAGTGCGGCGGCTATAATTAGAGTGTCGACTTGTCGTACTTTGACTGTCGGTGTGGCTGGTGGCACTTTATTCATTATCTTTTGTGCAAGTTTTTCAGCCTGTTCTACCTGTTCGCCTGTGTAGGTCTGTGGTATGAAGTGTGCCATTAGTGCTTCTATCGCATCTTGCCGACTGATACAGTCCTCGCTGACTGTCGGTGTGACTGGTGGCATACCTTTGACTATCGCCACTTCGGTACAATCTGCACGGCACTCGTCATATCCTTCTTGCGTACATTCCGCACATATAGCCTTGATGGTGTCTGCTCTGCTGATACAGTCCTCGCCACCAAAAGTGTATGTTTGACTGATTGCCCTTCCTGTTCGCCCAATTTTCTTTTTGGCATATTCATCTCGCAATTTCGATATGTTTATGTACTTCCTCATTCCTCTATTCTTACAGTCTGTGGTCGTTGCGGATTCTGCATCACCCTCAACGCTTTCCTTTTCGGAAATAGTTGAAGTTTCTCCAGATAGTTGATGTTTCTCTTGCAACGCTTCTATGGCAAGGTCAAGGGCTTCTCTGTCCATTGTTGTTTCGGCGGCAGCCTTTATCCACCGCAATCTATTCCTCGCTTCTGCTCTATCCATTACTCTCTCCTTTCCACCGCACTTTCAATGCTTTCGGCAATGCTTTCGGCAATTTTTCTTAATGATCTTTTTGCATCTGCCAACCATGCATCTATCGTTACTTCTCTGTTTTCTGCTAATGCTTTTTCTAATTCTGATGTCTGACTTGCTTTCAGATCTGTCGCATTAACTTCTATCTCTGTTATCTTAATTTTCATTTTCTACTCCTTTTCTAGATACCTTTCTACTGCACGTCTTACCAATTCTGACATTGATATGTTCCGCTTCTGTGCGTTTCTTTTAATTTCATCGTATTCGGTTTGTTTGAATCTTATATGCAGATCCGTCCTGTAGTTATTTCTGACTTTCATTTCTACCTATCTTTCTCAACGCAGTCTTTATGCACTCCATTTCAATTTCTGCCCATTCAATTTCTTTGTCGTGCCATTTTCTGCCGTGTGCATATCCCCTGTCATGTGCTTTTCTAATTTCTCTTTCCATCCACTTATCGTTTCTTATGGTGCTAATGGCAATCATTGCAAATGCTATTATCAGCATCACAATGGAACCTACTCCTGCACCGATGCCAAATGACCAAATATCAATCATTAGAATCACATCCCTCTGCCATCTGCACTATTTCTTCCCACGCTTCTGGTGAAATCTCTTGGCATTGTCCGTCATATATGACTGGTAGATCTTCATACTTCACATCACACATAGCATTCTCCTTTCTACCACGGCACATCATCCGCTTCATCAAATCCTGTTGGGATCTGTTGTGCTTGTCCCAATTCAAGAACCCTGTATTCCTGAACAACCAACTTCCGCACAATTTCACCGTTGCGATTTCTGTACAGTGTTTCAAAAGCTTTCGTTACTTCAATGTCTGTCTTGTCTGGAAGATCTGTGTTCTGCGGAAACTGCACATTCTCATACGCATTCATCCAGTCTCCCTTGACACCGTTGTTATACTCCTGTGCAGAGATTCTTCTGGAGTATGCAGGTCTGCCATTAAAATCTCTTCTGAATATTCTTGTTCTTCCTGTTACGTTCATTTCTTTTCTCCTTTCTTAAAATATCTCACTTATTTTCTGCCTAATCTCTTCAGGCATTTCTACCGCATCAACTTCTTCTTCCGGCTCGAACTCTGGATATTGTCGAGTCTTTTTTTCTTCTTTCAGTGGATAAAATGATAGCCAATTGCTGTCCGTTGACTGATCTATTATTCTGATCTGCTTATCTTTATTGTCGGTCAACTCGTGCAATACATTCAGTGCCCTTGTAACTGTTCTCTTGGATGTTATAGGCTTCTTGATCTTCTTCCTCATCTCCACCCATTCCATAAATGATTCAATTAAGTAATCAGGAACTTCACTATATATATTATTTCTTGTATTATTATCTCTTGTATTATTATCCTTAAACTTTTGTTTACCCCCTATTAAACTTTTGTTTATACCCTCACAAATTTTTGTTGATACTATACGGATTATTCTGTTCTTTATTTCTTTCGTATTGTCCTTATATATAATATCAACTTCAATATACCCTTTTTTCTTTAAGTCATTGATCCAACCACTTACCGCCTGCGGTGTTACATCATACAATTCTGCAAAATAATTATTACTTGCCCAACATTGTCCTGTGCTGTTTGCTAATGCAGTTATTTCACCATACATCAGCTTTTCATTTGGTCTCAATTCATTGTCGTATCTAACCGATGCCGGTATAATCGCATAATAGTTAGGATGTTCATTCATTCTCGTTTTCTCCTTTGCCGATCTGGGATATACAGTCGTCCACAGCCCCACTGGTATTTACTGCTCCCTGCCACCATCCTTCGCAACTATCTTGATAAGATAATTCAGTTTCTATCGTTGAAACCCTTATGTCGCTTCCGATCATTTCCGAATTAATCATACAAGCAACGTCTCTACCAACCCCTGTACCAAGCAATAACCCTTTTACAATAAATGTTTCTTTCGTGCCTGATGTGTAATCAAGAAGGGCTGTTATATATCTTGCAAGCTGTGCAAAATCTTTAGCCTCTAATATCCTGTATTTTAATTCAACAATTATATAAACTTTTTCCGCCACTTCTTCAAGGACACCTTCCTTGCCTTGATAAATTATGTCAAGGATATTTTCAGTGCCAACATGGACCTGTCTGCCCATAACCTTCACATCTTTTAACTGAAACATTGATTCTAAAAAATCGCAAAATGAATCGTCATTTACAATATAATTCTCAAGTTCTTTCTCATTTGTAATCATCTTCATTTCTCCTGATAAAATTAAAATCGGTAGCATTGAGAGGTACTGGCTCTCTTTGCTTACCGATTCTCCGGTTGGTACAATATTCTTTTCTGTCACGGCAGTACAGTCCAGTACACTGTACCAACCCTTGATATGATGAACATATCTCACGCATGAATATTGTACAATATATTCTGTCAATAATCAAGTGTTTCTTCCTGCATTCCCCCATTCCCTTGATATTTGTGCATCTAATATCCTGATCTTCAATTTCAGGGTGTTGATTGATTCCTGTGCAGTCTTGTACATGGCTTCAGCAACATCTCTTTTGAATCTCTTGTCTGCAACTTCAGGTATTCCATATACTACCTGATTGATCAATGTTACTGGCATATCCTGTGTTGTTCTTAACTGCAATGCGTGCTGACGGAGACTGATCTTGTAATCCCTTTCAGCTTCTGCTAATTCCTTGCCATACCTTTGCATCTGTCCGCCTGCAACTGTTAATTTGTTGCACATATCATTCAATTCATTTATCAGATCATATTCATTCATAACCAATTTTTCCCGAATATCTGCATAAATTCTTCCCTTGTATGGGATTCCTCAAACTTCCTCTGTGCCTCTCTTTTGAGCATCAGATCTATTTCCGCATCATTGTGTGGTGTTCTGTGTGGACTATCTGCAATGTGACGATCCCACCGAAGCCACACCCACAATCCATACTTCTCTGAATTATCCCTGTTGAATGATCCAAAGATATGGTGGCGATGAAGTCCTGATCTCGCTCCTGTGAAATAACACTTTTTCTCGTCCTGCATTATACTGCCCATTATTTCAGCCTCACTCTCACAGATGCCTTTACATCTGTAACCTTCAAACAGTCTGGATCACATGATACTTCTGGATATTTCTTCTCCACCTGCTTCACATCAAGACTTACCCTTTCTGTTGCCTTGACATAACTGACTGTGAAATCATCTGTTTGTATCTTCTCCACACCATACTCTTCCATTGCCTGCTTCAACGCTTCCTTGTAATCTGCATATGCTTCCTTGATCTGCTTCATCTGCTGTTCGGCATTCAAGATGAAATCGCATGCTTCTTTGGCTACAACTAACTTTCCATCCTCATTCTGTTTGATAATGTCCAATACCTGTCCTGTCCTCTGATCTACTAACATCTTCTTTCTCCTTTACTCCGCACCTATTACTGTTTCCTGCTTACTCTTCTTTGTCAACTTATCCAATGCATCCGCATACTGTGCCCTTGTCAATTTTGTGAAATCATCCACTCCATAATGTTCCATGAACTTCTGCCTGTCTGACCCTGTTTTCTCGATCATGCCAACAATGGTCTGTGCCTGTACGTTGGTTATCCGTTCTGTCATATCCTCTGCCAAGGGCTCTGTTTTTGTCTCTGTTGCATTATTGCTGTAACTGAAATCATCTGCTTCACTATCGGAATAAATCCCGTCAAATGCTAATTTTGATGCTTTCAGCACCACTCTATCAAAGCACCTCTTGAATGCCATCGCATAAGGGTACGCATTCTTGCAATTCTTGGCTGAATACTCCCCGACCTCATATATGCCTTGCTCTGGACAACAGTATGTGAATACCAATGACCCACCATATCCATCCTTATCTTCTCTGACACACTCTGCCTTGAACTTGTCCTTATCCGGCAGTGTATCATTGATCTTCAGACACGCATTGTGTGAAATTATCAGCCCTGAATACATCACTGTGCCATTCTTGGTTTCGTTCTTCAGAATCCAAAAGTCACCCTCGTGAATTTCCTCATACTTCTCGATGATTGAGATTGCTTTCTTCTTCGATTCCTCATACTTCGGCAACACCCACACATCGACTGTCTGCCCTGCCTTGTTTTTCTCCTGCTTCTTTTCTCCAAAATTATACATCTTCATCCTCTCTTTCTATTGCAACAAACAACTTTTCCTTTTCTTCCTTGTAATGTCTCATCAACTCATCGCAGAAGTCACTTGCTTCTTTATATGTGTCGAACTCCAACGGCACCATACTTTCGGGCTGACCAACAATTCCTACATATGCATCAATCATTTCTTCAGCTCGTACCTCGCATAATGCTTGACACTTTCCCCTTTCTTTTTAACTTCATTGTGGGTCTCGATGTTATACCCATCATTCCGCAGGTCGCTTATCCTCGCAGGAAGCCTTAAAATGCCATACTCCATCACCGCTTCCCATGATGTGATTGATCCATTCTCTTTGAGATGCTTCAATACAATTTCCTTCTGTGCCAACATCCTTTCTTCTCCTTTCTTAATCCTTGATGAAATCCGTGACAGGACAATCAAAATACTTTGCGATCTTCCTCAATGTAGTCAGGGAAGGCTCTTCGCCTTTCTCCCACTTGAGAAGTGTTGGTCTTGATACTCCCGATCCACGAATCACATCCGCCTTCACGATGTTTCTTTCAAACATCATTCTCCTGAATACCTCGTAACTCTCCATGTCTCTCCTTTCACTCCATATCTTCAACTATGTCAGCGAACTGCTGAACGCTTATACCATACCTTTTTCTCAAATCAACAATATCATTCCGAATCTTGCTGATACAATCCTCGCAGATTGTTTCTCCATCATCCACGATGTAATCTCCACACACCTCACATTCAACCGCATCGTCAAAGTCACCACTCCCACAATGCGGACATTCATAAAAGGTGTAATGTCCTGATGGCAAACTCACTCCTGCAGGACTTGGATCGTCATGAATCTCAACGACCTCATCTCTGTCAAATACTTTTCCACACTCATTGCACTTATACATTTCTACATCCTTTCTTCATCAACCTTGACTATAATATATCATAATTTTTATATATTATCAAGCGTTTTTTATAAAATAAAAAGGACAGAATTAAATCTGCCCTTTCAATTTCCGCATCACACTTTCATACAATCGTGGATTGGTGACATAGACCGCTTCCATGAGTTCATCCATCACAGACCACATTTCCGCAGGGTCTCTCCCTGCTATGGCTTGCATGAATTCTGAATCTCCATAATCATCAACTATCTGTGGCACATCATATGAATGTTCAACGGGAGTTTCTTCATACAAGTGGTCACGAATCGTGTAGAATGTTGCTAACTTCTCACAATTCTGATAACTGACCGGAGCATCTTCACACTCACGGATAGCACCATCTATTTCTCTCTTGGTAATCATCACATCTCAATAGCATTGATGGCTTCCTGAATCGCTGTTTTGGCATTCTGATCTGTTGTTTTTTCCATCATGCGTTCAAGTTTCTCAACCATCTTATCCATCTCATCGTCACGACTATATCCGCCACGTCTGCCATTCCTTGCATAACTTCCACCGCGATTCATGCGACCTTCTCTTGAGTATCTTCCTCGGCTATCTCTACGCTGTGCGTATGATCCGCCTCGATAACTCATGTCATCATTGGAATAGCCTGAATCTTCCATCGCCATTATTGTGGCAACGGACTTGATGGAATGTGTCAACTTATCGACTGTATCAAGACTTCCTGCGGTAAGTTCGCCTTTGTCAACGATCTTCTCAAGTTCGTCACAAAGCATCTCTTTTAGTTCGTGCATATATTCCATGGTACTCTCCTTTCTATGCTATTCTTGCCACAGTAAGGTTTGCATTCTGCACGTCAATCACTGGTGCAGGTGTTACTGTCGGATCTGTGGATGCAGGAACATTCTCTACACCAAGACTGAAGCAACATCCTTTAGGCACTTTTATGATTGCAGTGCTTGTTACATTGCCGTACTCTTCTGCGGCGGCCGGTGTTATGATTGCCCTGCTTGTAAGTCTCGGCTCTCCGTTGACTGTCAGTGCAATGGCAATTGGTGTTACCGCCCCACCATCAGGAATTGCAATGTTGCCATTGAATGTCACCTGATAATGTGCATAGCAAGAGCATGGATTATTGACGGCACCTTTAAGAATAAAATTCCCTGTTTCATTTTCGTGGTATATGTACCCTTTGTTACAAGGAATAGATGTACGGAACAGAACAGGAGAATTCAGACTTACTTCCTGCACTTCATTGTACAAAAATTCACACGCCATGCCGTCACCCCCTTACACGCCACATCCGCAATTGCAGGTGTTTGTGCAACAGTTAGGATTCTGCACTACATAGGCAGGAACAGGGACAGGATTCAGATACTGTTCAAGTGCAACTGTCTGTGCGGCATTGTCTGCCAGAATCCTTGATGTCTGTGCAGTCTGTGAAGCCGCAAGATTTGCCATAGTAAGCTGTCTCTCCAGATCTCCGATCTTGTCATTCTTTGCATCCAGTTCAAGCTGACACAGTTTGTCAATGATTGCCTGATTGTTCCTGTTGGCATTCTCAATGATGTCACGTGTGTTCTGTGCCGCTTCATATCTGTCTGCACAGTTTTCTGTTGCTATCGTGTACTTCAGATCTGCAGATGCAAGTCTGTTTTCACAACAACATCCAGCCAACTGCGACTGAAGACCGTTTATCTGTTGCATGTTTGCCATCGCTCTTGCGTTGTCTGCAATTTCCGCCTGTGCAAAACCATTGCTTACAGTAGCATTTACTCCGGCAAACCCATTGCACAACTGCGTTGCTGTGTTTGAGAATCCATTATTGACTGCACTCTGAAGGGCTGATATTGCTCCCATTGTTGCCTGCTGATTGAATCCTCTTTCAACATCGTTATCGGTGTTCATGATCCACGGGATGTTTCCACCGCCGTTGCCGCCGAAGCCATTGCCCCAGTTTCCACCCATGGCGAGAATCAGGAATAATATCACCCACCAGCCATCGTTTCCGAAGCCGTTGTTTCCACCGTAGTTTCCGCCACCTGTTACTGCCGCAATGTCAGCAGGTGTCATTTCGCTTGTAGTAAGACTCATATTTGTCTCCTTTCGTTGTGTAGTGATAACTTATAAACATCTTGCAAGAATGTTTCACGTGGAACATTTATTTCATCATTGACTGGATCTGATCTGCCATCTGCTTCGCCTGATCCAACTGTGATTGATTGATTTGTCCGTTCTTTAGCATTTCGTTTATTGTCTGCTGTGGGTCTCCGCTAAAGGTTTTTTTGAATTGATTGAACTGGTTTAAGAAATTCTGCATATTGCCAAAAGGTGTATTGTTCGCCAGTGCATTGAATATCGGGTTATTCATCATCCTTCACCTTCTTCTTCTTTTCTTTCTGCATGTCTGAAATCGCCTTTTTCAGCTCGTCTCTGGTTACATAAGGGGATAAGTCCTCTTTTGTCACAAATCCGCTCACATCTAAATTCTGTGGCTCTGACGGGGTCTCTGTACGCTCTGTGTAGTCAAATATACGCAGTGACGGCATTCCTGTCTGATCTGCACTCTTCAGATACAAACAATTTGAATCTGAATCCATCAATAAAACTGCCTGTCCTGCTGATACTGGATATGCCTTTGCTCCTTCAAGACCTTGAACCCAAATAACCCCACTATTCTGTTGCTGATTGTTCTGCATTGGATTGTTCTGAATCGCATTGTTCTGATACATCGGTTGATACGGCTGATAGCCTGCCGGGAAATAATTGTTATACGCCATTCTGTTCACCCCTCTTCCAGTAATAGATTGGGACTTCGTCTCCTGAATCCCATGAATCATAATAGTTACCGTTCTGTGCCGCCACTACGTGTGTTCCGGTGGCAAGAACGAACTTACCTCTTTTGTGTTCTTCACAGAAGTCTTTGATGGTGTAGCAATCAGGACAGGAATCTGGAATGATGAATCTTCTGAATCCATTTCGGTACAGGTATTCTCCCCACACCCTGTTTGAACTTGGCATGTCATTCATGTTCAACCCTTGGATTGCTAACTCAATGTAAGTGTCCTGCCACGACTTGTTCAGCACTTTGGATATGGCTCGGATCGTGCAGTCACCAACCAGTGCACGACCGGGATTATTGTTAAATTGAACCCACATTTTACAATCTCCTTTCTACTTCAATTGTGGCAATAAAAAAACACACCCACAATTCCGTGAGTGTGTCTTTTGCATGTCATTTTTATTCAACTCTGTTTCGTCGATTTGCATTTATATTACCGACAACAAAACAGGAGCATTTCTGCCCCTGCCTTGTCCGATAAAGAAAAGATGTATAGAAATTGTAGTCATGCCCTGACATCTGGAGTATACCACGAAAGTCACAGAAGATGCAAGATTGTTTTCTCCCCCTTGTACACGATCCGTTTGATTTGGCTCACTGACATGTCAAATTCTTCTGCCAACGGCTCATAGCAAATGCCATCAATCAATCTTCTCTTCAAGATCTTTCTGTTCCTCTCATTGTGTATGTACTCATCTATCACATATTCAATGTGACTGTTAGTGTACTGCAGCACTTCTTCACTCGCCCTGATCCATGACATCTCGGACACTTCTTATATCCTGACTTACCGCCCGTCTTTCTCCTGCGTGTCTTTGTTGTCGTCTGTTTGACTGTCTGTTTTGCCCTCGCCATTTATCTCTACCCCATCATTGATAATGGCATCGCCACCATCGCCCGAGTCTACATCCTGTGTGACCTCATTTGTTGTCGTTGTCACTTCTTCAAACTGGCTCTGATACCACAACCATATGCCATTAGTACCAATCAAAAAGCACAAGGTGACTATAATGAGAACGAACTGCCTTTTAATGATCCTCTCGAGTCTAGTCATTTCACTCTCATACACGATGTACGGAACATCCCTCATACCTTGTACTCCTTCCCTTGAAAAAGCCAATCTTCTACCTTCTTGATCTTTTCGTTGATCTCTCCAGTATGGTTGCCATCGCTCATATGCCGGAGCATCGTCAAATCCACATCCACCATCATGTTGATTGCTTTGGTGTTCTCTTCGATGATTTCATCTATTTTTTCAAGATGCCTCTTGTCTCGATCCAAACACTCATCATAATGATTCAATCTGCGATTCACCTCATCTATCGGCTTCTGCAATGCTTTTCTCGCTTCCAGTAATATCTTCACTGCTCCACCGACTGTGATAATGCAGGTAGCAATGTATATAATTGTCGCAACATTCAATTCAATAGTCATAATGTCTCCTGTCATCGCCTAATTATATCACAGGGATGTTCCATCACAATATCTTTTTTGTGTCATCCTGTGTACCGTACCACTTTGCACACACTGTACTTTTGATACCTTGTGTAGTATGACTTTGCTCCAGACTTTGCCCTGATAGAATCTGATGACCATGCCTTGTCTTTGCCACCAAGAGACGTAGCTTCCACATATCTGTCACCGCCAAGATACATCCACACATGCCCTGCACCAACATTGCCAGTGTTCATTATAACGTCACCTGCTTTAAGATTCTTGAACGGCAATTTCTTGGCTTCTCCCATGTTCTTGAAGTTTGGTGATTTCGTCCAGTCTGATGGATTCATGCCACAACATGATCCCGAGTGGCAAATTGAATATATCTTCTTGTCCTTTGCTCCGTGAGCATAAGCCGCTGTTATGAATGTGTTGCAGCAGTACGTCATGGTGTAGGTGTGTCCGTGGCCTTTAGAATCCTTTACAACATGCGGTTCGCCTTTCTTTTCCTTTTTCTTCTTACGAGGACCCGTGTTAGTCTGGCAGAAGTAACATCCAGATCTGTGAGCTCTCTGCCCTGCACCGTAAGTGAAGCGGTTATCCTTTGCTACGGATACAGCCCAGTTACAGGCTTTGATTGCACCAGTAAGATTCATGTTTGCAATTAGCTTTCTGCACTTTGTGCCAAAGTGTCCGTCTATTGCCATGTGATGGATCTCTTCCATAAACGCAACGGCTCTGATTGTAAGATCCCCTGCAATGCCGTCAACTTTTAATGGAGCAACAATAGACCCGTTGTTTGCCCAATTGACCGCCCTTTGCATCTTCTTGACTTCTTCACCCTTGTCACCCTTGATAAAATATCCCCTTTCAGGTAACACCGGCAATGCTGATTTGTACTTTGACATGCTATTCTCCTTTCTACTTCAGAACATATTTATTCAGATACCTCTGGAATGCCTTAATGGATTCAACACCATACTTGCCATCCTCTTCCAAGTTTGCACCATGCTTGTTTAAGAATATCTGCAGTGCCAGTGTTGTTTTAGATCCCCATTTTCCGTCTGGATCTGCACCAACCTTTCTTTGGATGCCTTTTATTGTTTCCTCATTAAGAACACCTGTCTGCTTGACACCAACCCACTTCTGGATTGCCTTGATTGTCTGACCACCTTGTTTGCCATCCACTTCAAGATCTGTAGTCTTTGGTTTTGGTGTTCTCGGCTCTGCACCAAAGAACCAATCCATATCAACATTGCCCTTGATGCCATCAACTTTTCCTTTAGATGAATATTGCTGAAGATATACATTCGTCTGTTTGTCGGATGTGTCATACAATGCATACCATTCATAGTACGGAAGTGATGCAATGTCTACATATCTTGTCTTGTAGTCATGGTTGTAGTAATATCCTGCCTTGAAACCCCTCTTTTTTATTTCTTCGCAAAATGCCTTGTGCATGGATGTTACAAGCTTTCGTGTAACAGTTACCTTGTTCTCCTTTGCATAGTCTGCAGAAGCATATTCAAAATCATAGAACAACGGCATATCAATGTGCTTCTTGTACGGCTCTACCGCCTTACACAGATACACCGCTTCATTCTTTGCCATGTTGTCATTATACGCATAAGAAAACCAATACACTCCAATGTGCTTGATACCTGCTTTGATTGCACCGGTGATATTGTTTTTCCATTGTTCATCTATATTGTTCTTTCCATACCCTGCACGAATTACAACATGGTCTATGCCAGATGCACTTACTTTTTTCCAGTCAATCTTCCCTTGATGCTCTGAAACATCTATGCACTTTGGAATAACCTTTACTGGCTTTGCATCGCCAACCTTGCCAACCCAGATCTGCGGAATCAATCCCCTCATTTGCGTTTCGTAGCAATACCATCCTGTGTGGTTTCTTCCGCCAGAATCTCTGGTGTACAGATAGTGTTTGCCATTGGTGTGTTTATATCCTGTCACTGCAACATAATGTCCTGCCGTTGTCCATGTGATTCCACCACGTGACCCACCACGAAACAGAAACACCGCACAGTAACCTTTAGACAGATACGAAAACACATCTGCCATTGCAGATACGTTCTTGACATCTTTCAGACCAAAGTGCTTCATTGCCGCAGGAATCCCTGCCCATGCAGTGCCGTTGTTCCGGATTGCATATCCGTTTCTTTGCATAAACTTTGCAACATCCCACGGATTTGTCTTTCCATCTACCGCATAAGCCAACATGGCAACTGATGTAGGTCCACATCCTGCCGTTGCCATTGACGAAGATCCGTTGTAGTTTTTCTTTCCCCATCTGGAATCATACTGTTTGTAGGTGATGTAACTCATTGCTCTTCACCCCCATCAATATCTTCCGCTTCATCAAAGAAATCCTCACCGTCTTCTGGTCTTTCTTTTTCCAGTCTCATTTCCCCAGTGTGTCTGCAGTTTTCTTCTGATGTAGGCATATTATAAAACCACCCCAACAATGTGAGTCCTGCAAGTACAAAAGCAACAATGCACTCCTGCGTGATTTCCTTTGACATGATTGCCCTGACAATGTTGATTGTTGTCATCACAAACACGCCAACTGTTATTGCAAATTCTTTTTTGTTTTGAATTAGATACTTCATGATGTTTCTCCTGTGCAAATGATAAAGTTAATTCCTATGTATGGAGGAATGTTTGCTCCAATCTCTTCCCCCGATGTTCCTTCATAGTTAGTATTATGAGCAGGTAGGTTATGAGTATGCGTAGTGTCCGTTGTAGATATTCCATTTGATGTGCTACCGCCATCTGGGACATATATTGCACTGCCGCTTCCAGCATTTTTCTTTCTGTATGTAGCATGGTGGTGTGAGCCACCTGTTATAGCATTTGTGACCGCAGATACCGAGTGCCTGTGATACGGAACTATTGCATCTGCACTGCCACCTGTATCTCCAAGGGGATATGGTGTATCAGCACCTATCGGGAATCTGCTTTGTAAGTCTGGCAACAGAAAATGATCTGAATCACTCGGTGTTCCGTATGTGTTACCGATAACCGCATGCAGTAACGGATAATCTGCAACGGCAACTTCACTTCCGTCACAGAATCGCCATCCACTTGGTGCTGTTGACCCTGCGAACATCTGAATCATGCCTACCATTCCTTGAACATAAACATTACCACTTACATATAGATCTTTTCCTAAAAAAACACCGTTCTTATTGTCTGGTGCAGGACGGAATATGCCGAGTGCAGTTCCATCAGCATTAAAATCCATTGGGAAAAAGGACATAGACAGCATTCCTGTAATAGTCACACTCTTATCTGATTGGATTGTTTCTGTGTCAGATAAAACAACTTCAACACTATACTGTCTGTCTGTATCAAAGTCATCGTTTCCAATTATTTCTGTAATGATTCCAGATGCACTGGCTGATGTTGCCGTTACAGAATGAGATCCTATCTGTATTTCGGCAGATGCCCCATTGTTTGCATAAGGATATGTGTCACCACCATAGAATCTTGCGTTATTTGATTGATAAGTGCTATAAGCAATAGTTACTTCTGCATATTTGCCCTCATCATCGCTTGTGCCATCTTGCAAACACCTTTCAACAGAAAAACTGTTAATAGACGGCTTTGTGTACGCAAGTTCCCAGACTGCATATAGTGTTGCGCCTACATCATCTGAATAACTTGCTCCTGCAGGATAATCCACATCGCCAGAAGATGCACCCTCAACTGATTCTGCCCAACCAATAAACACATACCCATCTTTTGTCGGTTTTTGACTTGTAATTGTTAGTGTCTCTCCATGCCATTTTGTTTGGCTACTTGGTGTACCTGTTCCACTGTTTCCATCAAATGATATGGTATACGTGGTCTTGGCAGGAACAGTCATTGTAAATGTTTTATTGTAATAATTATAGTCTGGATTATCATGGCGGATACACGCATCCATTCCTAGTGAAACCGACTGGCTTGAATGTGTTTTGTTTACGGTTGTAGAAAACCATCCGTTTGGATTTGAAACCGTTTGAGATTTAGAAGTTTTAGGAAATATAAATTCGCCGCCCTTTTCATCACTACGCCGCAAGAAACCAACCCCAACCGTTCCTGCATATCTCATGGTGCGAGTGACGGTTAGGGAAGTGTACTTGTATATGTATTGTGTTGGTGTTTCTTCAATCGTAAAAGTAACATCAAACGTATATGTGTCTGTATGCCCTGCTTCTGTGCATTTTTGCGTAAATGTCCGTTTTACTGTTGCCATAGCTAACTCCTTATCAATTTCAACGTAAAGTGTCCGTTAGTTCTCTCAATGAATGTAAAATGTCCAAATGCCAAACTGTTCGTTACATACAACTCCGAACCGTTCATATATGCTAGTTTTGTTTGACCATTGTAAAATCCAATTTCGGACACCCCAACCTCATTTTCTCCAATCACCACATGGAATCCACTTTTTAATCCAATGACACCAGTTTCACCATACTCTGCTACTGCAAGACCATCGCCATTCAATATTTGTATGCCCATCGGTGTTATGTCAAGCCTATATGGATTATTATCTGCCTGTAGGGACAGACCATTCTGTGTCAATACCAAATGACTTGACACATAATTCTGTATGCTTTCATCTATGCCTGTAAGTACATAATATTTCTCATAGTATGTGCCAATTTCCGACACATCTGGATCGTCAACCACCGTATAAATATAAGGATCTTCCTCTGTGCCTGTTCCTGTCCTTGTGTAATAAATCTTCCCTACATCTATTGCCGTGTCTTCTGTCAGATGAAATACCGATGTTGGATTGTTTACAACTTGATAAGATCCATTTGGTTGTTTTGTAAAGTACCACTTGTTCGGTTGTACTTCATTTTCATCCGCAGGTTGATAATTGCCATGCTCTGCCACAAGCTGAAGAACCCCCACAATATCCTCTACAAAACCTACCTGTCTAAACGCTTGGTCTGCGGATGCCTGTGCAGAATTGGCTGATTCCTGTGCAGAAGTGGCTGATTCCTGTGCAGAAGTGGCTGATTCCTGTGCTTGTTCTGCTATGCCCTCAACGCTTTCGGCAAGGTCCTTTGCGGTCTTTGCATCTCTTGTTGCACTTTCTGCCGCTTCATGTGCAACCATTGCATCCTTTGTTGCCTTGACCGCCGCATCATTTGCCTGTTTACCAAGATTGATTGCTCTTCTTGCCTGTGCATCATCTGTTGGTGGCGATGTCGCATTGCCAACCAACCATGCACGTCCGTCTGCAACTCTTACCTGTACTTCATCACCGGCCTGTGCGTTAATGGTCAGCTTCACTGGCGTTTCATCTACACCACCTGCAAAGTGAACATAAGCAACGCCGTCTTTTACTCTTGTTACAGTGCCGACAGAATCAAATGGTTGCGTTTTTCTTTCGTCTGACTTCTTTATTGTGTTCAGAAACTCTCTGCCTAAATCTGCCATACTCTTGATACTCCTTCTGATACTTTTGACCCATACCCAATGTCGATTGTTTGTGAATCAATCCTTGCATTGTAATCAATATCCAATGACGGATAGTGAAGCCTTACAACATCTGTAGGATCTACATCTGGAACAAATCTTCTTGAATATGATAACTGCATTGCCACAGACTGTTCTTCTTTCAATCTTCTTTGTGCATATTCGGCAACGGTCTCGCCGTCATTCAAATTGCAGTTAGTTTCCTGCATCCACACTTCACGTCCCCTGTTGATTGTAGACAACACACTTGATTCGTCATCATCTCTTGCAATTGCCATAACGTCATCCTCTATTGCCCTAAACACATTGGGACAATCATACCAGTCATGCTTTACTGTTACCTGTGGCTCTACTATGTCATAGTCTACAGAATCCATTTGAATGACTGGTGTATCATCGTTTGCACAGATCTGGATTTCCCCATATCCGTTTATTTTTATTCTCCAATTTATTGCCTTTAAGATTTTCTCTGACATGGAAAGCATTGTTTCATTGTCTTCAGCAATAATAGAAGTTTCAAGCACTGGGGAATTAGCATCTTCTATCACTGGTGCCGTTGTTACTTCAAGCAACTGTCTGACAAGTGATGCACCAGAAATTCCGCTTGGTGCATACCATCCTCTATCAAGATACACATCATCTGCAGGTTTCAGGACTGAATAACACTGCACCCTATTTGTCTCCAGATTGCCACTGAATTGTTTTTCTGGCGAACAGGCAAGACCGGTAAAAAGCGGAACATGACCCACAGATCCCTCTTGGTCTACATTAAGCCAAATTCTTACCCACTGTTCCAATCCTTGTGGGTAGCGTACACAGTCAACATCTGCAGACTGCAGAAGACCTGACGAATCTTTTTTTATAGATCCGCCAGTGATTTGAATCGTGTCTATATCTCGCCATGTCGTGCCGTCTACCACCGTCATGTAGTAACTGGCACTAAACCCTTTAGTCCAATCCATATCTAACCCTCTGTAGCAAAGTATTCTTCTGCAGTCATTCCATCAAGTTTTTCTTGGTCAACTCTTGTAATTGACAGTGCAAACGATGCTCTCATTCCATACATATCATGGTTACTTGTTTCTGTTACCTGTATGTCTGCCGCAAAGCTTGACCCATCCTGTGTTCTTATGTGACATATTCCTGCATGTGTTGCAAGTCTCCGCATCATCTTGATTGTGCCTTGGTCAACAAGTGTTATCACTTCAGCATTAACAGATGCGGTTCTTTCAACTGCAGGATTCCAATCACCCTGTACAGATCCCCCCAAATACTGTGTTGCCTGAAAGTCTTTCTTCCACTGATTGGATAGATCTATGTTGTATTCAAGAAGAATCCGCCCATCATCAAAGTCAATGATTGTGTTTTCTGTTTCAAGAATGTTGTCATAGTTTGCATCCAGATCTAACCATGCAATTTGGTTGTCTTCTGTGATGTAATCTCCGTTTGCAGTCTTGAATACCAATCTGTGACCGCCAAACTGGCCAATTGCAGGATAGGGATCTACGTATTCAACTCCAAATGTTGCATCCCTTACAATCAGTTCTGGCCTATCCGCAGACAGTCTGTAAATATCACATACATCTGTTTGCCTTGCGCCCTCTGGCGCAATTGGTGTGATCCGTGTAATCATTTCCGATTCATCAACAATCGCAACACCTTGTGGCATTAGTGCTTGGTGTTCCCAATGCACTTCAAACAACTGCGATGCTGAAGCGGTCTGCCCCAGTGAATCCTTTGCAGTCACAACAATTCTATATCTTGCGCCATCATCCAATTCTCCAATCAAGCCACTTACATAAAACTCAATTGTTCCGTCCTGATTTGGAGATTTAAGCGCAATTGTTTCGTACAAATAGCCCCTAAATGTTGTTTCGTCAGGTCTGTTTAGTCTGTAATCTTCCGCACGTTCAATAGCAACAGATACCTGTGATTCTTCTGTCATTCCGCTTACCGTCATTGTCAATGGCATTTCTGTTAGCATTCCAAACTCACTTGACGGATCGTTGTATGTTACGGTCATTGTGTCACTTGACCACATGTAGTTCTCACCTGCCAAAGTCTGCAACTGATTTGCGGTCAGCGTGTATGTCTGCGGTGTTTCAAGATTATATACAACCTTTGCACCAATTGTTGGCGGAACATCATCCCTGTACAGATCCCTGTCGGAAATCCACTCCGTTGTCAGTTCTTCACCTGCATAAGATTCTATACATGCAGATGTTACTGTAAGAACGCCACTCACAAAGTCAATAGAGCCGTCATATATCGTTTCTGGTAGTGTTTCTGTGTATGTGGTAACTGTTCCACCCTCTTCGGCATCTGACACGCTCAAAACGATTTCTGACCGCCCTGTGATTGGTCTGATGTTTTCTGGTGACGGATCTCCCTCACCCTCTTGTGTCGGCTGAATAATCACTGTGGCATTTATAATGTCCTGTGACTGGTCTGTTGTGAACGAAACAATATCTCCACTCTGTTGTGTCTTCTGCTCAAGTGATGTCTCTGAAATTGCGACTGTAAGCGGCTCTGCAACAGTAATTGGTACTGGTGCTGACCACTCATCAGAAACACGCCCTGCGGCGGAAATAACACGCACACAGAGCAAATAGGTGTTGCCTGTCTCCCACCACTCCTGTGCAGGTATCGTAACTCTCTGTTCGGTCTCCACACTTGCTATTGTTCGCCGGTATTCATACCATCCATTTTCGTGTGGATTGTCTGTGATTTGTACATTAGCAACTTTGGTATAATCATCCCCACTCTTGGTGTAGTATTCCTTATCATTAACAACTTCTTGACCCTCTGGATCTTTTGTAACAACGGTAATGTCTTCAGACAAGAAATAAGAGCCGTACTTGATTCCGCTTGGAGTGATTGTTGCTTCACATATTTCCGCATATGCTTGTGCAGATCCGTCCGTTGTTGAATACGCCCATGAAGCAATCGTGCTTCCTGTTTCGGTAATTACCGCAGGAACAAGATTAAGTGTCGGAATGCTTGGCGCAGATGTCAGGTCAATGGTTGACAAATCGGTTATTTCCGAATAAGGTCCGTAAGTTTTACTGTCACCAGTACCTGCAATCAACCTCACTCGCACATACCACTTAATACCTGTTTCTAATCCAGAAATGTTCCACTGTGGTGAATAAATGTGACTTATTTCATATTTGTCTGGCTCATCTGTACTTTCCCACGCATCATCATGGTCTGACCACGACAATTCCGCACCTGAAGCATCATCCCATGTCCAATCCCACGTGACACGCACCGTGCCTGTAACGTCCGTTGCGGATGCAACAACGCCATCTGGTGCCGTTGGGATCTCGCCACCTCTAAACACAATGTTTTCGGATTTCATAAGCGCAGACACCCTTGATATGGTTGCAGGATCTCCGATTGCCGCATATACACCAAATGCCTTTGATTTTTCTTTGCTCCAGTCTGGTGCCTGTACTTGGACTGATGTTTGTCCATGTGGAATAATTCCTACAACTTGCTCACTTTGTGGATTGGATGCCGGTCTGTACACAACAACAATAAATGAATCCTCAACATCTGACTTGTTTTCTGCAGTAATGTCTGCCTTAAATGTCACGTCATGGAATTCAACGTCTGTTATGATTGGATCTTTAAGAAACCCTACCGCCCCAGTAACAAGTGTTGGAACGCCATATGTCACGTTAGTTTCATGGTCATATTGCGTATTTATACGGACAAATAAGCACTGGTCTAATCCAATTGTTGTATCAATTGGAAATGCCGCCGCATCTTCTGCGCCTGTGGCTCTCAAATACTTTGCATCCGTCCATGATGCTCCTGACGGACACCGCATACCTGCTTCTGGCGTAGTGATGGTATACTGCACCGACATCTTTTTGATTGGTCTTGAAGCGGAAGATGGTGCAGACCATTTGACAAAACACATGTACCCATTAGCACCATTGTCCACATAAGACGTGTCTATAATCTGTGTTTGATGCGGAACGGCATACACGTGATTTCCGTAAGTCCATTTAGAATATCCTGCAATTCCTCTGGATTTGACACGAATCCACCTTGTGTACGATGCTTCTGCTAACAGTTCGGTTTCTTCTGTGATTTCTATTTCTGTTCCAAACTGTGTATATCTTGTCGCACCACTCCAATCAAGTTTTTCCCCATTGGTTTCATTTGATTCTTTGAACAGTTTTGTTTCTATTTCAAAGTCATAAAACCAATATCCGTCATTGTCATTCTTGTCAATCCCCCACGAAAACTTGGTGACATTATCAAAAGTTTCGTCAAGTGTTGCCGTCATTCCACTTGGTGCTTTTGGTGCATAAATCTTGAATTCCTTGTTCGTGTATTCAGACCACTTGTTTTTTACCCATCTCCAAAAAGGCTTTTTCTTTTCTGTGTAATTTTCTTTGTAATTTTTTCTTTTTCCCTTTGCCCCAATTTTAACAGATGTCAGCTTGGGCCCTTTTGACTTGTAGGGATAGTATTGTTTATAATCAATCGTCAAAGAATGTGACGTTGATTTTACACCCTTTTTGATTCCATTTGACCATTTAGCACCGTTAAGACTTGTGTGTGCCTGAAGACCATCCTTGTAATCTTTATCCCCTATCTTCCACGTTAAAGTAAAATTGCTACCACTTCTACTTATTGATGCCCCTGTTGGTTTACTTGTTGTACGCTTTCTGGTCTTTCCTTGTTTTCTTGTAGCCATTATGCCATCCTCATTTGTAATTCTAATTCATGTACAAATCTCTTCATGTATGATTCTGGATCGTCTGCGCCACTTATATTGTTTGTGATATTCATTATAACGGTTTTGCCTTTATTGTTGTCATTGACCGCATTGCTGATGTCATTCATTAATGCTTTCCGTCCAAACAATACTTCATCACCTGCTTCACCTGCCATAAAGTTTGTGGGTCTCTTGAACACATATGGCGTACTCATTGCCTTTGCAAAATGCCGTGTGCTTGTTGATGAGCTTGTACTTGCACTGCCGTCACCTTTTTTATTAACCTTTATGCTCGGCAATTTTAACGAACCACCAAATATCTTACCAACATTGAACGGAAACATTCCTTTGATTTTACTGATCCACGTCTTTATAGTGTCACGAATAGAATCAATCTTTTTCTTGATCCCATCTTTCATGGCTTGAAATATCTGTACCGCTTTATCTTTAGCCGCCGTGAATCCGGATGAAATGGTTGATTTGACGGAATTGACAGGACTTGTGACCGCAGACTTTAACGCACTTCCTGCCGCTTTCAAACCTTTGGCAATTCCCCTCATTGCCATCATGCCTATCTTGCCCCATCCGAATGCAGTAAAGACCTCAACTATTGCCTTGATTATTTTGGGGATATTAGCAATCAATACAGGTATCGCCTTGATGATTCCAACAACAAGAGACTTTAGGATTGACACGCCTGTGGCAATAATCTTTGGTAAATTGTCGTTTACGACTCCTGCAAAGTTCGTGACTATAGTCGGAACAGTTTGGATAAACGTCGGAATGTTCTTTATAATTCCATCTGCAATAGATTTTATCAATTGAAGTCCTAGGTCTACGAACTTTCCTGCACCTTCTCTAAACTTTCCACTGAAACTCACAAGGCCATTCATTACTGTCGATATGAGTTGCGGCAACTGTTCTTTTGCTTTTTCCACCGCACCTTTAAGCCCGTTGGTTACAAAGGTTCCTAGTTGTTCAAATCCACCTCCAAGTATGTTGAGAGATTCCGTAAAACTTCCCGCATTTAACGCTTCTGTTAAAAGGTTTATTCCTTCTGTTGCCCCCTGCACAAAAGTTCTTAAAACACCTCCGTCAAGGTCAGATACTGTTATTTGCAACTCGCTGAACGCAGACTTTAAGATGGTGACGTCTCCAGACAGGTTGTCCAACTGCGTATCTGCCATGTTAGATGCCGCGCCTTTTGAATCTTCAATGGCTGCGGTCAACTCGTTCCATTTGTCTGGGGTCTGCGCTAATAGCGCATTGATGGACTTTAAGTCACGTACGTTGAATGTCTCCGACAAAATCTTCTGTTTTTCTTGGTCTGTCATGTCTCCCATGACGCTGTTCATGTCCGTCAGGATATCAGGCAACGAACGCATCTTACCTTCTGCGTCATACGCTTCAACGCCCAAGGACTTAAATGTTTTGTCGAACTTTTTACCGGATATGGAGTTGAGGATATTTCTTAAGGCTGTACCGCCCTCAGAGCCCTTAATTCCAGCAGAAGCAAGAACGCCGAGCGCTGCTGACGCTTCGCTTGTTCCGCCCTTCAATATCTTTGCTGTGCCACCAACCGTGAGGAACGCTTCGCCCAACTGCTCAACATTCGTGTTGGTCAGTGACGCAGTCTTTGCCATCTGGTCAATCATCGACTCTGTTTGCTGTGTTGTCAACCCAAGAGCTGACTGAGCATCTGTGACAATGTCCGACGCACGACCCAATTCCATTGCTCCTGCCGCCGCAAGGTTGAGCACTTGTGGCAACATCCTCTGCGATGTTTGCGCATCATATCCTGCAAGAGCCATATAGTTTAGTCCTTCAGCCGCTTCTTGTGCTGAGAACTTTGTGGATTTGCCCAATTCCCTCGCAGTAGACTCTAATGTTTCAAACGTCTTTTGCGCTTCGCTTCCCTTAGTATTTAACTCCTCTACAGTGTAGCCCATAGTAGCGGCTACCTGTGACATGGACTTGTCGAAGTCTGCACCGACCTTTATCGAAGATACAGCAAAAGCCCCCAACGCAACTGCACCTGCTTTGGCGGCTTTACTCATCTTTCCACCGAACTTAGAGCCAAAGGACTCCGACTTACCTTCTGCGTCCTTCAGCCCTCTGTCATAGTCCGACTTGTCGAGCGTCAACAATGCCCTTAGATTCAATACATCCATTACAATGCCCCTATCTCATCCAGTCTGCTTCCGATGTTTTCTATGATTTCATCCGCCGTTCTTTCTTGCTTCTGTGGCTCTGTTACAGACTGCAACACTTCTACATATCTCTTTGTCATGTAATTGCCTGTGTATGTGTTTGCAAGGATGTCATTTGTGTTCTTCAGACTGTCGGTGACGTATACTTCATAGAATCGGTTAAACATGAATGTGGTATACTCCGCCTGAACATATTGCATGAACAGACGGAGATCCCTCTTGCCTTGATACTGTCCATAGCACAACCAGAAGATTCTTGTCTTATCCTCTGATTGTGCTACCGAAAAAGGTTTTGCACTGTTGGCTCACTTAATATCTCAATCAGGACTGTGGGCAATGTCAAAAGATTTAGATCCTTTAACATTTCTTCACGTTCTTTGCCATCTATTGCGGCAAGTATGTCAAGCACTTCTTCCTTGTATTTCTTCAGTGCTATTGACACACACGTTGCCACATTAGTATCAAAACCTTTTTTCACTTCTTCGTCATTGGCAATGACTGTGATTGGCACAAGAATCTCTGCCAATACGTCTATTGATTCTTCACCTTTTATATCAGTAAACTTTCTCATACAACTTCCTCATAGTAAGTCTTTTCGGAATCAACTACTGTGTCCTTTGTCGGAACATACTCACCCTCTACCAGACCTATCGGAGTTACTTCACGATATGTAGGTGTAGGTGGTGTCGGACCCTCTGGATCGTAGGAATAGAATTCCATCGGCATAGTGTCTTGGTCATTGATAGACACGTGACCGGTAAGAGTGCAATCAGTCTGACCCTTACCGTTCTTTGTGGTCTGGAGACTGAATCCCTCTGTGGAAAGAGCATTCAGAAGCTTGACCGCAACAAATCCACCATTGGCCTTGTCACCTACCCACCATACATCAGAAAAGTCATCCTGTGACAGATCTCTTCTTGGAATAATTGCGCCCTTCTCTGCGTTAATGTCTGCCGCTCCCAGTGCAAGTCTGATCCCCTCTGCGCTGGTGTCAAGACTGGTAAACCCCAGTGAACACGTCCATGAATCCAGATGCTTCAGTTCTTTCATGTTGACAGGAACATTGTCAACATCTTCTCCAAGATCCGAATACTCTGGCTGACATACGACATTGATGCCACCTGTGGTTGCACAGATTATGTCTTCATCTGCAGGTTTCGCAGGGGATTTAGGATTAAACTTCGTAAGAAGCACACCTGCATCTAACTGCATGGCATCAAAGGTGTCTTTCGGTATTACTGTGAACATTCCCATGTTATGTCTCCTCTCAATATGCGGTTAAGAACTCCGCATTTACTATGATATATACTCTTCTGATCGTGTCATCTTCAGGATCATTCATTCGCTGTGCAAATGGCTGTCCAAGTGTCAGATACAGATGCCCACCGTCAACATCTTCAAGCCTGAATCCATATCCGATCTGTTCTGCGATCTGATCCGCTTTCTTTGAAATCTCCGACCACGAATACCCCTTATACCACAATGACGCTGTAAGGCTCAAACTTTGCCCCACAGAGCCTGTTAATGCGGCATATGTAATGTATGGTGTCTTTGGAGAGTTCCCCCCTGAAAGGACAGTGTTTTCGTCATACGCAGGTATGCCAAAACTGTTCCAGAACTTATCAATTGCCTGCCACTTGTCCATCTATCGTGTATTCCTCTGCTGTGACCTGCCTCATGTCAAGTGTTGCACTCTTCGGTGTGAATCTGTCATCACCGTCTGATGTGACCCTGAATATCTTTCCATCATCCAATCTCTTGAATACATCATGATATTCTAATGTCAATGCCTTTGGTGTGGTGACTGTGTACAGACTTGTTACACCCTGTTTGTCCGCTACCCTTGCTTCCATTGATGTATCAAAAACAATAGCCGCCTTAAACTGTACCCCATCAGTATACTTGCTGATGTAGCCACCGTAACCGTCTGGCTCTGTGATCTTATCCATCAACACGCAATCTTCCATTGCTTCTGATAACAGGCTCATGGTCTTATCTTCCTATAATGATTCAATCTGTCGGCAAATGCCCCCTGCCATGTACCACTCAAGTCAACATTTCCACTTGAACTTGCTCCACCACTCTTTGAGTACGAATACCCACCGAATGATTCTGAATTATATGGTGACATTGCAGGGCTGTCTATTGACTGGTATTTGTCTTTCCATGCCTCAATATCGGAGGCAAGGGCGATGACATCTTTCGGTATAGCCATCGCCCAAATAGATCCATCAAAGACTTCATCCACAAGTTCAAGATTCTCATCATACTTGTAGACTCCATCATTGAATACACTTCCAACGATCCTGAAATACTGATTGTCCTGCAAAGAATAATTGCCAGTAATCACATTGTCCTTGATAGTGTACCTACCAAAGCATCTGAACTGATCAAACCAGTTATTTACTTCTTTGCATAATTCGGTCAGCATTTTCTATTACTCTCCGCCTGTGCTTCCTTTTTTGATCTCACCGACCACGACACCGTCAGCATATTCAACAAGAAGCTGGATTCCGCTCATAATGAGTGACTCGATCTGTGCTCTTTCCTCATTCTGATAACCCGACTTGATTCCGATGTAACCAGTAGTATCTGCGGTCAGCTCAAACGCTCTTGCAACATCTCCGCTCATTGCGAGGTAGTACATGATGATGTTGTCTTTTGCGGTAGATATTACCTTGCCTTCTGCAATGTTGCTGTTCATGATAACAGTACCAAGACCGAGGAAGTCTTCTATGTACTGCATCCCGAATGCTGTCTGCATTGTGATCTGTGCTGTACCGAGATATTCAGAGATTGTCAGCGGATTGATGAAGTGAACTGTCGAAACAGCATCATCTTCAAACAGTACCTGAAGCTGACCCCATGTTCCTGCAAGGACTTTCTGCAGCGTATCTTCTTCTACAGGATCTGAATCGGTAAGTCCACCAAGGAACGTAAAGAAATCCGTTCTGATACCCTTCTGCACATCCTGCAGAAGTTTCTGATCGGTCATGGTGACTGCTTCCTCATATCCTGACTTCTTGATGGATTCCGCAGATGATGCTTTTCTCCACTTCTTCAGTGTGATTTCTCCAATAGGCTTCTTTTTTCTTTCATACTGTGACAGCGGTATGATCTCACCTTCAGGAACTTTACCATCATTCACAAGTGCACCTTCTGTCTTGTAGACATACATGGTTGTTCCTTCGATCATCGGGATCTGTCTGGTTACTCCGAGTGCTTCCTGAAGTTTTGGCAGGATGTTACCGCTGAACTGCTCAACGAAATCTACTTCTCTAACTTTCTTCATCTGATTAACAGTAATCAGATTGGTTTCTGCTGATGTTGTAATATTAGGCATTATCTCTTCTCCTTCTTCTTAAAACCCAAACATCTCATGATTCTCTGCAATCGCTTCCTGTCTTTCCTTTGTGTCCTTGATTGCCATAATCTCATCTTTGGACTTGTAAGACTTTCCGCTTCCTGCAGGCGGCGTTGCTGTGTTCACTCCTTTGGTTTCGGTCTTGACGATGAAATCAGACCATTCTTCTCCAATAGACTTTTTCAGCTCGTCCGCTCCCTTTACGTTACCCTCATCGTCAAACTCGATAGCATCAACATCCGATACCTTCAGCACTGATCCGATTCTCTTGTCAGATATACCCACTTCCTTAAGCAGATCTCTGTACGCATCAGACTTCTTGCTGTGTGTCGCTTTATCATCCTGCTCTTTCTTGTAGGCTTCAAAATCTTCTTTCAGTGCCTCGTATTTGACTTTGTAGGTGTCGTCGCCACTCTTTTCTGCTGTGGCTTTCAATTCATCCAATTCCTTCTGGACTACTGGTAGTTTCTCTGCATCGGCTTTCAGCTCGTCTCTCTGCTCTTTCAACGCATCTACTGTTTCAGTATGTGCCTTGATGATCTCGTCAACCTTATCTTCTTCAATGCCTAATGCGGATAAAAACTTTCTTGTAAGTGCGATAAGTCATCCCTCCTTCATTCTGTATACTTCCAACAATAGCCGCCTGCCGTTTCAGACCAACCGGTCAGAGCGTTGTTAATACTTGTTCTTTTGATTCCGGTTTGCCTTGACGCTTCTGCTATGCTTCTGTATTCAGCAATCTTTTCTCCGTGTTCGTACTGTTCAACTCTTTTTGATTTGCTATAATCAATGTTGTACTGCCTTGAACACCATTCAAGATTGTCAGCACGATTGTTCAATGTGTTTTCATCTTTATGGTTTATCTCCGGCAAATTATTTGGATTTTCTATAAATGCGCTTGCTACTAACCTATGTACTGAAAATTTCTTTTCTTCCCCATCTTTAGTCAGCGTCACGAATTTATAAAACAATCCGCTTCTGCCACGAAGTCCACCCTTTAACATCACCGGCGGTTCGTGCCGTAGGCTGATAACTTCGCCCTCATCGCTAACAAGATACAATCCCTCGTATCCGTCAACCTCTTTCCAAAGTGCCATATGTATGTCTCCTTTGCTTCGTAAGCGTTTCTTTGCTATTCGACTACTTCCGCTGACATTATACCAAATATTTCAATCCATGCAACTACTTTAATGCTGACTCTATTATCTTCTTGTACTCTGCCAAATGATTCATTCCTGCAGGTTTCATAAACGGTGTTCCTTTTTGTCTTGATGTCCCCATCTCTTGATATACAGCATACTCCACATTGGTCTGTACCGCTTCAGTTTCATCGTCAACTCTTTCGTGCTCTATACTGTTCATCAGTCTACCTGTGTCTACTGGGGCGTAGTCCTTTGCGTGGTCTTCGTAAGCCTGCCCCCACATCTCAAGAGCCTGCCTGCAAGCAATGTCACTCATTACCTTTGCTTTGTCTAAATTGTTCACAACTATCTTAACTTCCATTCAATTCTTCCCTCTCTTTCTTCGATATTGGATATGGTTTAGATACTGGCTTTTCTGCAACCCATTCCATTCTTCCCATTCCGCTCGGCGAGTCTGCTATTGCGTCTAAGTCTATCCCGTCAGGCACTCCCAACAATGTGCATCTGCAATTATACACTTCCGCAGGGTCTCCTGCAGGGTCAGCAGGGTAGAGCAATCCGTTTGAGAACTCCTCGCTTATCGGAACTCTTTCACCGTCTATGATTCTATGGCTTGTCCGTGTTCGGTTATCCTTTGATGCGTACCACTGCTTTTCCATCGGTATTCCCATTTCTTCTGCATCATAGAACGAATCTATCCTTGCCATGTTTTCTGTCGACGTGACTGCCGTGCGTGTGTTCCTGTACGATGCTATAATGTCTGCCTTTGTTACCCTGTTCACATTCCTCGCTATTTTGTCAACGCTGTGACCTTTCTTCATTCCCTGTCTAACCACCGCTTCAATTTTCCGCTTATGCCACCTGCGATTGATTGATTCTTTCGGTATTCTCGGCAGTATCGTTTTCCCTGTGGTAACTCTCGGCAGTTTGACGAATCTCTTCCGCACCGTTCTGATTGCACGTTCTATTGTCTGATTTGTGCTGTTCCTGTTGAAAATATAAACGGCACCGAGAATACTACCCGTTGCCATTAACGCTTTCTTTTGATTTTCGTGCATGTCCTTTGCAACTTCGTCTCTGACTTTTGCCCACTCCCGTCCTGTTGTGAGTTTGTTTATCATCTGTTGCTCGAACTCTCGCTCTGTTATTATGCCCTTGTCAACCTGCTCCGTAAGGTCTTCGATGAATCTTTTGTGCCGACTCAAATAACGCCGTATCTTATCGACCGCTTTCTTGTTGTCATTGGCCAGACTTCTCGCTATCTGTTTTGCGAGTTGGTCTAGCATTTCATCTGCGTACTTGTGTCCTGCGTCCATCTTTTATTCCTCTTCGGATATATCTTCATTTGTGTTGTCTTCTTTGCTATCGCCCGTGTTGTCGTCGTTCATTCTGTCGTACTCTGTGTCTCCGATTCTTTCCAGTATTTCATCAATCATATCTGAATCACCGAGTAACGTTACAATCTTCCTCGTTACATACTCGTCGTCAAGATACTGTGACGCCTCTAACACTGTGCTTACTTCTTCCTGAACATTTATCAGATACGACCTTGTAAATGTCGGCTTATCATCTATACCTGCAACATCAAGTATGCCCTTGATGAACTCACCAACAACATACTCAAACTGATCCGCCTTATTGTTCATTGGCTCGTATGCCGCCCTGATCTGTGTTGCTGTGTTTGCTCCGCCCTTTATCTCATCAATATTCAAGGCCATGTAGTCCGCATACATATCCTTTGCCAATCTATCCAACAATGCTTCTCTGCCCTCATGCGGTGCTTCAAGTGAATTGGCTGTTGCTGTTGCTCCTGTGTCCTCAACATTCGCCGCATGGACTGTTTTCATTCTGTTGACGAACTCCGCCAAATCAACCTCGTCCATTCCACCGGCATTGTTGATAGTCCAATATATGAACGATGCTTCATCTATTGTGTTGCAGAATCCTGACTTGATTAAGTCATACGCATCTATCTGCTCCCTGATACCCACAAGTTCTGACTGCTTATGAGGATTCGCCCAAAGCGGAACAATCGGGAATGACGGATAATTCTGACCATCATATATTTCTGTCCCATCTACTTCTGTACTCACAAGTGTCAACACATACTTCCGCTTCTCTTCCAGAACACTTGCAACGCCATCTTCCCACTTATAGTCAGTGAATCCATCTTCCTCATACAGTGTTGCCCTTAATGGCTTCTGTGCATCGACCTGCCAAAACCTTACACCTGCCCTTAACGCTCCATTCTCTTCATCATAAAGCGGAGCAAACTCAAGAGCATCAAACACTTCCATGTGATCATAGTTGAAGAATCCAAACGCAACTCCAGCACACAATGACGCTTTTGCTATGTTCTGCAACTGCTTATCAAAATCTTCTCCGAGTGCATCCCCTGTTGCTTCATTGCCCCATGTCACTCCATTACCAAGTAAGAACTGCACCTGCTGTGTCGTGAATCTGTTGAAGAATCCGGATGTGATCTTGTAATTCGCCGACACATTGTCGGGTATTGCCCTGCCTGTCACATCATACAACAGCTTCTGATACTGCACTATTGTTCTGTTTTGCTTCCTGTCATACTCATCTGCAATTTGTGCTGTTCTGTAAAGCTCCGATCCTCTGTGTTCACTGATAACATCATGCACAAACTGCATTCTGTTCTGTTCATTCTCACCAACCAATGCCAAGTCCTGATAAGTGCGCATTTCTTCTCTCCTTTGCGATTCTCTTTGTCTGGACGAAATACCTCGTACAGTCCTGACAATTATGGACAATCAGCCCATCGCTTACCGCAAAGTTATGATTGTCCTCAACTTCCATGTTGTAAACCGGCTCCGGCGTTATTTTTCTCACGCCTTTTATCCCAACGAAT
>Ga0256404_1002717_pt1 | contig 38228 bp, 36 predicted proteins | sample RumenRJG_01DNA_FD_185990 | JGI IMG/M metagenome (GOLD analysis project Ga0256404, IMG submission 185990) | Bovine rumen microbial communities from Lethbridge, Alberta, Canada - RJG_01 | ecosystem: Host-associated > Mammals > Digestive system > Stomach > Rumen | place: Canada: Alberta | collected...
ACGCTCGCGCAGCCGAGGGCCACTGCCGCCCACATGGGCAGGTGCATGACGGCCCTCGTGGCCGCGGCGCCCGAGAGGGCGAGCGTTGCCGAGTTGAACGCGCAGTGGGCGATGACGCACGGCCAGACGCGGCGCGAGCAGATGCGCAGCGCGCCGAGAGCCATGCCGAGCGCGACCGTCAGGACGACGTGAGCCACCGACAGGTGCGAGGCCGCGAAGAGCACGCTCGAGATGGCCGCGCACACGAGCGCGTGGCGGTCGTCGACGTCGAGCATGAGCCCGCGGAACGACAGCTCCTCGATGAGAGGGGCCGCGACGGCGACATAGGCGATGGCCCACGCGGTGAGCTCGGTGCTCGCCGTCGACTCGGTGACGTCGGCCGGATGGAGCGCCCACCACGACGTGGCGAAAGCCTCGCCGGCCACCCACGCGAGCACGACGGCGATGGGCACGAGCCAGACCCACGGGCCGCGTGCGAGGCTGCGGCCAGGGCGAGGCGCGCGGTACATGCGCCGCTGCATGACCATCGCGCCGACGACGGCGGCAGCGATCACCATGCCCTCGTAGACGTCGCCCGTCGCCAGACCGGCCATGGTCTCGACGAAGAGCCAGCCGGCCATCGAGCAGACGCCCTCGAGCACGGGCGACACGACCCCGAGCACGGCGATCTTTTGAGAGTAGGTGTCGTTCAACATGTCCTCCAAACGAACAACATCGATGTTAACACAAGAATCGATGCTTGAACAGGTACTTCTTTGGCAAACACATGTTCTGTCACCACTCCAGGTCGAAAAGCGGTGACAGAACATGTGTCTGAGGAAGCGATCCGGCGCGTCACCACTGTCACAGAAACGGATTCAAAGCTGTGACAGAGCCGTGCGACGCAATCGCAGGTGAAGGCAGTCGCGTGAATCCTGTCACAAAAAGTGGTGACAGGAATTGTGACAACGAATGCGCAGGTAGGCATGGCATTCCATGTCGCCTGTCACAGTTGTCACCACTTTTCTGTGACAACTTCTATGAGAATCACGCTTCGATTCCCTGTCACAGAAACGGTTCCAAAGCTGTGACAAGGACATGCAGCGCAATCGCAGGTGAAGACACGTGCACGTATCCTGTCACAAAAAGCTGTGACAGGAATTGTGACAATGAACCAGCAGGTAAACGCCTGTTTTCACGTCCTTTGTCACAGTTGTCACCACTTTTCTGTGACAACTTCTATGGAAATCACGCTTTGACGTGAGTGCGATCGACAGTCGTTCCCGTTGTCACAGAAACGGTTCCGAAGCTGTGACAGAGACATGCAACGTCATCGCAGGTGAAGACACGTGCCTATGTCCTGTCACAAAAAGTGGTGACAGGAATTGTGACAACGAAACACCAGGTAAACACCCATTTCCATGTCGCCTGTCACAGTTGTCACCACTTTTCTGTGACAACTTCTATGAGAATCACGTTTCGGTGCCGACATGGCATGTCGAGAGTGTTTTTCACGGGAACTTTCTCTAGATAGTGGTGACAATGGTGACAACGACCCTTCACGACAGCTCTGACCTGCCGTTTTGCTGTCACACGTTGTCACAATTCCGTCTCACGGAGTTGTGACAGCCTTCCCTCACACCACGTCTGACCTGCCGTTTTGCTGTCACCATTGTCACAACTGTTTTTGTGACCCGCGCGCGGGGCGCCGGCCTGGCCCTCTTCCACTGCCGTCCCATGTCAGCCACACGCAGAAGGGCCCACCGTCGCAATGGACGGCAGGCCCTGCCGATACGAAAAAGCGGAGGCCGCGCACGATCGGCCTCCGCCTCATGGCCAGCTGTTCGCCGGCCTCGCGAGCGGTATGTATTGATAGTCGCGTTAATGAAACGAGAGTGATAGCGCCCGCTCGCGATGCGCACATTCTACCATGTCTTGTGGCGTGACGCTGGCAGGCTCTTTCGAGACAAAAAAAGTGGAGGTTGTCCTCGTCTACAACCTCCACTCTGTGATCGGCTATTTGTCGATCACCGCCTGGTCTCGCGATGGGTCTTTTCATTGATCGCGATACTTACAATCTACCTCATCACGCCGCGTTTTGTGGTGTGACGTCGGCATACACTATTTCTCCACAAATCCTGTCAGAGTTTCTCGGCATTGGCTGTCGCCCTTTGTTGTATGATGAAGACCGCCCTGGTTGCGGCTACCCGCGCAATATACGGATCTTCGTCTTATGGAAAGGGTCTTTTCATGTTTTCCGAGACAACGATTGACCACATTCTCGCAAACGTCAACGTCAAGGCCAACGAGGTGTCGTTCGTCCAGCTAAACGACGACGTCAAGAACGCCTACCTCTCGTACCTCTCGACGCTGCCGCTACAGGAGATTCCTGATGACAAGCACCTCGAGGCCGAGCTGTGGATGCTGCTCAAGACCGCCTACGACCGCCGCAACAGCGGCGTCACGGACAAGAACGGCAACCACCACCGCCTCAGCAGCCGCGAGCAGTGGCACATCAAGCAGGAACTGAACCCCACGCACGTCGCCGAGCTCATGCTCCGGTCGCACCACATAGCGAACATCGTCATGGCCGAGGACATCGGCGGATCAGACGGCACCGCACTCGGCATGTACCAGGAGGATGGCCCCGAGAAGGGCACCTGGTCGCTCGACGAGAAGCACATCAACAACATCGTGTGGGAATACCTGCCGTCATGCAGCGACTCCGACCTGAAGGCCATCAAGACGCGCCTGCGTGCGAAGGCCCCCGAACTCGAGCGCACGAAGGCGCCCTGGCTCGTGGCCGTCAACAACGGCATCTGGGACTACCGCAGGAAGGAGCTCCTGCCGTTCAGCCCCGACTACGTGTTCACCACGAAGTCGAACGTCGACTTCAACCCGGACGCGAAGAACGTCCATATCCTCATGCCTAACGGAAACTACTGGGACTTCGACAGCTGGCTCGCCTCGCTGACCGACAGCCCCGACATGGAGAGCCTGCTCTGGGAGATCATCTCGGCCGTACTGCGCCCCAACGTCGCCTGGAACAAGGCTGTCTTCATGTACTCCGAGACCGGCAACAACGGCAAGGGCACCTTCTGCCGCCTGCTGCGCAACATCCTCGGCCGCGGCGCGTCGACGTCGATTGCCGTGCGCAATTTCGACAAGGACTTCATGCTCGAGCCCCTGCTCAGCGCCCAGGCCATCATCACCGACGAGAACTCGACCGACACGTTCCTGCAGGACGCCGACAACTTCAAGGCCGTCATCACGGGCGACCCCATCAGCATCAACCGCAAGCACAAGCGCCCCATCGTGTGCCAGTACTCGGGCCTCATGATCCAGTGCTTCAACGGCCTTCCGCGCCTCAAGGACCACACCGACTCGATCTACCGCCGCCAGCTCTTCGTCCCCATGACGAAGTGCTTCACCGGCGCCGAGATCAAGGAGATCAAGGCAGACTACCTCAAGCGCCGCGAAGTGCTCGAGTACGTCCTGTACCGTGCGCTCATGAGCGACTTCGACGAGTTCAGCAACCCGCAGCAGTGCCAGGACGCCCTGAACAGCTACAAGGAGTACAACGACCCCGTCCGCGAGTTCTTCAACGAGGTCATCTGCGACCAGGGAAGCCTCGCAGCCTACGACTGGGACCTGCTCTACAAGCTCTACGAGGGCTGGCTTGCCGAGACCAACCCGAACGCGCGCCCAGAGAAGCGCTACAACTTCAAGAACGACGTGTTCAACCTGGTCAAGGCATCGGATGACTGGGAGTGCGGAGACACCCGCACCTGGCAGTTCCGCGTCAACAGCCTCATGGCCGGCTCCGAGCCGCTCATCGCGAAGTACAACATCACGACGTCCATGCGTCCCAACACCAAGGCCGGGACCAAGGACTCCTATACGGACATCTATCCCGACCACTCGACGCGCATCCGTGGCATCCGCCGCAAGCTCGACCATGACGGCAACCCGATGCCCGGCCGCCCGCACCACGTCAACGCCTCGCTCGGCACCGACATGCAGCACGTCGACCACATCGGCGTCGACGACGTGCGCGTCCAGCCAGACGGCAGCCTGCGCCTCAAGTCCGGCGCCCCCGTGCCTGCCGACATCCTCGCGGCGTACCTCGCCCAGAACAAGCAGGCCGCTGACCAGGCGTCCGCTGACGCGGTCCCCGCGACCGACCCCGAGCCCGTCGTGCAGTTCGCACCGGCCGTGACGCCCGAGCAGCCCGCTCCCGCACCCGTGACGCCTGCGCCTGCTCCCAAGCCTGCGACCGCACCTGTGATGCCTGTTTCCGAGCCTGCGACCGCACCCGTGATGCCTGCTCCCGCGCCTGTTCAGTCCGCGACCGCACCCATCCAGTCCACGTCCGCAACCACCGCAACCCCGTCCGTTCCCATGCCCGCTGATGCCATCAGCGTCCACGGCATGACGATAGTCCCAGATTCCGCGATCGGCTCCGATGGGGGTGACGGCGGAACTCGAGTTGACGACGAAGGAGACCGTCAATGAAGTACCGCTGCTACGATATCGAGTCGCTGAGGAACCTGTTCACCCTGTCGGTCTACGCCGATGACGGCGCCACGTCCATGCTCGAGGTCTACTACATCGCAGACGGCCTCGATCTCGCGTCCCACGAGGACGAGATGCGCTCGGTCATCCTCGCCCGCAACGCCAACCTCGCGGTCGACCCGAGAAACATCCTCTTCTTCGACCTGGGCGACGTGGCGTGCTTCGCGCGCATGGCCAACGAGTTCGGCCTGTGCCTGGAGGGCCTGGACGGCATCACGCTGACGCAGCACGTCGGCCCGTCGAACCATTACACCGACGGCCTCGGCCACGTCGACCAGGCACGTCCCATCCCGCAGCCGCGCCAGGCCAAGGTCTGCCGCCTGCGCGCGGACACCGACCCAGGGTTCGACATCGACAATGACTACTTCCTGCTCGGGTTCAACTCGAGGAACTACGACATGGTGATGCTGGCGGCGCTCGCGAGCCTCACCGTCCTCTCAACGAACCCGGCCGACGGCTCCTGCACGTCCTACGTCTACAGCCCGTGCACGGCCGCCGACATGCGCCATGTCAACGACGAGCTCTTCTCGGACCGCTACATCAGCAACATGCGGAACTACCTCTACACGAGCACGACCGGCGTCCGCCGTGGTTTCGACACGCCGGATGCCCGCTGGTACCGCGGCATGGAGCGCACGGGCCGAAACATCGACATCGCCCGCGTCGGCATGGACACGCACAAGGCGGCCCTGAAGCGACTGCTCGGCGTGCTCGGCTACCAGATCCTCGAGTCCGACCGCCTCGACTCGTCCTCGGACGTGCTCACGTCGCAGGCGGACGTCGACGAGCTCGTGGCCTACAACGCCTCTGACGTCGTCAACGCGCTGAAGCTGTTCCGCCATCCGGCGTTCGAGGGCAAGTTCGAGGTCAAGTCGGGCCTGCTCGACACCTATCCGGACCTGATCTTCGACGCCTCGCACGCCGTCAGGCGCAACCGCCTGTACCGCGACTCGACCTCGTCGCAGCTGACCGCACGCACCCTCTGCCCCGACGGCTCGCTGGTGGACGACCGCGCGCTCTCGCTCATGTACCCGAGCGCCGCGAACGCACGGCGTGCCGGCCGCAGGCGCTTCGACGTCCTCGACCGCGCGAAGGAGTTCTTCGACCGCACGGTCGGCGAGTTCGAGCCGCTGCCGGGCGAGTCCCCGGAGGCCGTCGAGGCCCGTCGCCGCTACGCCCACTCGATGCTCGACCCCATCTTCGCGTTCTACGGGAGCCTGCGCGGCCGTGACTTCAACTGCGGCAAGGTGCAGACCGACCGCAGGGAGGCGGACAGGCGCGCCTGGGACTACATGGCCGAGTACAACCAGACGAACAGCTTCTATCACAACACGATGGACGGCACGTACACGACCACGCTCGATGAGAACCGCCGCGTCGCCGACGACATCGCCGACGAGTTCGCGAACCCCGACCGCCTCGGCGTCTTCGGTCGTGCTCCCGTTCCCGGATGGGACGCGTTCCCGGAGCTCGAGCCGTACGAGGGTCCGGACGCCGTGCCGCGCTCTGCCGGCTCGCACCTCGGGTGCGTCCCGTACTTCGACCGCTACGGACGGCCGAACGGGTCGTACGCGCTCTTCTCCGTCGGCGGCATCCACGGCGCCGACTACAACAGCCAGCTCTATCTCCACGAGTGCGCGGAGTACGACGCCTTCGCGGCCGACAGCGACTGGCTCCTTCGCCAGCTGCTGCACCTGCCCGAGACGGCCCCGCTCCCGGACTTCGACGCGGACCCAGAGGCCTGCGCGCCTGCCGCGCTAAGGCTCGTCCGCCTGTCCAGGAGGCGCACGGCGCCCCTGCCGTTCCTCTTCCCCAGCGGCCGTCCCCGCTACCTCAGGGACTTCCTGCGCAGCGGGTTCACGCGCAAGCGCGCGTACTGGAAGCCGCGTGGCGAGCGCCCGAGCCTCTTCGTCTCCGACGGGGGCTTCGACACCAAGTTCAACGTCCGCTACGTCTGGACCTCGGTCGTGACCGCCAACCACGAGGACTTCAAGTCGTACTACCCGAACATGCTCGACCAGATGGATGCGTTCAAGAACGCATCCCTCGACAAGAACCGCTATCACGAGATGTTCGTCCTGAAGGAGGAGTACGGCCGCCAGAAGAAGCTCTACCCGAAGGGCGACCCGCGCGTCACGCTCATCAACATCAAGCGCAACGGCGTCAAGCTGCAGCTGAACTCCGGCACGGGTGTCGGCGGCGCGCAGTTCGACAACCCCGTCCGCATGAACAACCGCATCCTGGCCATGCGCGTCATCGGCCAGCTGTTCTCCTGGCAGATCGGACAGACGCAGGCCTCCGCCGGCGCCCGCATCCCGTCGACCAACACCGACGGCCTCTACACCGTCATGGACGAGTCCGAGAACAACCGCCTGCTCGCCGCCGCCTCCGACGACATCGGCATCATCATCGAGCCCGAGGTCATGGAGCTCGTCTCCAAGGACGCGAACAACCGCGTCGAGTGGTCGCGCGGCTCGGACGGCAAGCCCCACATCCTGTCCTGCGGCGGAGGCGACCTGACTCACTGGCAGGGGCCGAACCCGACCAAGAACCTGGCGCACCCGGCGGCCGTCGACTGGGCGCTGGCGCGCTACCTCGTCGCCATCGCCGCAGGCCAGGGACAGGACGGCTTCATGCGTCCCTTCGAGCCCGACACCTGCCGCTCCATCATGGACGGCCTCGTCGCCGGCGACCCGAACGAGGCGCTCGTCATGTTCGGCCAGATCGTGAGCGCGAGCCCGAACGTCATGAGCTATCCATACGCCACCGTCATCGCGGACGGCACGGTCCTGCGCCTCGGCCACTACACGCGCGTGTACGCCGTGAGGCCCGACGCCGACGTCTCCGGACGCCCCATCGTGAGCATGGCCAAGGCGGTCGGCCGCAAGGGCATGCCCGTCAACGGCGACCGCGTCGCCATCGGCATCCTCGCCAGCGAGGGCGTGTCCGCCGAGGACCTCATGCGCGAGAACCGCGGCCCCTGCTGCGACTCCATCACGGGCATCCCGAAGACGCAGGCCTGCGTCGTGGAGAACCGCTCGGTGAGGGAGATGCCGCCCGACCAGGCACGCGCCCTGCTCGACGCCCTCGACCTCGACTTCTACGTCGGGCTCGTCGGCGACAAGTGGGAGCGCAACTGGCGGAACGTCGACGTGCCGGCAGAAGGCGATGCCTGATGGGCGCACCCGAGGCCTACGTCGAGAGGTATCTCGTGGCTGAGATTGCCGCCATCGGCGGCCGCGCCATGAAGTTCACGTCCCCCGGCACCTCAGGCGTCCCCGACCGGGTCGTCATGGCGCCGGGGGCGCACACGCTGTTCGTCGAGCTGAAGAGGCCCGGCGGACGCCCGCGCCCGCTCCAGGTCGTGACCATCGAGGCCATGCGGGAGAGCGGCGCGGACGTCCGCGTCATAGACACGCGCGAAGGGGTCGACGACCTCGTCCGCGAGCTCAGAAGGGAGGGAGGTGCCGCCAATGGCGACGACTGACACGACCATGCTCCTGCGGCAGGGATGCCGCAACGCCCCGCTCGTCAGGCTCCAGCCGTACCAGCGCATGGCGTGCGACTTCGCCATCGCGCACCCGAGGTGCGGGCTGTTCCTGCCGGTCGGTGCCGGCAAGACGCTGACGACGCTCGAGCTCCTGTGGGAGCTCGACCCGACGACCCACGTCCTCATCATCGGCCCGAAGGCCATCATGCAGTCGACGTGGCAGGACGAGATCGACAAGTGGCACTTCCCGTTCCGCATCACCTCGCTCATCAACGACGGGCGCGGACGCAAGCTCTCGCGCAAGGACCGCATCGCCGGCTACGAGCGCATGGCCACGACCACCCTGCCGACCGTCTGCTTCATGTCGCGCGACCTGTTCCACGACCTCGTGGACTGGCACAGAAAGACCCGGACGGACTGGCCATACCGCTTCGTCGTCATCGACGAGGCCCAGTCGTTCAAGAGCCCGAGCGCCAGGACGCGCTTCGGCGCCCTGCGGAAGGTGAGCGGCAGCATCGACCGCCTCGTCGAGCTCACGGGCACGCCCGCTTCGAACGGGCTGCTCGACGTGTGGACGCTCATGTGGATGATCGACGGCGGACAGCGCCTCGGCACGACGTTCACACGCTACCGCGACCTGTTCTTCACGCCGACCCGATACGTAGACGGCCGCCCCGTCGACTGGGCGCCGCGTGACGGGTCGGAGGCCCTCATCCGCCGACTCATGGCCGAGGTCTGCATCACGACCGACGCCGTGCGGCCGCTCATGCCGCCGGTCACGTACAACGACGTCACCGTCTGGCTCGACGCCGGCGAGATGGCCAAGTACAAGCAGCTCGCGAAGACGCAGGTCCTCGAGTTCATGGACGACTGCGGAGACCTCGAGCGCGCGATCGCCGCGAACGGCGCCGTCCTCCGGGCGAAGCTCGCGCAGCTCGCCTCGGGCACGTCGTACGCCTCTGACATCGACGGCCCCGTCATGCGCGGCACCCACCGCAGCTGGGGCGTCGTGCACGAGGAGAAGGTCGACGCGCTGCGCTGCATCTGCGAGCAGGCGGGATCGCCCGTGCTCGTCGCCTACCGGTTCCGCTGCGAGCGCGACCTCCTGTGCGACCGCCTCAAGGACCTCGGCTGCGAGGCCTTCGACGGCACCGGCGCGATGCAGCGCCGCTGGAACGACCACGAGATACCCGTCATGCTGATACAGCCGGCGTCCGCCGGGTTCGGGCTCAACCTGCAGTACGGCGGCCATACCATCGTGTGGTTCTCGCTGCCGGAGTCGCTCGAGCAGTACCAGCAGACGAACGGCCGCCTTGCGCGCACGGGCCAGACCGAGCCGGTGATGATCCACCGCCTCATGGCGAAGGGCACCGTCGACGCAGTCATAGCGAAGTCGCTCGACCACAAGGCCGACGTCCAGGATGGGCTCCTCGACGCCATCAACAAGGACGACGCCTTGGTGAGCTACTCGCAGTCCCTGCTCGACGGATGATCCTAGTCCTGCGGCACCCTGAGCGACGAGCCGGCGTAGATGAGGTCGACGTTCTCGATGCCGTTCTCGCGCGCCAGGTCGTCGACGGAGACGCCGGTGCTGCGTGACACGCCGGAGAGCGTGTCACCCCACTGGACGTCGTACGTCTGAATCTTCGCGCTGCCTGCGGCAGCGCCGACAGAAGCATCGGTCTGACCGCTCGTCGGTGCAGGCTCCTGCACCGTCTGGCCGGCATCGGTGTCAGCCTTCGTGTCCTGCTTCGTCGAGTCCTTGCTCGTGGCGTCGGACTTCGTCGAGTCCGTTCCCTTGGTATCGGACTTCGCGTTGTTGTCGTCCGTGTCCTGCTTCGTCGCGTTCTCGGCATCCTGCGCGCCGGTCGTGTCGGCATGCGGGCCAAGGAGCTGCTCGTCCATGCTGGAACCGGAGTCGTCGGATGCCGGCTGCGTCGCGGCCACGTCCGACTTCGCATGGGCCGCGATCCGGTCGAGCGACGCCGCCGTGCCCGTGACCGTGCCGATCGCGATGGCCGCCCCGACGGCCACGACGGCAGCCATCGACCGCCTGTATGTCTTATCGTCCATATCCGCCTGCCCGAACGTCAAAGGATGGTTGTCAAAAAATATACCACCTGAAAGGAGGTGGTGGTGTGAGAATCAGGGACTTCGTCGTCGGACAGCCCGCGTACCTGCTCGAGAGCCGGCATGGGTGGGCCGAAGGGACGGACCGCATCAAGAGGGTCGTCGTCCTGAAGGTCGGCCGTGTCTACGTGACCGTCGACAGTGACGGCCGGCGCTTTGCATCGTCAGTGGGCCAGAACCCGTTCCTGTGCGAGGCGTTCCCCATCGTGGAGCCGGCAAAGCTGTTCCTCACGTACGAGGACGCCGTCGACGAGATAGAGCGCGAGGCCCTCGTCAAGAAGATCAACAACGCATCGCGCAGCCGCGTCTACTGCTGCACGCTCGCCCAGCTCAAGCAGATCGAACGGATGCTCTTTCCCGACGAGTGACGGGCCACGTCACCTGCATAAACTGCTATAATAGTCACAGCAGGCATCGCTTCCGAGGAGGTGAGAGCTGCGGAGGCCACGATGCTGTGGCAGTGTCATACGTCATAACCGCAAGTCAGCAAAGCCAAGGAGTAAGTCATGTACGAACAGAACCAGAACGTCCCCATGCCCAACGTCCAGCCCACCCCGAACTATGCACCGCAGCCCCAGCCCTATGGCCAGTACGCGCCCCAGGCCCAGCCCCAGCCCTACGGCCAGTACGTGCCCCAGCAGCAGCCCCAGCCCCAGCAGCAGAAGACCGCCAAGGAGATCAAGGAGGAGCTCCGCGCCCAGCTCAGCCCCAACTCGAACGTCCTCGTGCACGGCCTGATCAGCTACGCCCGCATCGTCTCGTTCATCGATGGCGATGAGCTGATTAAGAAGAACGAAGAGGCGAAGCACAACCACCGCTTCGAGCACACAAGCCCATACACGACCATCGCGATCTTCGACCCCAAGGTCGACGCCGATCCCGACCCCGCGAGCCAGGCGCTGAAGCGCTACATCGAGGCCCTGATCTACCCCAGCAAGAGCGAAAAGTTCCCGGGCCGTCCGTCCTTCAGCATCGACAACAAGGGCAAGTTCCTGCCTGGCATCTACGAGAAGCAGTCTGACGGTGCGTACCACCAGATCCGTCCTACGATCGACCCGGCCAACGGCCAGCCCGTGACGCTCCTCATCAACACCTACTCCTACAACACCAACGGCAACAAGGGCGTGAGCATCGGCCTGCAGATGGTCCTCTTCGACGACACGTACAAGGACCGCACCTCTGTGGCGATGAACAGCGAGTACCTCAGCAGCCACGGCATCACCGTGATCGCGGCGCCCGCCGAGGAGGAGACCGACCAGGAGGAGCCCGCCCAGCCGGCACAGGAGCCCGCACAGCCCGCTCCCACGAGTTTCGGCTACGTGCCCCAGCAGCCGGCCCAGTTCGCTCAGCCTGTCCAGCCTCAGCAGCCGGCCCAGTTCGCTCAGCCTGTCCAGCCGGCTCCTAGCCAGTTCGCGCAGCCCGTCCAGCCCCAGCCTGGCCAGTTCGCGCAGCCCGTTCCCGCACAGGGCGGCCAGGTCTTCGGGTACAACCCCGCCCAGGCCGGCATCACCTACGACGCCAACAAGTAGCGTTCTATGGGCATGGGGCATGGCGTCATCCGTGGCGCCATGCCCCTTTTTCTCTTAGGATTCATATGGAACACGAATACGACGACTTCTATGAGAACGAGACCATACGCTCGATAGCGAACAAGCGCCGCTGGTCGATATCCACGAAGGACAAGAAGCCCGTCGACATGCACTGGCTGCTGGACGTGGTGCCGGCCGTCGGCGTCCCGACCGACGGGTCCGATCCGCCTGGCGCCCGCATGAACGACCCGGCGACGATGGCGACCCTGGACGAGATACGGACACGCGTCCCGAATGCCGCGAACGTGGCGTTCTACCTGTGCTCGGGGTTCGACGGCATCGTGGTGCTCGACGTCGAGCCGTGCTGCGACCCCGCGCTCAAGGAGGAGATACTCGACCTGAAGTCGCTCTACCGCGAACGGTCGATGTCAGGGCTCGGCTACCACCTCGTGTTCCCCGAGCCGAAGGGGCTGCTCGCAAAGTACCCGAACGCGGCCGGGAAGCACGTCATCAAGAAGCGCTCCGGCGACTACGAGGTCCACTTCGAGCATTGGGTGACGTTCACCAGGAACAACGACGTGCGTCCCGGAGACGGGTCGGGCTCGTTCGAGAAGTTCATAGCGCCCCTGTTCAGGGCGCAGAAGCCGCCCGTCAGGTACACGAGCGACATCGAGGTCGACCCGACGAAGGTCCTGGCTCTGGACCAGCTGGCGCTCGTCGAGGAGCTCGCCGGCGACCCCGCGACCGTCTACCCCGTGAGCCCGTCCCAGATGGACGACGACATGTCGCGCTGGGAGTTCGGCTACGTCGGCCACATCATGCGCCGTGTCCTGCGTGCGACGTCGCCCCGCACGATCGGCTCCATCACCATCGTGCCGGACGTCGAGGCCACGCCCGAGGAGGTCGTGCTCATCACCTACGCGGTCGCGAAGCGGCTCATACCCTACCGCAAGAAGCACGACACGTATCGCGTCGGCTATCCGTGGCTCCTGTACCAGGCGAAGCAGATGTACGACAGGAGCCAGGGCGAGCGAGGTGACGGCGCATGAGGTGGCTCGAGAGCGTGACGCTTGGAAGGACGCTCATAGCGGCCGGCGCCGTGACCGCCGTCATGGTCGTGGCTCTCGTCGTGGTCGCGCACAGGACGCGTGGCTGTGCCCACAGGGCTCGGACCGTGCTTGCCGTCCTGACGTCGGTCTGCGCCGTCGCGACCGCAGTCCTCGTCGCGAGCGTGCCCGTCGCCATGTCGCACGGCATGCAGTCGTTCGGCACGCCGTTGACGCAGTACCCGGCCTCGGTCGCGAGGTCCCACGTCGACGAGTCGTCGCAGCTCAAGAGCGTCTCGGACATCCGTGGCAAGGTCGTCATCCTCTACCGGTTCGGCTGCCCGGACTGCGAGGCCGCCTACGACGGCATCGAGGAGAGGGTGTCGAGGCTCTCAGACGGCTCCGTCGTCTGGGTCTCCAGCAGGAGCGCCATCGGCCAGGACATCTGCTCGGTGTATGATGTCGACTGGGTCCCGTCGGTCGTGTCCGTCTCCGACGACGGCGACGTCGTCTCGGAGGAGATCGCCTACAGCGACCTGTCTGGCCTCGACAGGGCCATCAAGAACATCGAGAGTTAGGAGAGGGATGGACGAGAAGCTCAAGCTCATAGCACGTGTTTCGAACGTGGCGGTGACGCTGTCGCTCGACGGTTCGGAGGCACTGGAATCGCTGCCGACCGACCAGTTCAAGCGCCTGTGCACCGACGCAGGTGTGTCCGACAGCGAGGAGGCCCACGAGGTCGTGGGTCTCGTGTTCGGAACCGACCTGTTCGGAAGCTCGGTCGCCATCGAGAGCCTGCGGCTGTCGGCCGGCGGAGACCATGTGCGCGACCTTGCGAAGATGCTCTACTCGATCTGGCTGCTTGACGCGACCAGGGAGGGCGCCGACAAGGGTTACAACTTCATTCAGATGGGCCGCATGTTCGACAAGGGGCAGACCGGCGAGTTCGCGCAGCCGTTCTCCGAGTGGATCGGCAACGACCTCGCGAGCGACCTCCGCGACGCGCTCATGCCGGTGATCGGCAAGGTGGAGGGTTCCCCCGCCGCCGAGCCCGAACGGCAGGAGCCGGCAGACCAGCCAGCCGAGGACGGCACCGAGTCCGAGGCTCACGATACCGAGGCTGATACCGAGTCCAAGGATGATACCGAGTCTAAGGCTGATACCGAGTCTAAGGCTGATACCGAGGCGGATGCCGAGGACACTGCTGAGACTTCCGATACCAAATCCGATACCGAGTCCAAGACTGATGCTGTGACTGAAACGCACGATACCGTGACTGAAGCTCACAGCGTCGAGGCAGAGGCTTCCAACGTCGATGCCGAGGCCTCCGATGACGGTACCGTGACCGAGACTCCCGCTGACGTGACCGAACGGCATGGGACGACAGACCAGCCGTCAGACGACTCTGCACAAGGGACCATCGACGCCGGCGAGGACGGTCAGTCCTCCAACGATGGCAACGAGAAGCCGGCCGTGCCAGAGCCTGCCAACGACTTCGACGAGCTGGACGACGTGTCCGACGACGATGCAGAGGGCCCGTCGCAGGCGGTGCGTGACGCGCTCCTGACCACCACGAAGCTGCCACCCTACGACGACATGGACGAGGGGTCGGTCGACCCAGTCGATATCGACGGCTCCGACGATGACCTCGTGGACAGTCTCGGGCTTGGCGAGGACGACGACGGCGATGACGGGGACAACCCCACGACCGTTCTGAATCGGGCGGCCCACATGGCGTCTTCTGAGAAGAAGTTCTACAGGAGCGTCAACAGGATGAAGAACATCTTCTCTGACGGGCCCCGCCCAGGCCTGTCAGACGAGGAATGATCAGCAGGGCGGGTCTCGACATAGAGGTGTCCAAGCATGTCTGGGACAAGCATCTCTCGGACAGGGTCGGGGCCCTGCAGTGCCTGCTTGCGGACACGCGTGGGCCGGGCAATGCCTGCAGCTGGTTCGACACGCGTCACGACTGCACCAGTGCCATCCGCACGGTGATCAACCAGTCCTGGCGCGTCATCGCACGCTGGGCCCGCAGCGACAGGTCCGTGCCGTGCACGATGACCGCGAACGTCGGGTGCTTCCACTACGGGTTCATATGGGATGGCGGTTCCATACGCCTGTTCAAGACGGACCACGTGGTCGTCGTGCTCACCGGCACCGGCCCGCACACGGCCGTCGTCAAGACGGCCTATCCGGACGTGATGAGCTACGGCGTGCCGGTCCACGATGACGTGACCGACGCCCTCGAGAGGACGCGGGCCTACGCCGACGCGTCGTCCATGATGGAGCGCCGCTTCATGCGCCTCGTCGTGAGCGACCGCGTGCGCCTGCCGTCCGGCAGCGGCTTCGTCGGCACCAACGTGGTGTTCCCGCTCACGGCGGACGAGTATGCGGGCCGTGCCATCATGGACCCCTACAGGACGGAGCTCCGCAACTCAGACGACGAGCAGATGGCCGTGGTCTACCACGACAGGCGTCCGTCAGACGAGGTCGTGCGCCGCGCGTTCCCGCGCTCGTACGCCATCATCAGGGAGTTCTACGCGCCTGCCGAGAGTGCCCTCGAGCTCGTGCCCGAGCACGAGGACGAGGTCGACGACGAGCTCGAGAGGCGCCGCCGTCGCTACAACGAGCGCATGCGCAAGCGCGGGAAGAAGGAGTCGGAGAGGCGTGCCAGGCGTCGCGCGAAGGCCGATGCCCGGAGCCGTCGCCGCGCGGAGCGCAACGTGTTCTCGGCGAGCGTCGTCCCGCATCCCTACCGCTTCCACGACGGGAACTTCGAGGACGACGTCCACCGTCTCGTCTACCAGGCACTCGAGTCGGGCATCTGGCTCGTGTCGACGGACTGCGACGTCGCCTGCTCCGAGGGGACCATCTATCGCAGCGAGAGCGCCGCCGAGGGCGGCGGCGAGGGCGTCCTCGCCGTCCTGCGGTTCCCCGTCGACGACGAGCTGCTCCGCAGGGTGCGTGACCTCACGATCGAGAGGCGCCACACGTTCGACCCGAAGACCGCCGCGTTCGACGGCCACAGCATCGGCTACTACCTCGACGGCGGTACCGAGATCGAGAAGGCGAGCGACATATCGCAGGCCCGCGCGATCGCGGGCCGCATCGCCCGCCACCGTGACCGGTGGCGCGTCCTGCTGCCTCCCGACCTGTTCGACGCATGGGCGGCAGCGCAGGGCTGCCGCCCGGATGGATTGATGCCGCTTGGCATCGACGGGCCCTCCGACGAGGGCTAGTGCTCGTTCGACAGTGCCTTCGTCAGCGCCTCGCGCTGGCGGCAGCCAAGGCCGCGGAGGCGGCGGTTGGCCGGGATGCCGAGGTTCTCCATGACCCTCTTGGTCTTGGCGATGCCGAAGTTCGGCACGGCCTTGATGAACGCCGACACGCGCGTCCGTCCGACGATGTCGTCGCCGTCGATGCGGCCCATCGCCTCCGGGACGCTGATCTTCGAATGGCTGATGTCGCTCAGGAACGAATGGCGCGCCGTACGTATCCTCATGGCCTTGTCGAGCGCGGCCCTGCGCTGCTCGTTCGTCAGAGCCGGCGCCTTGGTGGGAGATGCCATCTTCAACTCCTTTCCGGTAAAGAATTTCCACGTCAGATAGTATTTTAGGCCTTGACGTGGCCAAATGCAAATAGCGGTGTGGTATCATGGTCACAGACGGCCAGATGGAAGAAAGGAACTCGGTATGACCGAAGACAACGACATCAAGACTTCCCCAGCTCCCGAGAAGGGCGAACCCAAGCCCGCCGAGGCTGGGAAGAAGGACAGGCCCAAGAAGAGTCGCAAGCCGAAGGAGAAGAGGCCCAAGGACGCGAAGCCCGTTTCCCTGCGCCGTGGCGCCATTGCCGGCGTCGTCATCGCATCACTCGCGGTCGGCTGCGCGGGCACCTACGCCATGATGATGAACCACGTGCCCGGCAAGGCCGTCGGCACCGTCTCAGTGACGAAGGACAACTACGACAGCACCAAGGTCGCCTCCTACACCTGGAACGGCAAGACCTATGACGTGACTGCCAAGGAGGTCCTCACCTGGTCCGCCTCGTCCGCCGACAAGGACGGCAAGTACGACGTGCCCGATGGCCAGGTCATCCTCTCCTACGTCCAGGCCAAGGTCCTCCAGGCCAAGGCTGACGAGGAGGGCGTGTCCGTCAGCAACGACGAGGTCGACGACTACATGAAGCAGCAGTCCTCGTCCGCGTCCGTGTCCGACATGGCCAAGAGCTACGGCGTCTCCAAGGACGAGATGTACGACTACCTCAAGGGCGCCCTGAAAGTCCAGAAGCTTCAGGACAAGGTGATCGGCGAGGCTGGCGATGCCACGGCCCCCGACGGCCCGGGCACGCCCAAGGGCAACGACTACGACAAGAAGACCTCGGACTACGCCGACTACATCGTCAAGCTCGCCAAGTCCATGGGCGAGTGGGACTCCGACAAGGACACCTTCAAGGACGGATCTGCCATCGGCAAGGCCGTCGGCGACGACTTCAAGGTCAGCGACGGCGCGTCGTACAACGACGCTGCCGCGGCCTACTACGCCGCGTACCAGGAGTACGCGCCGAAGGCGCAGACGGCCACCAGCAAGTGGTCCGACTACCAGAACAATGTCTTCAAGGACATCGTGCTGGTCATGTACGGCATCGAGGCATAGGTTCTTCCGAAGGCAGGTTCTGTGATGTGGGCCATCTGCGTTCTCGGGGCCGTCCTCTACGGAGTAGAGGCGGTGCTGGCGATCCTCGCACGTGCGGGGCGCCTTCCGGGCGGATGGCCCACATCCTTCTCTGGCCACGATGACGTGCCGTCCAGGCTGTCTGTCGCGCTCCTCGCCATCGTCTGCATCCTCTTCGTCATGGCCGCCGTGTTCCTCCCCCACGACGACCCGTCGGCCATCGTGCGGGAGTTTGCTAGACTGTCTGCAAAGCTGTCATCCACCTAGCGGAGGTGCCTCATGCTCAACGTGCTCGATGTCGCCACGCCCCGTGACGGGTATTTCGCAACCGCCGTCCCCGGCACCGTCTCGGAGGTCATCGCGGCCCAGCTCGTGGCCGCAGGCTACCTCGCCGAGGTGCTCGACGCGGAGGGCTTCCTGTCCGAGGAGGAGCGGGAGGCTGCCACGTCCCTGTTCGGCCGCTACCCCACCGTCCGCGACCGCGGGGTGAGGGCCCTCGTCTCCAACTACGACCAGGCACAGGTCGCGGCGATCGCCGACGCCCTCGCCGACGACCCGTCGTTCCGTCGCGCGTGGTCAGCGGCCGAGGGGCTGCCGGGCTCGTGGCTTGACGGCGTGCCGGCTGAGGTGGAGCGCGAGCGCAGCCTCCTCCTTGCGGACTTCGGGCGGTGAGCGCCATGCCGACCGATCCGATGCGGCTGCGCAGGGCGATAGACGCCGGCAACACGGAATCCGTGGCCGGCATGCTCCGCTATGACCTCGGCCACGGCGGGGCGAACCCCGTGGGCATGTTCGCGGTGCCGAGCCGCAGGGGCATCGTGCACGCCTACACGGAGCACTCCGAGGGCCTGGCAGAGGCGCTCGACAAGGTCGTGCGCGGCGAGAAGCGGCACAGCGGTGCCTTCTTCGACCGTGCCGACCTTGAGGGCTGCGTCTCCAAGGCCATACGGGAGAACGCCTACGAGGTGGCCGGGTTCGCCTGCGCCCGCAGGCGCGGCAGCCAGTACGTGCCACGTGACACCGTCGTCTACACGACGACGGAGGAGGGCCGCATCGACTTCGTCCAGGACGAGATGACGGGCCGCATCGACACCTACGAGACGAACGGCGTGAAGGTGAGCCTCACCTACGACCGGACGGGCCGCACGAGGTCGGGGATCGTGCTGAAGACGGCATATCCCGACTACGACGCGCCGCACGCCATGACGCGCGTGCGCCAGGGCGTCTCGCTCGACCTGCTCCGTCGCACAGGGACCTACAGCGGTCTCGACCCGCTCGGCCGTGCCGTGCTCGTCGAGCTGTGCGACCCGCGCCACTCGACGGTGACCACGTACGACTACGGGCGTGGCGTGCGTCTCGAGGGCTTCGGCCACGACGTCGCCATCGATCCCGACGGCTGCCTCTTCGTCGACGGCTCGCCTGACGGAGCCTACGACAGGCTCAAGGGCAGCGTCGCCGACGACGACCCGACGCTCGCGAGGGACTCGATGCGCGTCATAGCGAACATGCATGACGAGCTCGACCGTGACCGCCAGCGGTCCCGGTCGCGGCGCCGCTACGCCGACGCGCCCGACGACCTGATGGACGGCGGCGCCGACGGCCCGTCGGTCGACCTGTCCTGAATCTGCCCGTACGTGTCCTGCGGACACGTCGACGGCATTCGTGAAACGGTCGGTTCTCGCCGACAGGGAGGCATCATGGCGTAGACTGGTGCCTTGACAGCAGAAGTTCAATTGGTTCCATCCATAACAGGAGGTATGAAGATGTCCGACAAGCACGATACCATCAAGGGTTCCGCCGTGTTCGCGACCGCGGCTCTCGCAGCCGTAGGCGGTCTGGGCGTGGCGACCCCGGCGCTCGCCGAGGAGACGACGGCGCCGGCCACCGAGGCCGCGCCCGCGCAGGTGACGACCCAGGCGCCCGCCACCGCCGAGCAGACCCAGCAGTCCGCGCAGAAGGCCTACGACGACGCGGCCAAGGCCGCCTCTGACGCCCAGGCCAAGGCCGACGCGTCCAAGCAGGCGCAGCAGGCCCAGCAGTCTGCGGCCACCCAGGCCAAGGGCAGCGTCCAGACCGACGCCGGCTCCGCAGCCACGAACGCGCAGTCTGCGGCCACCCAGGCCCAGAAGGCTGCCGACGCCAACAAGCAGGCGGCCGCTGGTGCCGCCTCCGAGGCCAGCCAGGCCCAGCAGGTGGCCGACAAGGCCGCATCCGACGCCCAGGCCGCCAAGGACGCGGCCGGTGCCGTGACGGCTCCCTCCGACTCCGAGGTCTCTGACGCCCAGAAGGCGTCCGACGCGGCCAGCTCCGCAGCCAAGGACGCGCAGGCGAAGGCGGACGATGCCCAGAAGGCAGCGGACGAGGCCCAGTCCAAGGCCGATGACGCCGCGCAGAAGGACGCCGACGCCCAGAAGGCCGCCGACGCCGCCCAGTCCGGCGTGACCGACGCGCAGTCCAAGGTCGACGAGGCCCAGAAGGCCGCGGACGCCGTGGCAGACCCCGGCAAGGCCGAGGAGGCTGCCAAGGACGCCCAGGCCAAGGCCGACGAGGCCAAGAAGGACGCCGAGGCGAAGGACGCCGCAACCGGCGACGCCAAGTCCGCGCTCGACGACGCCCAGACCAAGGCCGACTCCGCCAAGGCCGCGCTCGACAAGGCCCAGTCTGCCAAGGATACGGCCGACAAGGCAGTGACCGACGCCAAGGACGCCCTCGACAAGGCGACGTCCGACAAGTCCGCTGCCGATCAGGCCGTGACGGACACCAAGTCCGCAGCCGATGCCGCGCAGACCGCCAAGGAAACGGCCGACCAGGCAGTGACGGACTCCAAGTCCGCGCTTGACACCGCCAAGTCGACGGCCGACGCGGCCGCTGCCGACGCGAAGTCGAAGTCCGATGCCGCCCAGACGGCCAAGGACGCCCTCGACGCCGCCCGCGAGGCCTACGAGGCCGCGACCAAGGGCGACCCGATGACGGTCGCGCAGTTCCTCGACTCCATCTCGAACGGCAAGTACTCGGAGTGGGCCAAGGGCACCTACTACGACCTCAGCGACAAGAGCGTCACCAACAAGGCCAACGGGTCGAACATGACCTATGACAACTTCCTCGCAGCCCTCGACCTGATCGACCACCTCAACCAGTACCGCACCACGCACGGCCTCGACGCCTTCACCGTGAGCGGCTACGAGATGGCCGGCCAGATGCTCGAGTGCGACCTCGTGGACGACGGAGTCCTCTCGTACCACACGAGCTTCTGGGGCAAGGCGTGGTTCAAGGACCTCGCGTGGGGCTACGCCAACTACGTCAACGGCAAGGGCAAGGACGCCGTCGACGCCTGGCTCTCCGAGCGCGACGACTTCAAGAAGGACGCCGAGGCCTACGCTGCCAACGGCTACAAGGTCGCTGACGGCAAGTACAAGCCTGCGACTGACGAGTACAAGAAGGACCTCGCGGCCATTGACTGGTCTAGTGAGCCATCCGTCATAGCATTCTACAAGAAGTACTTCGGCTCCATCGACGCATACGTTACGGCCGCTTATGGTAACCCTAGCGAATACGGACACTGGACAAGCTTGACCAGCCCTGTTGCAAAGTACATCGGCATGGGCTACAGCACGAGCGATCCCGACTACGGCACCGCCGAGGCAGCGGCTGGCCACACCTCTGACGAGGCTGGTGACGTCACCGGCACCACGGACTACTTCCGCACGCTCGTGGCACAGGCCAAGGCAGGCAAGGCCACGGAGAACCCCGAGCTGAAGGCGAAGCTCGATGCCGCGCAGACCGCCTACGACAAGGCGAAGGCCGCGTCCGACGCCGCTGCCGCGACCCTCGCGAACGCCCAGTCCGCGCTCGCCAAGGCCCAATCCGCCTACGACGCCGCCACCAAGGACGCGCAGTCCAAGGCAACGGCGCTGACCAAGGCCCAGTCCGCCTACGACGCCGCCGTCGAGGACGCCGCCACCAAGGCGACTGCCCTGACCGAAGCCAAGGGCGCCTACGACACGGCCGTCAAGGACGCGCAGTCCAAGGCGACTGCCCTGACCGACGCGAAGTCTGCCTCCGATGCCGCCAAGTCGGCGCTCGAGAAGGCCCAGTCCGCCTACGACACGGCGAAGGCCGCGTCCGACGCAGCCGATGCGACGGCCAAGGACGCCCAGGCCAAGGCCGACACCGCGGCCAAGGTCGCAGCCGATGCCAAGGCCGGCGGCGAGGCCGCCAAGGCCAAGCTCGCCGAGGCGAAGGAGGCCCTGTCCAAGGCCGAGGCCGCGCTCAAGGACGCCCAGTCCAAGGCCACGGAGGCCGCAGCCGCCAAGGCACAGGCCGCGTCCGACCTCGAGACCGCCAAGGCTAAGGCCAACGAGGCCAAGAAGGACGCAGAGGCCGCCAAGGCCGACGCGGACCAGAAGGCCGCGAACCTCAAGTCCCTGACCGACGCCAAGGCCGCCTACGAGGCCGCCCAGAAGGCGGCATCCGACGCGGCAGACGCCGCCAAGGACGCCCAGGCCAAGGCCGACGAGGCCAAGGCCAAGGCCGACGAGCTCGCAGGCAAGCAGGCAGGTCTCGACGAGGCCGCCAAGGCCGCGCAGGCCAAGGCCGACGCGCTCAAGGCCATCGCTGACGAGCTCGCGAAGCTCCCGTCCGACGCCGACTTCCTCGCCGACCCGACGACCGTCGATCCCGTCGTCGACTGGCTCGACGGCTATGCTGCCGACGCGTCCCATGACGCCGACGCCGTCGCCGCCGCCAAGGACTACGCAGGCCGCCTGCAGGCCGCGGAGCGCTCCGCCAAGGACGCCCTCGCCATGCAGGACCAGGTCGACGCGGACCAGAAGGCAGCCGACGAGGCCAAGTCCACGGCCGACGACGCCAAGGCTGCGCTTGACAAGGCCAACCACGAGCTGGCCATCAAGCAGGCCATCGACAAGGCGATGAGCGAGACCGCGTCCAGCGCGTCCGTCAAGCCTTCCTATGGCTCCACCTACACCACCGCTGGGGCGTACACGCCCAAGCACGCCGCGCCTGCTCCCGCTGGCGCATCCGCGTCTGCCAAGTCCGCCGACGGGTCCGGCCTCTACTCCACCGGTTCTGGCATCCTGCCCTTCGGTCTGACCGCGCTTGGCGCGCTCATCGCCGCAGCTGGCGTCGGCTCCCGCCGTCGTCGCAACGGCGAGGACTAGCCGCTGATGGCGGGGAGGGGATGTTCGAGTCCCCTCCCCGCCCCTTTTTCGTTCGATTGGAGGTCAGATTCCCATGACGTCATGGGATGATGTCGTATCGCAGAGCACGATGTCACGCATCCACGCTGCCATCGAGAGGATGGCGGCCCACTACCAGATGGAACAAGTCTGCCCACGCGCGGACTGGGTGTTCCGGGCGTTCGTCGAGACGCCGCCTGACGCCGTCCGCTGCGTCATCATCGGGCAGGACCCATACCCGCAGCCTGGCGTGGCGCAGGGCCTCGCGTTCTCCGATCCGAGATCATTGGACCTCGTGCAGCCCAGCCTGCAGAACATTCTCGCGGAGTGGTCCGCCGACACGGGACTGCCCCTGCCGGGCACGGGCGACCTGCTGCCCTGGGCGCACAACGGCGTCCTCCTCGTGAACACGTTCCTCACGGTCGCCGCCGGCGTCCCGAACTCGCACGCCTACATATGGGACGGCGTCGTGTGGTCGATCCTTTCAGATCTCGTCGCATACGAGAGACGGCCGATCTGCTTCGTCGGGTGGGGCTCAAAGGCAATAAGCGTCATATCGGCTGTCCGCCAGTCGCTGCCCCACGACGACCAGCAGCTCGTCCTCGAGGTCAAGTCGACGCACCCGTCGCCGCTGTCATGGGACCGGCCGTCCCGCACGGCCTACGCGTTCAAGGGCTCGCGTCCGTTCTCGCACGTGAACGGCCTTCTTGCCGCGAACGGTGTCGCGCCGATAGACTGGCGTCTCTAGCAGAAAGTCCACCCCATCCGTCCTGCGAATGGGGTGGACTTTTTCTCCCTGGCCTGTGCCAGTAACCTACTCCTTCTCCCAAGGGAGCTTCGGCATGGACTTGTCCATCTTGTCCTCGTCGAACTCCTGCGAGCCGGACAGCGCCATGATGGGGATCATGACGAGCGGGAAGATGACCGTGAGGGCCGTCCAGCCGTGGCCGTGTCCGAACGCGGCGGAGATCTTGTCGATCATGACGACGTAGAGCAGGATGTAGATGACGGTCACGACGATCTGCAGCAGCGCGACGATTCCGGAGTCGCTGTGCGCCCACGTGATGACCGAGAGGCAGATGTTTGCGATGAGCATGACGAGCGGGTATGGTGCCCGCATCGCGACGTCGCTCTGCACGTACTGGCTGTAGTAGGGAATCAGGGCTGCCCAGGGCGCAAGTCCCATCTTGCGGAACCACAGGCAGTTGCAGACGATCTCGAACGCGATGACGGCGATCGTCACGAGGATGGCGACCACGCTCGACATGAGCAGCGACTCCGCCACCATGACCTCTGAACCGGAAGGCATGTCATTCTCTCTTTCTCTTCGTATCCCATCCGACAATACGCACATTCTAGCATTGTTCGCAGGAGGCACCACCATGTCAGGTCCCGTGTTGGCACTCGTTCTCGTAGCAGCGCTGTTCGCAGGCGTCGCGCTCATCAGGATCGTCGCCTACTTCACCGAGTGGGAGCCGTCGAAGGTGGCGTTTTGTACGCAGATCGTCGTCATTCCGCTCGCGTTCGCCGTCTCGGCCGCATCCGACGTCGCGTTCTTCCTGTTCCTGTCGCTCATCGTGGCGTCGGCGCTCGTCATCGTCTTCGAGGACTGCTGAATCTCGCGACACGTGCCGTGTCGCCGACAGGACGTTCGTGGTATCCTATAGGAACAAGCACATGCCAGCATAGCTCAGTTGGTAGAGCACCGCTCTCGTAAAGCGGGGGTCATCGGTTCGAGTCCGATTGCTGGCTCCAGGACTCTCATGCGGCGGCATCCATCGGGGTGCCGCCGCTTTCTTGTTTCCATCGTACGAAGGAGTGGCCATGACCTACGCATTCGATGTCACTGTGACTTCCCAGGTACGCGTCTACATCGAGGCCGAGAGCGTCCACGAGGCCGAGGAGGCCCTCGTCGACGCCGCCGACTCCGACCCGCTCTATCTGGTATCGTCCGGTGAGGAGCTCGGTACGTGCGTATCCTACGAGCCGACGCGCGAGGCCATCCGCCAGAGCGTCGCCGTGTCCGCCTTGTCCTAACGAAGGGAAATTCAGATATGACTTCATCGAACGTGCCGTCGCGGAACCAGAACGGCGCGCGTCTCGCCGAGACCGCGCCGGACGTGACGCCCGTCATGGCAGGTGCCCGCGTCCAGATGGGCATCGCGGACATGTCGATCCTGAGCGAGCTGTCGAACCCGTCCAGCCACCCCGGCTACTACGTCGCCCGCGAGCTTTGGAGCAACGCCTATGACGCCTGCGTCGCGGCCGGCGTCATCGACGGCGGGGACATCGTCATCGACGTGACGCTCGACGTCACCCGCGACGTCCCGTTGCTGGTCGTCTCCGACCACGGCGTCGGCATGACCCCCGACGAGGTGGCCCTGTACTTCCTCCAGTACGGCGCCTCGAACAAGCGCTCCGACAAGGACATGGTCGGCTCCAAGGGCCTCGGCTCGAAGGCGCCCCTGTCCATCTGCGACGCGTTCGTCGTCCGCTCGACGAGGGACGGCCTCACCACGACGGCCCGCCCGTCGCGCATCGCGGGCAGCCTCTCTGAGGCCTCCGTCTCGACCGAGGTGACGGGCCTGCCGAACGGGACGACCGTGTCCGTGCCGATCATGAACCCGAAGTACGTCGAGCAGGCGGACAGCTTCTTCTCGCACCTGTCCGCGACGATGTCAAAGCGCGTCGCCTCGTACAACGGCCAGCCGATAGAGCCGGCCCTTGCTGTCGACCATGTCGGGCAGACGTTCCACCCCCAGCCGATAGCGTTTCCAGACGAGAGCCAGGCCATGATGACGGGTGGCAGCCCGTCGGCCACGTACCTTGGCCGTTACAAGCTTGGTGACGACGACGTCAGGATGTGGATGTATCCGAGCTTCAGGGAGGGGGCGCCGACCAGCGCGCTCGTGGAGATGCTCTGTGGCAACGTTGCCGAGCCCAGCCAGGTCGTCGTGTGCATCAACGGTGCCCCGTACTGGCTGCAGGGCACGAGGAACGGCTACTCGTTCAGACCTTACAGGTGGACGCTGGTCGTGGAGCTCAAGCCCGGCTACCTCAACTTCGACACCGCCCGTGACGAGATCCGTGACGACAGTGCGAAGCACAGGGTGCGTCGGAGCCTCGGCGACCTGCTCAAGCAGTGCGACAGGTCGAAGCTGTATCGTGGCGTGCTCGAGCACGCATCCATGCGCGGTGTCGCCTCGCTTCTCGATAATTCCGACCAGCAGGCATACGTCATCGGACCCATGGTCCGCATCGAGGACGCGGCGGGCCGGTACCCCACGACGGCGGTCCGTCACGCAGAGCACGCCACCGACACCGACCTCGATGTCGTGGTAGACGCGCTCTGCGACCTGTCGCCCCGTTGCGGCCTCGCGCTCTGCCTGACCAAGAACAGGCATCGCGGCGTCGCCGTGGACGACCATGGCGGCTTCGCCATTCCGACGTACAGGAACTCGGCGCTGGCAAAGCACGACATGGTGGCGTTCCATGCCGTCACCACGAACAGTGCGGGCGTCGACCAGATACGTGGCATGGGCGGTGCCCTCGACCGGTGCGGCATGTCGCTCGCACGCGCGCTCGTGACGCTCTCCCTGATCGATGGGACCGTGGACTTCGACGTGTCGAAGACGCTCTGCGTCTACGGCCGCGTGCATGACGATGACCGCAAGGCGTTCCTCGGGCATCTGACCAAGGAGTGCGCCAACCGGCCCATATGGTACTCGGACCACATGGATGACGAGGACCGCCACGTTGCGGCGAGGCTCGGGCTGTCCGTGCTGAGCGTCGACGAGTTCCGCACGCTCGTCCTCGCCGACGCGCGTGCCAAGCGCGAGAAGCGGAAGCGCGAGCGCGAGCGGTGCCAGACAGACACGCACCTCAGCCTCGCGGACCGCATGCCGGCGACGCTCCGTGCGCTGCACACCACCTGCGACGGCTTCACGTGCAGCAGCGTGATGGATGACGTCGACACGATCGTGAGGCGAAAGTTCGGAGACGACGTGTCGAACGTGGCCGTGCTCGTGACGGACAACAACGTCTCCGCCATCGACCGCTTCGGTGCCACGTTGTCGAAGTATGCGCTGCTCATGGCCCGTCATGACGCCCTGGCCAGCGGCAAGACGCCACCGCACGACCTGCTCCTGCTCGGAAAGACCGCAAGCAAGCGCGTCGTCGACACGCTCCGTCGGCACGGTGCGACCGTCCTCAACGACGGCCTGTCGCACGACGTCGACGTGTCCAACATCGCGACCGTCGCAAGCCACTGGCACTGCGACATCCCGTCCGTGGGTGACGCAGAGGCGCGTCAGATGCTCGTCGGTGCGGCACTGCTCTACCCGCCGGCGGCCGCGCTCTCTGACGGGACGACCTTGGCAGGCAAGGATACCACCTTGAGGACCCTGTCGGGCGCCATGCTGCTCCGTTCCCTGAACCTCGTCGATCCGGACCGGCTCGATCCCGGCCTCAGGGAACAGATGCTCTGGGTCGCCGATGGCATCCGCTACTTCGATAAGGCGATGCCTGGGGGCCACGGGCCCGCACCCTGCGAGCACGATCACGGCGTCTGGGGCCACCTCGCGACGCTCGATCCGGCCCATCCGGACGCGTCGGACAGCAGGCTGGCCGCGACGATGGTGGGCATCGGGGGCAACCGCGCCAAGACGCTCGCGCAGGCGGGCATCACCGAGACGCCGGAGCTCGACCTCGTCCACGCGAGCGTCGTGTTCCTGTGGAGGTCGTCGTTCGTGGTCGCACCCTACCTGCATGGCATCGACCGGGACACATCCTGGCCGGCCGTCAAGGCCGCCCTCGCCGTGGCCATGGCCATCCGCAAAGTCGCGGTCAGTCCGAACACGTCCTATTCAGACCAGTACGCCGTTGGCGACAAGGGCATCGAGAGCGCACGCGAGCTGTTCGGTGGCGTGCTCGCCAAGGTTGCGAACGACGCCGCCGCAACGGCATGAGAGGAGGTCAAGCATGAGAAACTATGAATACGTCGTGACGGTGGTCACGACACAGCAGACGACGGTGTCGGTCGAGGCGGAAGACGAGAGGTCTGCCCGTGCCATCCTCGATGGCACGATCGACGAGACACCGGAGAAGATCGACAACATGGCCGACGTGCTCGAGGAGCGATTCTTCGTCCTCCCTGCGGGCACGGGGCCTGTGATCGAGATTGGAGAGTGACACCATGGACCCGCGTTGGGCTCCGATCACCGATCGGATATGGCGCGCACGCAAGCTCGTCCTGCAGTCCATGACCGAGATCGAGCACGGCCTCGACGACGACGGCATGGCGACCGGCGACTCGATAGACGTCGCGAACGTGTTCGACATGCTGTCGGACGCGAACAGCATACTCCACAACCTGTCGTGCGACCTGACGTCGGCAGGCTTCGGCGCGCGTGACGTCCTCGACTATGGCGAGCAGGGCACCGGCCCGTGCGTCGCCGTCGATAAGTACGCCCATCTCCATCTCGTTCCGACGACCAGGTTCGACATCGCGACGCAGACGTCCGTGCCCGTGCCCATCCCGGACGGGATGGTGCGTCTCGTGCCGAAGCCCGAGACGCCGGACAAGAACGAGTGACACGCTCGCAGGCTTCGGCCTGCGAGCCCCTTCGAACGCAGGGAGGCTGACAGACATGGCGACGAAGCTTGCCGAGGCTGGCGACAAAGGAGAGCAAGTGATGGACACGTTTACCAGCGACGAGCGCCGCGAGATCGCGGCAAGGCTGCGTGACGACGACCATGGCTACGAGACTGAGTACGACTTCCTCGTCCAAGCGCTCGGCATGCCGCGCGAGGACGACGGTCCGTGCGACTGGTCCAAGGTGCATGAGCGCCTCGCCGACCTCATCGAGCCAACGCCAGAAGAGGACGAAATTTGGGCCAATGTGTGTGAGCGCCTCGCCAATCTCATCGACGACGCTCTCATCGAAGTCGATCATCTGGACGGAACGACGGTCCGCGAGATCTGCACCTCGTGGCTGCGCGACCTCGGATACGACGGTCTGTGCATGCCAGGATGCTGCGGATGCGGCCTTGATGACCTCATGCCTTGCCAGGAACCGAGCCCGGAGTGCCAGTGCGCCTATGAGGGGCGTGGGATGCTTGGCTCAGAGTTCGAGCCAGAAGACATCGTGTACTACACGAACAAGGCCGATGCCAGGATGTCGCTTCTGCTCGCGAAAGGAGTCATCAATGGCCGAGACTGATAGTGCGGCGGAGATGATGGCCTGGTTCTCGAGATGGCAGGAGGAGTTCCGACGCGACCAGGAGGCCGGAGGAACCGACCTTGCACAGAGCCAGCCGAGCTACTGGACGATCATGGACCATCGCTGGATTTCAGCGCCGCTTGAATCTGCCGAAGAGACACGGTGGTGGAACCGCGACGCGTGCAGCTACGTCGACCTCGAGGACGAGGCTTACGAGAGGTTTGGCGACGTGGGCGACATAGACCCAAGCACGGGATTCGAGCGCGAGTACGACGGCGCCGTCCGCATCATCGACGAGTTCGATGCCGCGCGCACTGCGGAGTCCGTGTTCCATCTGGAGATGGTAGGCGTCCAGAGGATTGACGTCGAGCGCGGGATTTTCATGACGCGCAAGGAGGCAGAGCGCCACCTGAGTCTGAACCACTACCACTATGCGGCCGATGCATACGTGTACTACGAGCACGCCTTCCGCTCTCCTGACGTCGAGTGTCTCTGGAAGTTCCTGAGATGCCTTGACCTGCAGGATTCGACGATCGTGCTCGACATGGACAAGGAGAAGGAGGTGTACTGGGGATGACGGAAGGCTTGCCCGCGACATCTGCCGTGACTACTTCGAGAAGCCAGGCACGCCTCGTGGAGCACGGTGTGAACGTCCACGGTGGTGCGTACGAGATGTGGGACCTGGGGAACGGACGCGGAATATTGGTGGAGCGCGACCCATGCCCATGGGTCGCTGACGAGCCAGACGCGGTGGTCCACCCATATGACCTGCGCCAGAACAGGGTGACGAGCTGGAACGAGCTGTTCGCGGGGCAGGAGGACATCGCTGCCGGCACATCCATACGCGTTTTCGGCAGGAAGAGCAGAGGTGACATGAGGACGGCGAGCATGGAGCTCTGCGCCGGGCGTCACTCGATTCCCGATGCCGTCGACGGCGCCATCTTCGACTCCATCACGGATCCGACTGATGTGTCGGGTCTGGAGGCAGAGGCGATTTCCAGGCTGTCTGGCAGCCACATCGACCTCCTCAACCTGTACGTGACCGGACTTACGGTGGCACTCATAGCCACTATCAACGCTTGCAAGAGACTGGGCATCGTCGTCGTGCTATACCACTACGACAGGGACACCGGCAGGTACTGCCGACAGTATGTCCAGTAGCCTCGGAAATGGTGGTGAACAATGGCAGCGATCGAATTCGCAAGCAAGCATGAGGGACCCATCGTGACCTTCGTGTCCATGGTGCTCTCTGCCGTCGTGGTGGCCTTCGTCCCGATCGACCGTACCGGCATCCTCGGCAGCTCGTCAGTCATGGCCATGCTTGGCACTCTTCTCGTAGGCGCTCTGGTCGGGTTTGCCGCAATTCACGCACAGATCCAGGCGATCTGGGAACAGATTGCTCTCGTTCCGGACAACGACAGCGCCGAGTGGCGAGAGGTCGCGTGGAAGTTCGACCATCTCGGGGGCGAGGTCAAGCTGGACGTGTGCTTCGTCCTGGCGATGTTCGCCGTCGTGTTCGTATGGTCGTGCGTGGCGCCTGCGCTGTCGGCCCTGACAGGTCTTGACAGCCTGTTCGCGATGTTCAAGCTGTTCTCGATAATCACGAGCGTGGCAGCGATCCTTGACGTAGTCAGGCCCGTGCCGAGGCTCGACGATGCGCTGATGGAAATCATCGCCTACAACAAGGCACACAACGATGATAAGCTCGACGAAGCGCTGAAGTGCGTCATCGCCTACAACAAGGCACACAACGATGATAGAATCGATTGAGGTATGACAATGGCACGAACTCATGAACACGCATGCGCCAGACTGTGCGAGTCATGTGCGCACGAGTGCAAGCAGCCGGCGATGACGGTCATCGTCAGCTGCCCGCGCTACGAGATGTCGGAGGCGGCAAGGCTCGAGCGCGAGAGGCGTCGACAGGCGAGAGCCGGGAACAGGGAGAAGAAATGAACTACAGCCACGTCGGCAACGGCGCATCGCCGGACGCCACAGGAAGAGCGAAGGCACCACGTCGTCGCCGCCGTGGCCGCATCGTCTCTATCGCCCTCATCGTCATCGGCGTCGCCCTCATGGCCGTGGGCGGCTCCACCATCTGGAGCGAGCACGCCGAGGTCGCCGAGCAGGCCGCCGTCGCCAAGAAGGTGACCAACGACGACGGCATCGTCAGCCTCGACAAGGCCCGCGACCTGACTGGCTGCGACGCGTGGATCGAGATCCCAGGCGCGGACATCTCGCTGCCTGTCATGCAGGCCAGCAAGGACGACCCTGACCACTGGCTGCGCCATGACCTGAACGGCAACTGGACACTCGCTGGCACGGTCTTCATCGACAGCCGCAACACGGCCGACTCCCCGTCCGCCATCGTCTATGGCCATCACATGCAGGGCATCGGCGGCATGTTCAGCAACATCCACGACGTCTACGAGCAGGACCAGTTCGACGCGAAGGTCGCGCCCGGCGCCGTGTGGACGACCGCATCGGGCCGCCACGAGATGAAGGCGCTGTGCTCCATGCGCGTCTACTACACGAACCAGCTGGTCCAGGAGATGGACTTCGACAGCACCGAGGCACTCCAGGCCTGGGCAAGGAAGCTCGTGGCCGCGTCGAGCGCGCACGTCGACGACACCGACGGGGTCATCTCCGGCGCGACGCACGTCGTCGAGGCGGTCTGCTGCTCCGAGATGCGCGCCCACCAGCCGTGGCGCTGCGTCACCGTGTTCGTATACTAGAAACCTTCGATATGAGGAACCAAAATGCAAACGAAAGACCAGCCGACCCTCGTCTCCGGAAAGAGGGTCTACCTTTCCGGTCCCATGACCGGACATGACGGCCTCAATGTCAGGTCGTTCGACCATGCCTCGAGCATCTGCCGCAGCCTCGGCGCGACGAGGGTCTACAACCCCTGCCACGCAGGCATCGACAAGGGCGTCTCGCACGAGGACGCAATGCTCTTCTCCATCAGGACCCTCGTCCGCCCGGGCGTCGAGGACGTCGCCTGCACGCGTCCCGGCGGCGTGTCCGCGTCCGGGTTCGACATGGTCGTGACCCTCGACGGATGGGAGAAGTCGGACGGTGCCCGTCTCGAGGTCATCGTCGCCCGTGCCTGCGGCATACCCGTCGTGAGGCTCGACGAACTCGAGGCCGACGCCTCGTCAGACGCAGCGTAGAGGCGGCCGCACAAGGCCCGTGACCTTGACATACCTTGCGAAAGGTGGTAAAAATTGAGGTACGTTGAATCACCTTTCGAAGGACATCACAAGTTGAACGCCTTGACCGTTCGTTTCCTCCAGAACAGGGGTCTGTCAGACCTGACTGCGTACGCAGCGTTGGAGACGACGCCGCCTGCGCTTCTCGAGAACGTCGACCAGGCCTGCGCGCTCCTGCAGCAGGCCCGCCTCTCGCACACGTCCGTGCTGTGCCTGACCGACTACGACTGCGACGGCATCATGTCGTCCATGGTGCTCGGCGCGGCCCTGGCCGAGCTGGGCTTCACGTTCGAGATGGCCGTGCGCTCGGCTGCCGAGGGCTACGGGCTCTCGGCCGACACGGTGCGCCGCATCTGTGCCGAGCACCCGCGAGCCGGGCTCGTCATCACGGCCGACGTCGGCATCGGCGAGGCCGAGGGCATCGAGGCGATGCACGAGGCCGGACGCCGCGTCATCGTGACCGACCACCACATCGGCGTCGCCGCCGACTGCCCGGCCGACGTCGTCGTCGACCCCTGCGCGGCCGAGTCGGCCTACCCGCTCAAGACGATATGCGGCGCCTACGTCGCATGGAAGGTCATGGACCGCTTCGCCGAGCTGTATGGCACCGCGTACCAGCGCCAGCAGGTGCGGCGCCTGCGCATGTTCGCAGCCGTCGGGACCCTCGGCGACTCGATGGCCCTCGTCGGCGAGAACCGCCAGCTGCTGCGCGACGGCATCTCCATCGTACGCTACGTCTCCGGAAAGCAGGCCCAGACGTACGAGGGCACCATGCCGTACTCTGGCGCGTTCTCCGGGTTCGGCGAGCTCGTGCGCCAGGCAGCCGAGAGCAAGCGCGTGACCGACATCGACGAGGAGTTCGTCACGTTCTACGTCGTGCCTGCCATCAACGCGATCAAGCGCCTCGGCCTCGACACGTCGTACGCGTACAACCTCATGTTCGCCACTGACAAGGCCGCCGCCGCGGCTGCGCTGATTCGCGGCAACGAGCAGCGCAAGGCCCGCGTGGCGTCGGTCACCGAGCACATACGCCAGCTCGAGCAGCCGTTCGAGCCCTACGCATACATCACCGACGAGCAGGACGTCGGAGGCATCGTCGGTCTCGTCGCATCGCAGCTGTCCGAGGCGAAGCACCACCCGGTGCTCGTGCTCGCACGCGACTCCGACGGGTCGCTGCACGGCTCTGGACGCTCCTACGGCGACGTGCCGGCCCTTGACGTCATCAACGGCAACGGCGGCTGGGCCCACGGCCACCAGGCCGCGTTCGGCTGCGGCTTCGACGGCTGCGCGAGCCTGAGGCTCGCCGTGGTCGCGCTCGAGGAGGCGTCGAGGGACATCAAGCCACCCGACCCCCTGGCCGATGCCGACTTCGTCCTCGGTCTCGACGAGCCCTACGACAAGGGCATGCTCGAGGAGTTCTACGAGGACCTCTCCGAGCTCCATCCGTTCGGCAGCGGGTTCGGCGCGCCCGTCGTGGGCATCGCCCTGCAGCCTGGCTGGGACGTCACGACGTTCGGCAAGGCGGACCGCCACCTCAAGTGCCGCACGCCGTTCGGCATCGAGGCCATCGCCTGGGGCCAGGGCGCGAGCGCCGAGACCGTGGAACGCAGCGGAGGCATCGTCCTCGGCAGCCTCGGCCAGGACCGATGGGGTTATCGTCCCCAGATGGAGGTGAAGGGACGCCTTGTGTTCGAGTAAGACCGTGTCCGATGCACGCGGGAACGGCCCATAGGGCCTGGTAGTGAAGTGTGTTCCCCGCACATGCGGGGATGATCCCGAGGCTCTTGCGCAAGGCTTCGGACATGCGTCGTGTTCCCCGCACATGCGGGGATGATCCCGCGGAGACGATGGCGCGAAACGCCGAGTACCGGTGTTCCCCGCACATGCGGGGATGATCCTTGCCAGATGCTGTGCAAGTGCCACAACCTGCTCGTGTTCCCCGCACATGCGGGGATGGTTCCATGACAAATCACAGTACGACACGGACCGTTCATTGAGAGCGGCCCGTTCTCTTGAGAGGAGACGGAAATGGCAAGCTGGGAGGCCTACGACAATCAGGTCCTCGCCGATATGGAGGCGTTGGTCGACGAATACGTGCAAGGCCCCGAAGGACTCTATATGCTGTGGATGCTTGGGGCGAATGGCTTCGGCGACGCGGTCAGGCAGGTTGCGAGGAAGATCAGGGAGATCTGCTCCGTGTCGCAGGACGTCACAGGCTTCGGCGAGGGTGACGTCCTCGGCTACTACGAGAGCGAGGACGAGGCCCGCAAGATGGTGAGCGCCCACATGGACTGCCTGAGGGAGTGCGCACCGTACTTCAGCACGGGGAAGACGGATTCCGATGCGCTGGATGGCCTGCTTGACGAGGGCTGGGCATGGTGCGACGTGCTCCTGAGGCAGGAGTCCGTGAGGCACAACAGCCTGCTGCTCGCCAGGCGCATCTGTGACAGGATGACCGACAGGTTCGGCCTTAGCCATGAAGCATCCAGCGTCAACCGATACGCAACCGCGTGCAAGATCGTCATGTCGGCATGGATCGGAGAGGCTGACTACACGGTAGAGTATTCGCTTGGCAAAGGGGTCGCGACGGACAGGCGTCACTACAAGACGATGTCGGAGCTGATCAGCATGGTGCTCACGATTGGCTGCGACGCATTCATCTGCATAGACCCGGACGATGCAGCGCCGTGCGGAGTCGGTCTCCAGAAGGAGCATGAGTGCATGATGCGTTGATGGTATCGAACAGATACACGGCCAAGGTGCCACTCGCGCACGCGTGGGTGGCACCTTGCACTCTGACCTGGCAATCTGTCATCATGAGCGTCACCGGCACAGGCGGAGCGATCCAGCTATGTACTTTTCGGAGCCATTTTGTACATGGACGGTTCCCGCTCAGCAATGCCATGGCGAGAAAAGCGTCGAATGGAGGGCGAATATGGGCACTCGGCTGAACGAGTCGCAGCGGGTCGTCATCGCGTGCAGGCCATTCCTGGACGGCGATGACAAGAGCATCGCGCTCAAGCCATTGGAGGAGGCCGCCGAGGCCTTCGGCGCGTGGCAGAACGCCATGCGTGGCGACGGCGACCTTGACAGCGTCATCTACGAGTGCTGCGACACGATCCAGGCGGCCGTGAACCTGATGATGTGCGTCGGTGCGACGGATGCGCAGGTCGAGTCCGCCATGGACAGCGTCGAGTTCCACAACAGGGAGCGAGGCCGCTATGGAGAGTGACGCAAGCCTCGAGGACGAGCGCCGCAACTTCGGGATCATGGCGCGCTTCAACGCCTCGATGTGCGAGCACCTGGAGGACGACCAGTTCCTGGCGGCCTTCGGGCTGGACCCGCGCCTGCTGCTCGGGCCCGGCCTGACGCCTGCCGAGAGGGACAGGGTGCGCCGCGACACGTGGAACCACATCGCGGACGTCGTCGACCCGACGTGCCATCTGGTGGGCACGACCATGCAGGACTGGTCGGACGGCTCGAGGACATACTATCATGAGCTCAGCTGCGGCCACACGTGCGAGACGACCTGGCCCGAAGCACCAGCGTTCTGCTCGTACTGCGGCGCGCGCGTGACCGACGATGATGAGTAACATTTCGAAAGGAGCCAATCATGGCAGACACCAAGAACGACGCTATTGAGGTGAAGCCCGTAGTCCTCGAGGACGGAACCGAGCTCCGCTCCCTGTCCGACGCGGACAAGTGGATCGCCGAGGTGGCCGACACGGCCAAGAGGATCGCCCAGCAGTACTCGCCGTCCGAGATCACCACGGACGAGGAGTACGCGAAGGCGAAGAGCGACCGTGCGGCGGCCCGCACGGCCATCAAGCAGATACAGGACGAGCGCAAGAGCAAGACCGGCCTCATCAAGAAGGTCCTGCGCGAGTTCGACGAGAGCACGCGCAAGGCCCTCGAGCCCCTGTCCGACATCGACGACGAGTACAAGAAGTACATCGGCGAGTACGACCTGGTCCGCCAGGCGAAGCGCCTTGACGAGATCAAGGCGTACTACGAGACGACCTATCCGCAGATCGCCTCGCTCGTCCCGTTCACGACGCTCGATGCGACCTTCGGCGCCAAGGACAAGTGGCACAACGTCACGACCAGCAACAAGCGCGTCCACGAGTCCGTCGACGCCCATGCCGACGAGATCTCGAAGTCCCTCCTGACCATCGCAGCGCTTGACTACGACCCCGACCAGATCGAGGAGACGAAGCTCGAGTACGTCAAGACGCTCGACCTGGGCGCCGCGCTCGACGCAGCCCACGACCGTGCCGAGCGTCGCAAGCGCATCGCCGAGTCCGAGGTGGCCGCGAAGACGCCGGAACCGGCTCCCGAACCCGTGCAGGCCGCGCCTGCGTCCACTCCCGAGCCCGCCCCTGTCGCCACGACGCCCGAACCGACGCCTGCTCCCGCAGCCGCGCCTGCCGTGAATGCGGCACCCGTCGCACAGGCGGGCGACTTCTCCTACCAGCCCACGTCTGACCTGGTGAACGCACCCATGGGCAACCCCTGTGGCATCCCGGACTACGACAGCGAGCCGGAGCCCGCTCCCGCACCCGCGCCCCAGCAGCCCGTGCCCATGCCCCAGCAGCCGGCACAGGTCATGCCCACGGGCGAGCAGCCTCGTCGCTATCAGATCGTCACCGACTACATCACGCTCGCCCAGCTTGCGGCACTGGGCGACGCACTGGCCGTTGCACGCATTCCCGCATTGCTGTATCCTCTGGATTAGGCTTTGCTCCAAACCGGGGACGGAGGGCCGGCACCTCGCGTGTCGACCCTCCGTCTTCTCTGTCGAAAGGTTTTCCCCCATGTCCCTCAAATGGCTGATCGTCGGGCGCACCGCGTCGGGCAAGGACACGCTGGCCAGACTGTGCGAGGCCAACGGCATGACGCTCCTGCGCTCCTACACCACCAGGCCCCGCCGCAACGCCGCCGACGACGGGCACACGTTCGTCACCGACGACGAGGCAGCGGCCATACCCGAGGACGAGCGCGTCGCCGAGACGCGCATCGCGGGCCACGACTACTTCATGACGCGCCAGCAGGTACGCGACTCGGACGTCATCATCATCGACCCGGAGGGCCTCGACGAGCTCCTGCGTGCCATGCCCGAGACCCAGTTCGCGGCCATCCTCGTGGTCGCCCCGGACGACGTGCGCCGTGCCCGCTACGACGCACGCGGCGGCTCCGACGTCACGTTCGACGAGCGCGAGGCCTCCGAGCGCAAGCGCTTCGACGGGTTCCGCGACCGCATGGCCGCACACGACTACCCCAACCTCGTCTGCGTCTACCAGTGCGAGAACGGCGACGACGACACGTCATGCGTCAGTGGCTTCGCGTCGTTCATGAGCCGCCTGAGCGACGGCATCGTCACGCTGCTTGCGCTCGACGAGCGCTACGGCCTCGTCGACTGGGAGCGCATGGGCGACGAGCCGCACGAGAGCGTCATGGCCCGCGTCTACGTCAGCGACCACGAGCTCGCGACGCTCATGCGTGCCATCATGCACGAGGCGTTCTAGCCGTCTTTTTTCCGAATCTGAAGCGTCACCGATGGTGACGCCGACAACCTTTCCCGAAGTTTCGATCGGAGGTGGGCCCCATGAGGCTTCTCGTCATACCGGACGTCCATCTGAAGCCGCACGTGTTCGACGCCGCGGACTCCGTCCTGGCAGCGGGTGCTGCCGAGGCGGCCGTCATGCTGGGCGACCTCGTCGACGACTGGGGCTGCGGGCAGGACGTCGCCCTGTACGAGCGCACGCTCGCCCGCGCGGCACGCTTCGTGCGCGAGCATCCCGACACGCGCGTCTGCCTCGGCAACCACGACTACAGCTACCTCTTCGGCCGGCTCGAGTCGGGCTACAGCGCCGTGGCGCGTGACGCCGCCGTTGCGGGGCTCCGTGCCTTGGCGGACGAGCTGCCGCCCGACCGCCAGCCGCGCGTCGCCTGGCTTGTCGACGGCGTGCTCTTCTGCCACGGCGGACTGTCACGCCTCTTCGCGGCTATGCATTCGCCAGACACAGGCGACGCCGGGGCGACGGTCGAGGCCGTCAACGCCTGCGGCCCGTCCGAGCTGTGGGACGACGTCTCGCCGCTCTGGCTGCGGCCGCAGTCCGTGCCTGACGGCCTGCTCGCGCAGGCCATGTACGGCCACGGGCGCATCCTGCAGGTGGTC
>Ga0256404_1002718_pt1 | contig 38223 bp, 29 predicted proteins | sample RumenRJG_01DNA_FD_185990 | JGI IMG/M metagenome (GOLD analysis project Ga0256404, IMG submission 185990) | Bovine rumen microbial communities from Lethbridge, Alberta, Canada - RJG_01 | ecosystem: Host-associated > Mammals > Digestive system > Stomach > Rumen | place: Canada: Alberta | collected...
GCCGCCGCCCTTGACATACAATCCTTTTCCTGTTTATAATGTTGACATGGGGCTTTCGCCCCGAATAATATTTTTTGCTCTGTTTTACATCACGATTTAGTGTTTACACAGATTTTGGGATAGACCCGTCAGGCTTAAGTTTGCTGCCATGAATCTCAAAAAGCTGGCGCTATGGAAAGCAAAAAGTAGGAAACATCACTCTCCCGACCCTGTTTTAGTTCCTATCTCAAATTACTGCTTACAATTTTTAGAAATCCTAATGCAAAAATTAAAGCCATGTTTCGACTTCCGCCGAAACATGGCTTTTTCTACAGACTGAAACGACCGCCGTAAAGCGGTCGTTTGTCGTGGTCAATATTCGATCTCAGGTTGAAAGGACGGCATTAACTGCAATTTAAAGAGATTTGCCTTGTGCTTTTTGTCAATCAGCGCCTTTTTCTCCGGATCGTCGATCTCCCCGGTACGGATATAGCGGTCAAGCTCCGCATAAGTGAAGCCGAGATTCTCTTCATCGGTCTTGCCGCACAGTCCGTCGATCGGAACCTTGTCGACCAGCACATCGGGCAGTCCCAGGAGCCTGCCGATCTGCTTCATCTCGGCAACCGTGAGGTTGGAGCAGGGGCTGAAATCGCCCGCGTTGTCGCCGTAGCGGGTGGAGTAGCCGACCCAGTCCTCCGAGAGGTTGCAGGTGTTGGCGACCCTGCCGTTGTGGCTCTGCGCGACGGCATAGAGGGTGGTCATACGGATACGCGGCGGAAGGTTGGTGCGGCTTTGTTCGCTTAAGGGGAAGGGCACGGCGGCAGTCAAGCCCTCTACCGCGTCCTTGATGTTGACGATATAGTGTTTGATGTCAAGGTGAGTGACCAACAGCTTTGCCATGTCGATATCGTGCTGTTCGCCGCAGGGCATCAGCACGCCGATGACCCTGTCCTTGCCGAGCGCCTCGACGCACAGCGCCGCGACGATGGAGCTGTCCTTGCCGCCGGAGATACCGACAACCGCGTTACAGCCCTTTCCGTTTTCTTCAAAGAAATCACGGATCCATCGGACACATTCGTTTTTTATCTTTTCTGCATGGAACATAAGTACCTCCTGTTATCAATAACCGCTTAACAGCGCGATGTTGTATGCTTCAAAACTGTTCAGACTGCCGTCGTAGCCCGGGTTCGGATGATACCACGACTGCGCCTCATAGTATGAGCGGATACTCTCGGTGCGGAAGATATAGCCGTTCCGGGCGTAGATCTCGTTGATCGCGTCCTGGGCAAAGCTCTCTGATACCGGGCTTCCGCTTCTGCTTTTCAGCGTCACGGTGACCTCGCTCTGAGCAAGATACCGCGCGGAGGAGTCGGGGAAGATCATACCGCCCGAAGACGGAGTGACGGGCGCTTCTTCACCTTCGGCATTGGTTGCGCTTTCGGTAGGAGCTATGGTGGGTATTTGCGCCGCGGGCGGTGCGGTTGCCGCCGTGGTAGGCATTTCCGCCTTGCCGCCTACGGCGACGGTGCAGGTCGCTTTGACGTCGTTTTCACTTTTGCAGGTGATCTCGGTCGTGCCCTCGGCGATACCCGTGACGTAACCGTCCTCGTCGACCTGCGCGATGTTCTTGTCCGCGCTCTCCCAGAAAAGGGCGGTCTTTGACGCGTCGGGCGGCGCATAGGAAGCCGAAAGCTGAATGGTCTTGCCGACCTCGATACGCGTGCTGGTCGCGGAGAGGGTGATATGAGTAATCAGCTTGTCCGCTACCGTAACGGTGCAGGTCGCCGTCTGACCGTTTTCGACAGCGGCTGTGACGATCGCCGTTCCTGCCGCTTTCGCGCTGACTAAACCCGCGTCGACGGTGACGATGTTTTCGTCGCTGCTGCTCCAGCTGACCTTGACCGCGTCGCCTGCCGAGAGCTGTGCCGTATCGCCGACCTTCATATCGAGAGCGGTCTGATCGAGCGCGAGCGGCTTTGCGCCGCAGGCTGTCAGCAACAGCAGTAACGTGAGAATGACGGCGGATAATCCATAAACCTTTTTCATGTGTGAACCTCCGAGAATGATATTCCGCGGATTCTACCCTATATCAATCATTCTATCACAAATCGAAGCAGCGGTCAATTACCGTTGTGGGCGATCATTCCTCTTTGGATCGCCTCACGCTCGGCGCACAGCTCGTGATACAGTTCATAGGAGGTGAAGCCCATGTTGGTCTCGGTCTGTATCGCCTTGAGGGGAACGCTGATCTTTTTGCGGCGCAGCTGGTCGAGAAACAGGTTCAGCATACCGCCCCTGAGATCGGCGATATACAGCATCTCGCCGTCAAAATCCTCGCCCGCAAAGACGGAGCTGTCGTCAGAAAGCCCGAGAAGCCGGCTGAGCTTATGACCATATTCGTGCTTTTCAACCGTGCGCGATGTGATGTTCAGCTTGCGGCAGAGCATCTTCAACTTGGCGTCCTTTTCGGGGGAAAGATTGTAGATCAAAACCATGCTCATAGCGACATTTTCTCCTTATTCACGCTAAATATACAGAATGTTCACAGATAGTTTACCATATCCTGCCGTTTATTGCAAATATGTAATTTCCTTGTTGTTGACTTCATCTTCGCCGCCGCTTATAATTACAATAGAGAATTATACGCGGCATTGGCAGCTGCCGGAAAGACAGGTGATAGGATGAAAAAACTGTTGAAAAAGTCGACGTCCCTCATACTTGCGCTGACGCTGACGCTATCGGTGATGGGGGTGTCATTTTCCGCCGCCGAGACGGATGATGAAGCGGGATGGATCGCCGCAGTCGGCGCGTCGGCTCCCGAGATCACGTCGGTTGTACCCGGATCGGACGGGATCACGCTCACATGGAAAGCGCTGAGCGGCGCGAGCGCCTACCGCGTCTACCGCTGGTATGACGACGGCAGAGGGTGGGTGAAGCTGAAAGATACGACCAACCTGACCTATACGGATACAGGCGTAGCATCGGGGGGCAGCTATACCTATCGGCTTGTCGGTCTGGACGCGGCGGGCCAGCCGAACTCCGGCACCGTCAACCGCACGGTGACCTACTATGCGCCGGTACAGCTCAACGATATCGAGAGCGAGAAAGACGGTATCCGCGTCTACTGGAACGGCGGCGCCCAGGCTGCTCGTATTGCGGTTTACCGTATGGAGAGCGAGGGTTGGAAGCGTATCGCCACCACGGCCGGCACCTCTTCCCTCGACACCGACGTCACTTACTCCAACGAGTACCGCTACACCATCAGAGGACTTGACAGCTCAGGCGCGTTTCTTGACGATTACTACGACGCCAGGGGTCTGTCCCTGCGTCATTTAGCGATCCCCTCTGTCAGCGCCGAGACCGCTGTCGGCGGTATCCGCCTGAGCTGGGACAAGATCGAGGGCGCCGAGGGCTACCGAATCTTCTACAAAAACAGCTCCGGCGGCTGGTCGCGCATGGCGACAACAACCGAATCGTCATTTCTGGACGACGACGTCCGTTCGGGCAACTCCTACACCTATACCGTGCGCTGTATCACAGCCGACGGAGAGTACTACACCAGCTTTTTCGACGCTGCGGGCGCGACCGCGCGCTATGTCGCCGCGCCGGAGCTGATCTCGGCGGAAGGTACCGCCGACGGCATCCGTATCTCGTGGAAAGCGTGTTCCGGCGCGTCAAAGTACCGCATCTTTTTCAAGAACAGCGCGGGCAGCTGGTCAAGACTGGGTACGACCACGGCGACGTCTTTCCTTGATACCGAGGTATCGTCGGGTAAAACCTATGTTTACACCGTTCGCTGTATGGACGCGAACGAGAATTATATCAGCGACTTTTACGGAGAGGGCATCGCCGGCAAATATTTGAGCGCGCCTGCCGTATCGGTATCGAACGGCGCCGAGGGCGTAGATATCCGTTGGGACGCTGTTGACGGCGCAGAGAATTACCGCGTGTACTATTACGGCTCGCGCGGATGGACAAAGCTGACCGATACAACCGAGACCTCTTTCACCGATACCGACGTCAGCTCCGACCACACCTACACCTACACCGTGCGCTGTATCAATCCCGAGGGTACTGCGTTCACCAGCAGTTATCTGTCTGGCAAGAGTGTGCGCTATATCGCCGCTCCGACAGTAACGGCGACAAACACCGGCGACGGGATCAATATCAAATGGAACGCTGTCGCGGGCGCTGAGAAGTACCGCGTGTACTACTACGGCTCGCGCGGATGGACAAAGATGGTCGATACCGCTTCGACCTCCTACCTTGACAAGGACGTCGAGTCCGGCAAGAACTACACCTATACCGTGCGTTGTATCAATTCCGCCGGCAACGCATTTTTGAGCTGGTTCAAGCCCGGCGTATCAACCTACCATGTTGCCGCACCGGATTTTGACGTGACCCTGAACGAAAACAGCGTCACCGTCAGCTGGGACGCGGTTCCCGGCGCGGAGCTGTACCGTGTGTACCGCAATACCGCGAGCGGCTGGACGAGGATCGCCGACACCACCGAGACCTCTTATGTCCAGACAAGCGTTGTCTCCGGCGAGACCTACACCTATACCGTGCGCTGTCTGAACGCCGCCGCCGATACCTTTACCTCCGACTACAACCCGGGCAAAAGCGTGCGTTATGTCGACACGCCCCGTATCACGAGCGTTAACAACGCCCCCGAGGGCGTAGAAATCAGCTGGAAGGCCGTCACGGGCGCAGAGAAATACCGCGTCTACTACAAAAACGACAGCGGATGGACAAGGATCGCCGACACGACCGGCACCTCTTTTGTCCACACCGGCGCACAGTCCGGTCAGACTTATACCTACACACTGCGCTGTGTCAACGCCGCAGGCTCCGACTTTGAATCGTCGTTTGACCGTGAAGGCGCTTCGATCCGTTACATCGCCGCTCCGCGTGATCTGGAGACGGAGGTCGAGGGCAACGGCATCCGTATCAGCTGGAAGCACTCTGAGGGCGCAGAAAAATACCGCGTCTACTACTACGGCTCGCGCGGCTGGACAATGCTCGAGGAAACTACCGAAGATTCTGTGATCGACACAGATATCAGCTCCGGCTACACCTACACCTATACCGTGCGCTGTATCAACGCCGAGGGCACGGAGTTTACCTCCGACTTCAACCATGACGGCGTTGCGCAAAAGTATACCGAACTGCCCGTCCTGTTGGAACCCGACTATACCTATGACGGCTCAGAGGGCATTGAAATTTCGTGGAAAGCTTCGCGCGGCGCTGAGAAATACCGTGTGTACTACTACGGCTCACGAGGATGGACAAAGATGGCGGAAACTACCGATACTTACTATGTGGATGACGATATCGAATCCGGCCACCGCTATCGTTATACCGTGCGCTGTATCACCTCGGACGGTACAAGCTTTACCTCTGATTGCGACACGACAGGCGTCAGCATCTACTATGTTTCTCCGCCGAAGCTCCTGGATGCGCAGACCGATTTCGGCAGCGCGACCATCAGCTGGTCAAAGCCGAGCGGCGCGGCGCGTTACCGCGTCTACAAGCGCGTGAGCGGTTCATGGCGCAGGCTGGGGGACACAACCTCCAACTCCTACACCGATGACGACGTCTCGGTCGGCGAAACCTACAAGTACGCCGTGCGCGTTGTCAGCAGCGACGGCGAGGATTTTTACAGCGGCTTTGATCCCGACGGCTTCATCGTTACGGTCGTCGCTCAGACAAGCGACTTTGTATACTACGATCAGGGCGATTACAGTTATCCCTACGGCGACGATACCATCGCCTACTCCGGCTGCGGCCCAACGTGCTTTGCGATGATCGCATCCACGATCCTCGGCAAGCGGATCACGCCGATCGACGCGGTCAAATGGTGCGGCAACAGCTACTATGTCTATAACGTCGGCACGCGGTGGGATTACTTCACCGCGGCGTCCGATCATTTCGGCATCAAGATGGAACGACAGCTGTCATCCTCTCAATTCAGCTCTGTCATTACCGCGCTCAAACAAGGCAAGTATGTCATCAGCGCCCAAAGCTCGGGTATCTTCACCAGCGGAGGTCATTTCATCGTCCTTTCGGGCATCACCTCCGACGGCAGGATCATTGTCCATGATCCCAACGGCGGCAATCATTATGTCGGCACATCGTTTGCCCAAAGCAGCATCACTGCTTCGGGCACCCAATACTGGGTCTTTGACAAAAAGTAAAGAAGCACAAAAATACCGCCGGAGCAGCTTTTTGCTCCGGCGGTTTGCTATATGATTATGCGTGGCGGATAAATTCGCCGATTACGTAGATTGAGCGTTCGGCGGCAATCTCGCGGAACTTCAAAAAGTCCATGAGCTCGTTGTTGTTCCAGTCGTCCGAGATGCTTCGCAGAATCGCGAACGGTACGCTGTTGCGGTAGCATACCGCACCGACCGCCGCTCCCTCCATCTCGCAGGCGAGCGCACCGAAGTGGTCGGCGACCTTCTGACGGCGGTCACGGGATGAGATGAACACATCTCCCGAGGCGATCCGTCCGCGGAACACGCTGATCCCGTCGATCGTCCGGCACGCGTCATAGAGCTTGTCGGCAGTTTCTTTGTCAGCGGGAAAGTAGGTGCGCTTTTCGTCGTTGAACTGTACCTGACCGAGCGGGTCGCCCATCTCGGTACCGTCCATATCATGCTGGACACAGTCATCGGAAATGACGATATCGCCGATGCGGATATCGCCCGAAAGCGATCCCGCGATACCGCTGTTGATGATAACGTCGGGCTGATACAGGTCGATCATGATCTGGGTGCTCATCGCGGCGTTGACCTTGCCGATGCCGCACTCACAGCACACCACCTCTTTACCGCCGACCTCACCCTTGGTGTAGGTGATCTTCGCAACGGTTATTTCTTCTTTGCTGTCCATCATTTTGACAATTCCCTCGACCTCGATGGCGAGGGCACAGATAAAACCAATCATAAGTATTTCCTTTCTGGATAGAGTGATATCGGATGTTCCTATCATAATATACTTTTCTGAAAATAGCAAGCGCCATAGATAAGTTGTACAGTTTTTTTCGCTCGCGGAGTCGGATTTATGACAATGTATTTTTGTATCAAATGTTGCATTTCTTTTGAATAGTGGTAAAATAGATTGGGTATATATCAAAAATCGACCCTTTATAAGGATATATATACATAATATGACAAATAACAGAGGAAATATGAGAATCAACGACCCTAAAAACAGAACCCGGAACAAGATGCTTTTGGGTATCGACATCGGCTCCACAACGGCAAAAATCGCGGTCATCGACGACGGCGAGCTGATCTACAGCCGCTATGAACGCCACTTTTCTCAGGTGCGCCAAAAGACGCTTGAAATGATCGAAGCGATCTCCGATCTCCTCGACGGCAACAGCTTCACGGTCGCGGTGTCAGGCTCGGCGGGACTGGGCATGGCGAACGCCGCGCGCCTTTCTTTTGTGCAGGAAGTCTACTCCACCGCCGAGTGCGTGCGCTGTCTCGAGCCCGATACCGACGCGGTCATCGAGCTGGGCGGCGAGGACGCCAAGATCATCTTCTTTACCGGCGGTCTTGACGAACGCATGAACGGCTCGTGCGCGGGCGGAACGGGCGCGTTCATCGACCAGATGGCAACCTTGCTCAACGTCTCAAACACCGAGATGGATGCGTTGTCTCTCACCCATCAGCAGATCTACCCCATCGCCTCGCGCTGCGGAGTTTTCGCGAAAACCGACATCCAGCCGCTCATCAATCAAGGGGCTACCAAGGCGGATATCGCCGCGTCCATCTATCAGGCGGTCGTCAACCAAACGGTCGGCGGTCTTGCGCAGGGTCGAAAGATCGACGGCAAGGTCATGTTCCTCGGCGGCCCGCTGTACTATTGCAAGGGGCTGAGAGAACGCTTTGTTGAAACGCTCAGGCTCAGCGAAGAAAACGCGATCTTTCCCGAATACGGCTTGTTTGCCGTCGCCATCGGCGCGGCGCTGTACTCTGAGGACGGCGAGCTGATGGGCTATGAAGAACTGACAAAACGCCTCAAAAACAGCATGAAACACAAGGAGAGGGTCTCTACCCTGCCCCCGCTTTTCAAGGATAAAAACGAGTATCAGGCGTTCATCAAGCGCCATACGCAAAACAGCGTCAAGACCGAGTACGGCGGTGCCTACAAAGGCGGTGCGTATATCGGTATTGACTGCGGTTCCACCACCACCAAGCTGGTTGTGATCTCTGAGAACTGCGACATCATCTACACCTACTACAGCTCCAACAAGGGCAACCCCGTCGAGATCGTGCGCGAACAGCTCACAAAAATCTACAAAGAGTTCGGCGGCAACATCACCATCCGCGGCTGTGCCGTCACCGGCTACGGCGAGGAGCTGATCCGCCGCGCGTTTCACATTGATTTCGGCTTGGTCGAAACGATGGCGCACTACACCGCCGCCAAGTACTTCGACAAGAACGTCGACTTCATTCTTGATATCGGCGGTCAGGACATCAAGTGCTTCAAGATCCGCAACAACTCGATCGACAGCATCATGCTCAACGAAGCCTGTTCCTCGGGCTGCGGCTCGTTCATCGAAACCTTTGCCAAAAGCATGGGCTACACGGTCGAGGAATTTGCGCGTCAGGGACTTTTCTCCATGGCGCCGGTCGACCTCGGTACACGCTGTACGGTATTCATGAATTCTTCCGTCAAGCAGGCGCAAAAGGACGGCGCGTCGGTGCAGGATATCTCGGCAGGTTTATCCCTTTCTGTCGTCAAGAACGCAATCTACAAGGTCATCCGCGCCACCACGCCCGACGAGCTGGGACAGCGGATCGTCGTTCAGGGCGGCACCTTCATGAACGACGCGGTGCTGCGCTGCTTTGAAAAAGAGATCGGACGCGAGGTTGTCCGCCCCAACATCGCGGGGCTGATGGGCGCGTTCGGCGCGGCGCTGTACGCCAAAGAACATCACCCCGAACAGTCGGCCGTCCTCTCGGCTGACGAGGTTGAGAGCTTGAAGCACGAAAGCCGTTCGGCGGTCTGCAAGGGCTGTACCAACAACTGCCGCCTGACCATCAACATCTTCAACGGCAAGGATCGGCTGATCTCGGGCAACCAGTGTGAAAAAGGCGCGGGAATCCGCCTATCGGACGACGAAAAGCTTCCGAATCTCTATGAATACAAGCGACAGCTTCTCGAAAGCTACAAGCCCCAAAAGGGCGGCAAAAAGATCGGCCTGCCTTTGGCGCTCGGCATGTATGAGCTGTATCCGTTGTGGCACACGATCTTCACAAGCCTCGGCTTTGAGGTCATCTCTTCGGGCTTTTCGACCCGCAAGCTGTACCAGAAGGGACAGTTCTCTATCCCCTCCGATACCGTGTGTTATCCCGCAAAGCTCATGCACGGTCATATCGAGACCTTGCTCGAACAGGGCGCGGACGCGATCTTCTACCCCTGTCTGACATACAACGTCAACGAAGAGAAGGGCGACAATTTCTACAATTGCCCCGTCGTCGCCTACTACTCGGAGCTCCTGCAGGGCAACATGGACTCGTTAAAGCAAACGACCTTCCTCTGCCCCTACCTCAACATCAACAACGAAAGGGAGCTTAGCCGCGAGCTGACGCTGACGCTGTCACAGCACTTTGGCGGCATCACCAAATCCGCCGTCAGAAAAGCAGTCAAAGCCGGTATCGCCGAGTATCACGCGCACATGCGGCGTATCTATGCCGAAGGTGCCCGCGCGGTACGGTTCGCACGCGAAAAAGGCAAGCGCCTGATGATCCTCGCGGGTCGTCCCTACCACATCGACCCCGAAATCTGTCACGGCATCGACAAGCTCGCGACCTCTTTGGGCTTTGTCGTCGTCAGCGAGGACAGTATCACCGCCGACGTCAAGCCGCCGATCTTAGGCGTGCTCAACCAGTGGACGTACCACAGCCGCATGTACGCGGCGGCGCAGTACGCGTGCGAGCATGACGACGCCCAGCTCGTCCAGCTGGTATCCTTCGGGTGCGGCGTAGACGCCGTCACCACCGACGAGGTGCGTACGATCTTAGAAAACGGCAGCAAGCTCTACACCCAGATCAAAATAGATGAAATCACCAACCTCGGCGCGGTCAAAATCCGTCTGCGTTCCCTGATCGGCGCGCTGGAAGAAAGGGGGCAGTAAGATGGTCGGCAAAGCGGATTATATCAAATTTACCAAGGAAATGAAGCGCGAGTACACCATCCTCGTGCCCACCATGCTTCCCATCCACTTCAAGCTGATCTCCAACGTTCTCGTCAGCTACGGCTACAAGGTCGATTTTCTCGAGGACGTCGACGGCAATATCAAAGAATCGGGACTGCGCTATGTCCACAACGATACCTGCTATCCCGCCCTGCTCGTCATCGGACAGCTGATTAACGCGGTCGAATCCGGCAGATACGATAAGGACAAAGTCGCCCTGCTGATTACCCAGACAGGCGGCGGCTGCCGCGCATCCAACTACATCTACCTGCTCCGAAAGGCGCTGAAAAAGGCGGGCTACGGCCATATCCCCGTCATTTCGCTGAACTTCAACATGATCGAAAAGCACCCCGGCTTCAGCCTGACGGTACCGATGCTGTACCGCATGCTCTACTGCGCGTTCTACGGCGATCTGATGATGCTGATGGCAAACCAGTGCCGCCCCTACGAAAAGCACAAGGGCGACACCGACCGCCTGGTCAAAAAGTGGACGAACAAGCTCCTTGACGAGAGCTCCCGCGCCTCCACCATGCGCTACAGCCATGTCAAGAAGAATTACCGTCTGATCGCGGACGACTTCAACAAAATTCTCGGCGATACCCCGCGCGACAAGGTCAAGGTCGGTATCGTCGGAGAAATCTACGTCAAATTCTCACCTCTCGGCAACAACAATCTCGAGAGCTTTCTTCTGAAAGAGGACGTCGAGCCGGTCGTTCCCGGCTTTGTGGACTTCTGCCTTTACTGCGTGTACAACGGGCTGGTCGACTACGACCTCTACCGCCTGCGTCCGTTCAAGGCGTTCGGTTCCAAATTTCTCTACCGTTTTCTGCTGTCAAAACAGCGCTACATCCGCAAGATGATGCAGGACTACTACCCGAACTTCATGCCGATGGCGGATTTTGACGAAACACAAAAGCGCGTCAAGGGCTACATCAATCAGGGCACGAAGATGGGTGAAGGCTGGCTGTTGACCGCCGAAATGCTCGAGCTCATCAACGAGGGCGTCACCAACATCATCTGCACCCAGCCCTTCGGCTGTCTGCCGAACCATATCGCCGGCAAGGGCATGATGAAGCCCTTAAAGGAGCGTAACCCCGGCGTGAACATCGTCGCGATCGACTACGATCCCGGCGCTACCGCCATCAATCAAGAAAACCGCATCAAGCTGATGCTCAGTAACGCGAGGAACTGAGCATGCTGTATGAGAAGCTGAAAGTTTATGCGAACAGCGACGTCTATCCGTTCCACATGCCGGGTCACAAAAGGATAGGCGCGACCGCTCTGCCTTACGGTATCGACATCACCGAGATCAACGGCTTTGACAACCTGCACGAACCGCAGGGATGTCTGCGGGATTTGCAGGATACAGCAGCTGATTTATTCGGTTCACGCTACGCGTTTGCGTTGGTCAACGGCTCGACCGTCGGGATCCTTTCGGCAATCCGCGCGATGACAAAAGACGGCGACCGTGTGCTGATCGCGCGCAACAGCCACATGGCAGTCTACCACGCTGCCGAGCTGTGCCGCCTTGACGTCACATATTTAATGCCCGAGATGATCGAAGGGCTCGGGATATTTTCGTCTGTCTCGCCTGAGTCGGTCGAACAAGCGCTGAGAGCGAATCCCGGCATCTCCCTTGTCGTCATCACTTCTCCCACCTATGAGGGAATTGTGTCGGATATCAAGAGCATGTCAGCGATCTGTCACCGATACGGCGCAAAGCTCTTTGTCGACGAAGCGCACGGAGCGCATTTTCCGTTTTCGGACAGCTTTCCGCAGAGCGCGATCACCTGCGGCGCGGACGCGGCTGTCATCAGCCTGCACAAAACCCTGCCTGCGATGACCCAAACCGCCTTACTGTTAACCGACAGCAAAGCGCTGTCAAAAGAACTGAAACGACAGCTTTCCGTGTTTGAAACCAGCAGTCCGTCCTATGTACTGCTCGCGTCCTTCGACCGCTGTCTGAGTTTCTTAAAGCACGGCAACCGCGCTTTTGAAGAGTATATCACCCGCCTGACACAATTATACCAAGCCGCAAATTCTCTGCGTCATCTGTCTGTTTTGCATGACAGAATTCTGAGCGCAAGCAATGTGTTCGACTTTGACGCCGGCAAGCTGAACATTTTCTGTAACGGCTGTATGAGCGGCAAAGCGCTCATGGATATCCTGCGCGCCGATTACCGCATTGAGCTTGAGATGGCGCTCGGCGACCGCGCGCTGGCGATGACCTCCGTCTGCGACTCCAACGAGGGCTTTGACCGTCTGCTCAGCGCACTCAAAGAGATCGACGGCAACTGTACAAGCACAGATCAAATGACTGCGCCCCCGACCTGTCTCCTGCCCCAAAGGCGCTGTACTATCAGCGAAGCATTGGATTCAGACGGTGAAGTTCACCCGATCTCCCTTGCAGAGGGAAGAATCTCGCGCGAATATGTCCGCGTCTATCCGCCGGGCATTCCGCTGCTTGTCCCGGGCGAAGTGATCGACCGAAATGTCCTGTCACAGCTCAAAGCGCTGGAAGCCGCGGGAAACGAAATCCTCACCGACGGCTCAGCCTATCCGTTAATTTCAATAATCGGTTGACAAAGCACGCACTGCGTGCTAGAATAGACCTATATAAATCAAGGAGTTGACAATTATGAAAAGAATCAAGACCATAGAGACTCGTGACCTTCAGAAAAGCGTGAAGACCGGCGGCTGCGGCGAGTGCCAGACCTCCTGCCAGTCTGCTTGCAAGACCTCCTGCGGCGTTGCTAACCAGCAGTGCGAGAAGTGCCTTAGCGAGAAGTAATTGATACGCTGAACACTACAATAAGGAACTTTCAGCCGTTAAACCGCATAGGTCTGACGGCTTTCCTTATGCAAATATTTAGAAACGGTCATTACGGAGGAACTTATGATACACCGCTATCAGCTGAACGGCTACAATATCGTCCTCGATGTTTTCAGCGGCAGCGTCCATATTGTGGACGACCTCGCCTACGATATCATCGGGATGTATGAGGACGCCGACAAAGACGCGATCATCGCTGAAATGCTCAAAAAATACGCTTCTGACAGCGACGTCACCGAGGCAGAGATCCGCGACTGCATCGACGACGTCGAGGAGCTGAAAAACGAAGGCAGGCTTTTTACCCAAGACACCTACGCCGATCTCGCCTTTGACTTCAAGGCGCGCAACACCGTCGTCAAGGCGCTGTGCCTGCATGTCGCTCACACCTGCAACCTCAACTGCGAGTATTGCTTTGCAAGCCAGGGCAAATATCACGGCGACCGCGCGCTGATGAGCTTTGAGGTCGCCAAGCAGGCAATCGACTTTCTGATCGACCACTCCGGCTCGCGCAAAAATCTTGAGGTCGATTTCTTCGGCGGCGAACCGCTGATGAACTTTGAGGTTGTCAAAGAGATCACCGCCTATTGCAGAAGTATCGAGAAAGAAAAAGGCAAAAACTTCCGCTTCACCCTCACCACCAACGGCGTTTTGCTCGACGACGAGGTCATCGACTTTGCGAACAAAGAGTGCCACAACGTTGTCCTCAGCCTGGACGGCAGAAAAGAAGTCCACGACCGCCTTCGCAAGTCCGCGAACGGCAAGGGCAGCTATGATCTGATCGTCCCGAAATTCCAACACTTCGTCGAACGCCGCGGCAACAAGGGCTACTACATCCGCGGCACCTTCACCCATAACAATACCGATTTCACCAACGATATCTTCCATATGGCTGACCTCGGCTTTACCGAGCTTTCGATGGAACCGGTGGTCTGTCCTCCCGACGATCCCTACGCGCTGACCTATGACGATCTTCCCGTCCTGTTTGAACAGTACGAGATTCTCGCCAAGGAGATGCTCAGAAGAGAAAAAGAGGGCAAGCCCCTCACCTTCTATCACTACATGCTCGATCTGGACGGCGGGCCTTGTATCTACAAGCGTATCTCCGGCTGCGGTTCGGGCACCGAGTACATGGCGGTCACCCCGTGGGGCGACCTTTACCCGTGTCACCAGTTCGTCGGCAACCCCGAGTATCTGCTCGGCAACGTCTATGACGGCGTCACCAACACCAAGGTGCAGGATGAGTTCAAGCTGTGCAACGCCTACGCCCGCCCCGACTGCAAGGACTGCTGGGCAAAGCTCTATTGCTCCGGCGGATGCGCCGCCAATGCCTACCACGCGACCGGCTCCGTGACAGGCACCTATCGGTACGGCTGCGAGTTGTTCAAAAAGCGCATCGAGTGCGCGATCATGATGAAGGTCGCACAGGCAGAAACCACCGAATCAACATGAAAGTAAAACCGATTATCACACATGTAATACTAATCCTTAATAAAAAGATTTAATCAGATATTAGTGATAAATTTTGCAGAGCACGGCGGGCGACGCAGGCATACTTGAGGTGTTGTCCAAATCTTTGATTTGGCTAACAACACCCATGCAACAGCACTCCAAGAGCGAAGCGATTGGCTTAGTGTCACTGCTGGCGCCTGTCACTTCCGGGGTCCCTACAACGCCTCGCGTTGTAGGGAGAGGAAGAGTCGCGGCACGAGGTCAAGGCATACCAACCGGATATGCCTACCGAGTACAGCGAACGACGACGACAACTAAGCTATGCGAAATTTAGCCCAATAAATGATAAAGGTTTTATGAAGGATTAGTATAAGCAGCGTCCGTCAAACGACGCTGCTTTTTTTACAAAGCGAAAAGGCAAAACAAAAGCCGCATTGCAGATAAAAAATTCTTCTTTACCTATTTACAAACCGAAAAAAATAGTGTATAATATTTAAGCGTTATGGGGGTATAGCTCAGTTGGTAGCCCGACAGGGTCGCTTACGCACCCCAAACAATTGAATATCTACACGTGGGGGTATAGCTCAGATGGTAGAGCGCTTGGTTCGCATTCAAGAGGTCAGCGGTTCGAATCCGCTTATCTCCACCATGACACGAGAGTCCAGAAAACGGCTTGTTTTCTGGGCTTTTTCCTTTTTCGGGGAGCCTTAAGTGCGAACCTTTCAGCGTTCAAATTAGGGGTCATCTAACACTTTATCTAACACTTTTCCGTGTTTTTCTAACACCTTTTGGAAGAATATCGGCTGATTTTTCACGATTTTCAAGGCTTTTGCACTGTTTTCGATCGTGTTGAACGATGAGAACGGTGTTTTTTCTTTTTCCGACCCCTTGACTGTTGTTCAAGAGGCCTGTTCCAAGTTTGGGGCAGGGGCGCTTTCGGAAGGTTCTGACGCTTCCTTCTTGTTCTCTGTCGCGCTCAGAGCATACGCCATGTCGATCTTGCGTTTGGCGTCGAGGTGACCGTAGATGTTGGCTGTGGTCTGGATATCTGCGTGACCCAGCCACTCCTGCACGTCCTTTAGCGTGAAGCCCATGCACAGAAGATTGCTTGCCGCACTGTGTCTCAGCTCATGGAATCGGATGCGGGGCAAGCCGTATTCCTTGAGAAGCTTCGGGAATTTCTGTGACACATAGTCCGGCGAGAAGGGTCTGCCGTCCTCCCAGCGGAACACATAATCGTTATCGAAGTAGGTGTTGCCGTAGAATCTCTTGTCCTTCCTCTGCTGTTTTTTCAGATCCTCGAACAGCTTCTTGATCTCGGCTGTCATCGGGAAGGAACGTCGGCTGGACTCGTTCTTCGTCTTGTCCTTGGCAACGAGCTTCGATACCTTTGTGACCGATCGACGGATAGTGAAGGTCTCAGCCTCAAAGTTCACACAGTCCCAGCACAGCCCGAGCGCTTCGCTTCGGCGCAGCCCGTAAAGTGCGGTAACTCGAATCAGCGGATACAGCGGTTCGTTATTCTTCAGCAGATTTTCGAGAAGTTCCTCGACCTGTGACATTGTGAAGAATTTCGCTTCATGTCTTTCCTTTGGTGGGAGATTGAGGAATCGGCAGGGATTGCGGTCGATAACGCCTTCCGATTCATAGTAGGTCAAGGTCATGTTGATGATCGACTTGACTTTTCTCAGGGTGATACCTGAGAGACCTCCCGATCCATCAATCTTCCCGCGCGTTGCTTTCTCGTTGATGAAGGCTTGCAGATTCTGTTTGTTGATGTCGCACAGGCGGTAGCCCTTATTGGTGAAGTACGGGATGATATGCAGTCTGATCAGCGTTTCGTAACCCTGGCAGGTAATCTCGTCAATGTGCCGTTGAAAACCGGCTGTCTTATACTCATACCATTTTTGTACCGCTTCTGCGAAAGGCATGAGCGACGGACTGTTTTCAAGCTCCTGCCAGTGCTGTTGTTCCTCTTCATATTGCTTGAGGGCTTCTCGGAGGAGCTTCTGCGCCTTTGTCTTGTTGCCCTTGACGGGTAGATCGGTGTTGATCCATTTTACTTTGCGTATGCCGTTCCGATACAGGTTCAGAACGAGGTAATATTTATTATTTTTGATTTGCAGGCTTCCTGTCATATTGACTCCTTTCTGTCGGAATGCCCGCCGTTGCAACATGGATTATACCATCAAACGGCGGACATATCCAGTAGTTTTATCTGTAATTGTGATAGATTATATTGATGTGATCGACGTGCGTGTCAGCCTGCGTTTCGCAGGAAGGACATCACGTCCTTTTTTCTGACGCGGATCGCAGTACCGATTCGTCGGCAGGAGAGCTGGTTCTCTTTGATGAGCTTGTAAACGGTGTTTTTGCAAACTCCCATCAGCTCAGCTATCTGCTGTACCGTCAGCACATCGGGATAGTTCTTAAACTGTGTAGCAGGCGCTGACAGACGGACTGTCTGCAGCGCCTCCGTAGGTATCAGATAAACATTCGATTTTTTGTTATCAGTCATAGGTTCCTTTCTGTTTTGAATAACTTTATTCGTCGTAATAAATTCATATATCTTCGTTACTTAATCTGTATTTTACATCGACATAACGAAGCCTTGTCCCTCGTCTTCGTCGTCGTAATAATCGTCGTCATAGTCATCCTCGTCGAATACTTCTTGGAGGATTTCTTCTCTCCGGTAATCACTATCTTCAGCTCTTTCAGTCGGTTCTTCCGTCCTGTTTGCGACGGAGGAAATCAGCCCGACGCCCGCTCCGATCAGCGCTCCGATCGTCGCGCCGTTTTCCTGTCCTTCGATCCGCTTTCGGCGTTCTTCTGGGTCTTCGTTATCGTTATCAACGATCCTTGCTACCGCTCCGGCGAGGCTGTCGACTCCACCGATGATGCGGCTTGAAGGATCGGGATAGCTTTCGGAAATCTCTTGCGCTTCGGCTTTTGCAAGGGCGCGTTTATGCAAATGCTGTTCGTAAAGCTCGCGCGATTTCTCCCATCCGGTCGCCTGTTTTTCTTCTGAAACGCCGTCTGAATTCTCTCTGAAATCAAGTTCATTTTCGATATTATTCTTCAGATATTTTTCATCGAAAAGGCTTTTATCGCGACAGCTTCTGCCGTTCGGACAGTGGAAGGTCAGGTGTTTTCTCTCGTCCGTCCATGTCATTCGGTATCCGAGAATCGACATCGCCCTGACAAATTCATCTCTGCTGCCGCTGTATTCCATCGACTTGTCAATGTCCTCAGCGAGCTTTTGTTTCCAGCTGTTGCCCCTCATCCTCGCTCGATACTCACGGTTGGAAATCCTGCGGCCTCCGTTCTCGTATGGCGTGAGAACGGAGAGCCCGTGAGCGAGGCAGATCTCGTCGCTGAGCGCTCTTAACTGTCTGAGAGTAGAGGGCGACTGGCGGAGTTTTTTTCCCTGATTCAAAGCTCACGGAATTGATAACAAAGTGGCTGTGCAGATGGTTGGCGTCGCAGTGTGTGGCGACGAGAATCTCTTGCCCCGGCCACGCTCTCTCGGCAAACTCCATTGAGATCTCATGCGCCTGTTCGGGCGTGAGCTTCTCCGTCGGCGAAAAGGACTGCGCATATTGGTAGAAAAATATCCCGTCAGTCTTACCGTAAACCTTTTTCGTTGCCATAAATTCACGGAAGGAATTTGCTCCGTCGCAGTTGATTCCGCTGACCAATTGCCGTTTCGATCGGCTGTCAAAGGTCTTATATTCCTGCTGACAATAGTTGATGACGGCTCGCATTGCGGACGGATTTTGTCTGCTTTCTTTGATGAAAATTACTGTCGCCATGTGTCAATCTTCTCCCGTCATACTGAGGATCGCGTCGTAGATTTTTCGCTGACCTTCGATGACAGAATCGAACTTTGCGAAGAAAAATCTCCGTGAATTTGCCTTGCGCGCGATCTGATTGAGGTTGTTGCCGATGCGTTTCAGCTCCGCAAGGATCACCGATAAATCTGTAACCTTGATCGTCGTTTTGCGCGAACAATCGATCAGGTAATCGGTCAGCGACATTTGAGCCTGCTTCGCTTTGGCGGCGATCTCTTTCTTTTCTTCTGCTGTCAATCGAATCGACAGCGTTACATTTCTCTTTCTTTTTGCAATAATTAATCACCTCATTAGCGTTTTTGTAGTGGGTCCGGGCTACTGCCCGGAAGTCATGTGTTCGGCGGACAGCCGGACGCTCTGCTTGCCTCCGCTCCCTTATAGATGGATACTATAGGGATGCAGAAGGAAAAGTCACTTGTTGAGAACAACTCATAAGCAAAAACTGAAAATTGCTTTCTGTAAGAAGCTCTGAATCTAATCGGCAGAAAGAAAAAATCTTTTCTTATTATATGCGTGTATTTATCTGATGCATCTGCGGCACTTGCGCGATACCTCAGTGTTCATACCGTTTCTTGAACTTTTCTATCTGCTGCACACCTGAGGCGACCTGCTGCTTTGCCACAGATAATGCCACAGATAATTCCTGCTTGAAACAGAAAACGCTACAGGAAAATTGCAACTGAAATGCGCTTAATATCTATGCTCTTTCAGCTTTGCCACAGTTGCATCAGGTAATTATTCGGTACCGATCACCTGCTCAGCTCTGCACTTATCCAGCGCAATGAAGCGCATATTCTTTCCGCAGTAGCGAACGGAAACCGTGTTACCCGAAGCGGTCGTTTTGATCAGCTTTTCTTCTGCCAGCGCTTTGACCAAAACCTTTGCCGAAACGGGGAAGCTCTCGCCCTGTTCAGCGCACATTTTCTTTACAGCGGAGTGTACTAAATCCTTGTTGAGATAGTAATACTCCTCGTCCTGGCAACCGATATATCCGGGCGGATAAGGATCAAAATTATCGGGTCGGTTCCGCTCTGTGATCATGACTTTACCTCCCTCGATCAGCGAATACAGCTTGCGGATGAAGATGTTCACGGGCTTGTCATGCTCCACGTTGGTAGATTGCTGATCGGCTAAAGCGTACAGCTCCTTGCGGAACAGCTCCAGCTCGATCTCCTGATCCTCCTGCTTGATGACACAGTTTTCTTTGAGGAACTGCAGAAAGAAACGCATCCCGATCATCAGGCACGCGACAATCTCAGGCAGTCGACCGTGACAAGTTTGATTGTGATGGTAATAATTGTTTCTGTAGGTTTTGTGCCAACTCAGCAGCTTGTCCCTTAGCTTCTCGACATGATCATCGTCACACAGATACCGACGTTTGAGCCACTGTGTGTAGGCGTACATGGTACGGCGGTACGCGCCGTCAGCTGCTTCGCTCTGACAAACAGACAGCGATCCGAGGTCAACGTCCTCTTCCTTCAATTCCAATGTGAAGTATCGTGCCGTACCGCTCTCGCCGATATCGGGGCTGAGCTCGCCCGTGATGATGGCGTTTCCTTGGGGCGGTCTGCTCTCCATTAATGTAGAATCGGAGCGCAGTCGCGCGCGTCCTGTGCGATCACCGTAGGCGCGCATAACTGTCTGAGCTGTTGTATTCAACTTCTTCATTTCGGCGTTATCCGACGGGTAGAAATCGTCGATGCAGGTCAACACATCCTTCAGCGAGAAGGAATTGGCGATGATGGAGTTTGCCGTATCTCTGAACGACATCGGCAGATCGGTGGAAGTGAACTTGCCGAAGAAGCTGAGGATCAGTGCGGCGATCGTACTCTTTCTGGTGCCTGTCCTACCTGTGAGGAAGAGGACGAACTTCGGCATACAGCCAGCTTGTCGCATAAATTCATTCAGCGGTGTGAGAAAAGCAAAAGCCACAAGTGGCTGGATCACGCGGGAGGGCGCTGGCGGTTTCTCAAACAGATTGTACGCGTCGATCGGATCGTACAGATCATAATCGCTCTCTCCGCAGTAATGCTGCAGTTTGCCCTTCAATGTCACATTGAGACTATCATCGCCCGGCAGAAGAAAATGCCACTCGCCGGCGATTTTCTTCCACCCCGTCACATGATACTCTGTGAGCTGTTCGGCGCTGTCGGAGGTCGTCTGGATGTAGTAGCGCAGGTGATCCTTGCACCGCTGACCGACCTCGATGATGCACTTCGCGCCCCACTTATCGAGGAGCCAGTTGAAATTGGAAAGATCGGCGCCGGTCACCTCTACCTTTGGCAGCGTTGAACCGTCGGTATGAACGCCGCTGAGTAACAGCGTCTTTTCCGTCACTGCGCCATCATCGACTGTTTTCTCGCTGACGATACGCGGGACGAAGTTGCAAACCTTCGTCGTACTGCTCCCACGCTTTGAGATCGTTGTAACATATAGACAGTTATCCCTTATTTCGAAAGGATAACTGTCCTGTGAAGAATTCTTTTCTTTTTCGTTAGACATTCAAGTCCTCCTTCATTGATTATTCGGAAGCTCGCCCTTCCGCTATATCAATGTCAACTTTTTCAGAAAAACCGCCTTTTCCTGTGAAGGGTCAAAACCATTTCCTAAGAGCGCGTGAATTATCGAACGATTGTTTTAAAATCTATTGAATTATGCAAACAAACGTGCTATAATACCATCGGAGGTGAGTCGGCATTGTTTAAAAAAGATATGGAACACGCAGCGGATACCGTCAATCTGTTTGAGGTAACGTATAAGAAAGACGCTTTTGTGATCGACGGAAAAGAGTATCCGCTCGGTTATTCAAGCTATTTGGCTGTTCAGCCTGAGTGCCGATTCATGGATACAACAGCGTTTGTTGAATTGAAAAACCATTCAGACAGGCTTTCGAATAATATGAATTTCGACGCTCTAATCGAATACCGTAACAAGATCCTCGATGTGATCGACTCTTTGAACAATCTATCTTTCTTTTTGATATTTGATCTTGAAAAGTATCAGGGAAGAGTTTCTTTTCTTCTGGCGGAAGAAAGAATAAACCGATACATTGAATTGAATGACATGATCCGAAACGGCTTCGATCTCAGTACGCCTGAGAAAGCCGACCAAGCTGATAGTTTGATAAAAGGGTTGGACGATTTCTACACGATGCTATCCATCGGCAAAACCATCAACGGCGCTGTCAGCGACCTGATGAGCTACGCTTCACTTGTATTTCAAATGACGAATAAGATCGTAGAGAACGGCGCCAGAACAAAGAGCCAACTGGCAGAAATATTCGGAGACTTTCTTTCCGACCCGTACCTATCATCTATCTTTCGCACCGATCAGCTACCGTTTCGCACAAAGGCGTTGGTGATCCCTGTGGTTGAAAAGGAGAACGGAGAGAGTCATATCTTCCGCAAGGTCTATTACAGTCATCTGAATGACTTTCTGATGACCGATCTGTTTGAAGGTTATAGGCACGGACACTATCTGTGGCAGTGTGGCATCTGCGACGATTATTTCTTTATGACGACGGCACATAAACAGCTTTACTGCAGTAAAGTGAATTCGCAATACGGTGTACCGTGTTCCTATGTCGCTAAGCACCCCGAGGTATTACAGCGAAAGCCCGAACAGCAGAAAAAGACCGCATCCCCATACTATCTGCTCTGGAAGCGCAGGAGCGATCTGATCCGAAAAAACAAAAGCCTCGGCAAATACAATGAAGCCGTATCTGCCAAGGCGAAGGAGTATATTGACGCTTGCTTTGAACTGGCGCGGGTGGATTTTGAGTACGCCGCAACACAGTATATGAATGATATGGAAATGACGAATGTTTATCAAAAGGCAACGGAGATGTTAAATGTATGAGCTGGATTACACGCCGGTCAGATTGAACGACTGGAACGAATATTTCGTAAGATATAGAGAGACTGGAGAGATAAAATACTACAACGAATTCCTGCACTTTTATGAGCCTGTTCTGGATAAGAGGGTGGAAGAATTCATTCGCAGATTTGAGCTGGAGGAGTATCGGGCAGAGGATTTGAAGCAGATATTTTCTTCTCTGCTGTGGAAGGAATTGCAAACCTACGATTCGGACATCCCGCTATTGCAGCTGATCAAGTTCAAGGCGCTCAATGCCTGGCACGAGTATGCCCGGCTCAACTGCGGTAACTTTCAGCCGGATAACCGTAATCAGTATACGCTGCTGAGAAAGATCGCGCGTCTCTATTATCTGAAAAGTGACGGGAGAAAAACCGTCACCGAGATCATCATTGAGATCGCAGCCGAGCTGAACCTGACCGAGAAAAGCGTAGAGGATTACATCACAGCCGTTGCCGGTTTCAAGCCGAAGTATAATGCGGAGTTCTACGCCGATGATGATGAGGAATACAACGCCTCGGCGATCGACTCTGTTGCCGACCGTTATACGACCGAGGATTGGTTCTTTCGGCTGGAGCAGAAAAAGAAATTGATTTCCGCTCTGGCTGACCTCACGATCACGGAACAGAAACTGATCGAGAGCAAATTCGGTATTTGCCTGAATTGCTTGGGCAACCTTCCGAAGTCATCCATGAGTATCGCTTCAATGTCGCTCGGATTAAGCGAGAGCGGTGCCGAAAAGAAGCTGAAAACGATCCTGAAAAAGTTGAGAAAAGCACTACAGGAATAAAGGCTATGGAACAGAGATGTGTCCATAGCCTTTTTTGGTATCGGTCGTAAGAGCGGATCAAGTTTTCTTTGATTGGCGCGTCATATTTTATCGCCTGAGAAATGCCGACATATCGGGCACGCGTGCCTTTTATTCATCCTCCTATACCTTTCATCTAAACGAAAACAGCGGGTCAAACGCGCCTGTACGCGTCCGATCCGCTGTTCGTTATATGATTCAGTTGTTCTCTGCCATGAGTTCAGCCATCAGCTTCGCACCGAGACGGAAGCCTTGCAGGAATCCATCGCACTCGGTCAGCGTGATCAGCTTACTGTATCTCTCCGAAATCTCTGATATTTTTTCTTTCTGCCCCTTATCCGTAAGGCTCTCACCTAATGCTTCTTCCAATTCTGTAACTTCTGACAAAGCTTTTCTTGTCTCAACACTCTGCGGTTCATCGGTCGGTCTGATGTTTCCATAGTATAATTCCTCAAGTATACTCATGTGTTCACGCTCCTTACAAGCACAACACAATACCACAGAAATCGAATAAGTCAAGCGAAAGTATTTAAAAGAGAACAGCGAGGTTTAACCCCGCTGTTCATTGATGGTTAATTATTCTATTCTCGTTCCGATCGGGAACTGCGTTTTCATATTTGCCAGATAGTATTGAATACAGGTCACATCGAAAATCTCCAGATCACCGCTGTCATCAACATCGCCGCGCATCAATTCCGCTTTTGTATACGGCGTATCGATCTTAGCGAGACAACGCTGGATAAAGGTAGCGTCCCTAACCTCTATATCCTCATTACCGTCAACGTCGCCAATTAGATAGGGAGCAATCGCTCCGAGGTAAGAAGGCGTGATGTACCAGTAGTTTCCATTGCCGAGTTCATAAGGTTTAAAGTAGAAATCATATCTTCCTGACTGTGTGATCGAGACATCTCTGCCAGTCCCGTCGGGATAGACGGTAAAGGTTTTATTGCCGTTATACCGCGCCACCCTCACAACATCACCTTGTGTCAGTCTGACTCCTTCCAAGATCATGGAATCGGAGGAGTAATCCTTGAATCGCAATCCCTTGTGAACATTAGCAGTACCGCTGTTATCACCGTTGATGGAACCTGTCAGGTAGTATTCACCCGGAATATATCCGTAGCTGTCAGTCGGCGGTTCGGTAGGCTCACTACTGCCTCCCGGGAGCGTTGAACGTGAAGCGTCCCAGCTGCTTGACCAGTCAGTTCTGTCGCCGTTATAAGAATTGCCGATCGTCCTTGCGTCATCAATCGCTTTGATAACATCATCCTTCGTTAATCCAAGCTTTGAAGCAATATCATCAATGGTGGTCTGTGCATCCTTTCCGTTGAAGTTCAGCACATTTTGCAGTCCGTCCCAGCTTTTTGAAGCCAGAAAGTCAACCATCATCTGATATTTTGTGGTATTGGAAGGAACAGTCTCACCGACAATATTGCCCATTGCCGTGATCTGCAACCGTGGTCCCAAGCTGCTACGGTTCCATCTTGCTTCCATAGATGCTTTATTGGTGTCATAGGGATTTTCTATCAGTTTTGAAGGAATTGCGTAAGCGGTATCGCCAAAGCAAGTAGTATCAAAAAGCAGATCATAAGTATATGCTCCGGTATCAAGATTATGGAAAATGACACCATACTCACGACCGTATTGAACACCAGCTCCTGCAGCATCAATAGCCCATATGTTTCCGTCGTTTGTAGTCAAAGACTTATTCTTTGACCCCCATTGCGTCAGCGCTTCACCGCCGATCTCGTAGATGTAGAACGAAATAGCCCTTGCGCCGGACCATCCTGCCGAAGCTGCATCAAAGTAGATCACGCCTTTTTCGGGATGATATGGATAATTAGGATAAGTAGGGTCATGTGGCTCGCTATACTCCGTTGGTGAAGGAGTTCCCTCAATAATATGCAACACTCCAACCGCTTCGCCGTCTGAGAAAACAAACTTCAAGTTATAATCTCCAACCGAAATGGTATCCAAATATTCAGGCTTAAGGGTCAATTTCAAAGATCCAAATTCGTTCTCTTTAGTATAGTAGTTATATGGAACTAATGTATAGTAGCCATACCCGTTATCTATATAAAGCGAACGGAATTTGTTGCAAGTATCATCATAATAATGGTCGTAATCGCTGACAGTAACCGTCTTTTCCTCCTCGGAATAGGAAACATAAGTTTGTTCATCAGCGGTATAGTATGACCTAACTCTCTCACCGGGCTGTCCGTCGAGTTCTCCGTTTCTGATAACAGGAGGTTCGATCGTATCGGTACCCTCGAAAACCTGTTTCTCTTCCTCTTCCCCCTCTAATGTCTTAATGTAAGTGTGGATATAATACATACCGGGAGCGGTGTTTTCGTCAATGTGGATGGTGAATGTGACGACTTCAGACTTGTCATTGCTGAAATCAGCTCCCTCAGGGTGAGTGTAGTTAAATCTCAGCATATTGATATTTCCGTATTCATCGTTGGAGTAAGCTGAAACTACATTACCACCAAAACCCGGATTCTCTAAGTCAGCTTCTTGTCCGAGAATCGGGAAAGAGGGCTCTCCGACCATGGTAATGAATGGAGCATTCCATGTTGTAACAGCATCAATACCACATATAGTTCCGGCATTTGAGAGATAGTAAGAGTAAGTATGATCGCTTCCAGCCTCAACATCATAGAGATTGCCGTCAACATTAAGTATGATGTAATAGGAGGGGTCAGATGGATGATAAGGCTCAGTCGGATATTCTACAGGTTCTGTCGGAGGATACCACGGTGCTTCGGTCGGCTCGAACGGAGGTTCAGTCGGGGGCTCTGTCGGTGCCTCTGTCGGCGCTGTTGTCGGCGGTTCTGTAGGCGCTGTTGTCGGCGGTTCTGTGGGCGCTGTTGTCGGCGCTTCTGTGGGCGCTTCTGTCGGCGCATTGGGATCATACATTGTATAGGACAATCCCTCGATCACTTCCGTTACCGTATATCTTGAGATTGTATCCTCATTGATATCCAACAGCTTTGAGATACTTGTCGTGATAGAATAGGTAGTATTATCATACGCATTTGATTTGACCGTAAACGGGATCGATACCAAGACTGTATTATCTTCCGCAAATGATTTGCCCGAATAAGACTGATAAGTTGTTTTAACACTGCGCGTGTAATAGTCGTAATAGGAAGAACTCTTATCGGTACTCAATCCATCGGAGCTGTATTTGGTTGTCGCTTCCAGATTCCCTACACGTTCATCGGTTTTCAGATAACAAATATAGTTATAGGTCTTTCCTCGCTTGACCTTATAATACTTGTCCCCTGTTTCGATGTAGATAGAAGTCTTGCTGTCGTCGTCGGTGATCAGCTCATTATGGTTAAAGCTGCTGATAACCGTGCCGTTCTCAACGATCTTGACCTCCTGATAACGTGCCATATCGGTGATATCGGTATGTACGTCAAAGGTTCCGTTTTCCGCTTTCACCTTGAAGGTAGCACGAATCAGCACGGCGGAACTGCCACTGAACTCGATACCGGTCGCGGACGAATAATTGATATACAGCTTACCGCCATAAGTTCCGACGTATGCAGAACTGCCAAGGATCGGGAAAGAGTAGTTCACCAGCTCCAGTCCTGCGGTGTCATAGGATAAAGAAGCGTCGATTGCAGTCAGCTTCTTGCCGAGATTCAAGCGATATTCATAGGTATAAGTATCGCCCTTGGTCACAGGATACAGCGTGCCGCCGGTGTTGATATACGCGCCGTCAGTCGTGCTGCCTGCGGTATCTGCTGACACGGGAATGATCAGCGATGTAAGCACGATCACGATCGCTAAAAGGACAGATAGCTTTTTCTTCATGTTATTCATACCGACACCTCCTTACGCGTCATACGGCGATCCGTCGAGCTTGCACATTTTCGCGCAATAGCGTTGTATTCGCAGCGCGTCGAATATACTGATTCTTCCGTCACCGTCAACATCGGCAACAGTAAAATCTCTGCTTCCTTTTTCAACAGGCTCATACTCTCCGTCATTAAGTGAACGCTGATAAGCAAGATAAGCTTGGATAGCGGTCGCGTCCATTATCGTCACCTCGTAATCGCTGTCAACATCGCCTGAGATGTTTGAATCGTTGGCTACAAACTCAAATCCGTTCTTCACAGCATATTTGTATGCGGCAGAACCTGTCCTGCCGGTGATGGTAAAGCCATCTACCTTTGTATTGGCGTCAATGTAACCAAACGCCTTGTCGCCGATGGATGTCACTGAGCTTGGAATGGTAACGCTCTTTAGATTATCGCATTGAGCGAACGCACAACAGCCGATGCTTGTAACGGAATTGGGAATGGTCACATTTGAAAGTGAACTGCAACGGAAGAACGCGTCGTCGCCGATCGTTGTCACGGTATTTGGAATCGTAACACTTTTGACGTATTCATTTCCTGCAAAAGCGGTATTGCCGATCGCTGTCACTTTGTAATTACCATTGTAAATACTGTCGTAGTAATATGAGGGATACTTAACAGACTGCTGTGAAGGAATCAATACATTTCCTTCCTTACCGCTGTATTTTTGAAGCGTTGCGGTTTTAGCGTTGGTGTTTAAATCATACAGATAATTACCGATCTGACCGATAGGCGCTTCTGTAGGTTCCGGCTCTGTAGGCGGTTCTGTCGGCTCAGGATACGGACTCGTCGGCTGCGGTTCTGTCGGAGGGACAAAAATGTAGCCGGTGGACTCAAAGTCGAAGCTGTTCACCTTCGCGTATTTGTGTGCTGCTGAATTCTCATAGCCAAGAATCTTAAAGCCGTCTATCTTCTGATCACATACATAGCCGAATGTCTTTGAGCCAATGCTCTTGACTGACTTTGGAATGTTGACCTGTTTGAGAGACGGACACCAATCAAATGCCTGTGAACTGATTGATGTAACCGATTCGGGGATCGATATATCGGTCAGAGAGAAGCAATGATAAAAAGCAATGTAACCGATATTGGTAACGCTTGAAGGGATCATAACATTCTTCAATGAGGTACAGTAAGAGAACAAACCGCAGCTCAAAGACTTGATCAACTCAGGAAGATTCACGGTCTCCAATGCTGAACAGTGAGAGAACGCATTGCTTCCGATGAATTTGACAGAGTTCGGGATCGTAACCTCAGTCAGCGCGGTATTACCGTAAAAGGCTTTTTCGCCGATCAGTGTCACAGGATGTCCGTCGATTTCGGAAGGAACCGAAACGGTCGTATCATTTCCGTTATATTTGGTGATCTCTATATGTCCGTCGCTGTACAGTTTATAGGCGAAATCTCCGTAGACCGATTCTATCGGATCAGGTTCTGTCGGCGGTTCTGTCTCAGGCTCTGTCGGCTCGGGCGCCCATGTCTCCTTAACCAACATTGGTATCACAAGGATATCCTCAGTGATCTCGTGAGCACCGGTCGCGTCTGCATAGAGCTTCCCACAGCGATCACATTTATAGTGGGCATATCTGCCGTTACGGGAATAGGTAGGATACACTTGTTTTACAAATACCAGCTGATGACCGAGCGGCTCAGCGTTTTTAGTTTCACGAGAAATCTCCTGACCGCACTTTGAACAGTAGACTACTTCATCATAAGTACCGGATTCAACACAAGTTGCCGTCAAATTTTCCGTTACAGGATCGCTCGCCACATGGCCGGCAGCCGGAATAACAATCTGTTCAGTCAGTGTTGCTTCGCATACGGAACAGTGAGCGCCCTCGGTCAAGCCGTCTTCAGTGCATGAACGTTCCTTTGCTTTATCAATAACTACTGTGTGACCATTTGCAGGAATTTCTCTTTGTGCGACAATGATCTCGTTGCAAACCGAACAGTGACTGCCTTCTGTCAGACCTGTCTCAGTACAACTCGCAGGAACAGCTTTATCCGTTACGATTGTATGACCGGTTGCTTTAATTTCTTCCGTCTTCTTTTTGTTGCATACGGAACAAGTGTATGTTTTTATACCTGTTTTGGTACAGGTTGCTTTTTCTGTGACAACACCGTTATCCCATACATGTGAGTTAAAGTCGGTTTTTTCTCCGCATACCGTGCAAATTCTCCAATGTGAATCATCGTCAGAAGTATAATCCGCAGAATACTGATGCTCAATTGTCCTCATATATCCGCAGGTATTGCAGATCGGATCACAGAAGTTATCGAATACATGATCAGCCTTATCAGATACCTCTGCCCCACAAAGCAAGCAGGTATGCCAGTGGCTGTCCGCATCCTTGTCCCATTTTCCGCTAAAAGAATGCTCGAGCTTTTTCGCCTCGGGAGTGGGAATGGCAGCTTTGTTCAGATCATAAAAGGTATCTTTTGCAGTACCGTCAAATTCATAGTGTGCAGGATAGCCTGCTTTCGTACAAGTTTGTGTAGCAGGATGATATACGAGGAAATGGGGAGTTATTCGCTCAGAGGAAAATGCGTTTGTCAAATCATATACTTCATTCCATTCTTCTTCGGTACCGACATAGTATACATTATTAAGATTTGGGCATCTATACCAATACCACTTTCCATCAACATATTCCACGGAAGCAGGAATCACGATCTCGGTCAGTGACGCACAGCTGTTAAATGCGTTTGGAGATAGATTCAAGAGTGTATTAGGTAAAGCAACAGATTCAACTTTATCCATGTATTCGAAAGAATAAGCGGGTATTCCGGTTATCCCATCCTCAATTATGATCGTCTTTATGCTGTATTTGGAATTACCATATGCATCCATCCACGGAAGATCGTTGCCGCTGGAGTATCTGAATAGTTTCCCTGTTCCGGTGATGAGTAATCTTTCATTTTGTTGGTCGTAATCCCAAAATGCATCGTAGCCAACTATGCCGGAAGTCATATTTAAATATATAAATTGTCCTCCATACAAATTGTTTTCCCTTGGCGCATAAGAATAATGATAATAAACATTCGCTTTTACGCCTGAAAAAGCATCATTAGCGATGGTTCCGTAACTAAACGGAGAGCCGTTATTTAACATATAAATTGATGTAAGCTGCGAACAATTGGAAAAAGCTGACTTTTCTATTTTAGTCGATGAAGAAAAAGTATATATTCCCAACGTTTGTAAGGTATCACAAGATAAAAATGCATTTTCATTTATAGTTAAATATCGGAATGGCAGGCATATTTTAGATAAAGAAGAACAAAACGAAAAAGCATATTTCCCAATACGGGCATTCATAATTTATTCCGATGATAATTCCACTCTATTAAGTGATTCGCATCCTGAAAAAGCATAATTGCCGACTTCATATACCCCGGGCATATACACGCTTTCAAGCGAGGTGCAATCAGTAAAGCAATAGTCACCAATTGAGTATATGTTGCTGTCAACGGTTATAGTTTTAATGGAATCCTTAAATGAGAACCACGGGCTTTCCCCATAGTTATAACCATATATTTTTTGATTATAAGAATTAGTGCTTTTGATGGAGAGTTCTCCTGACACACTGTCGAATGTCCAAGTGCAGTCACCGGTTGTGCCCGAATTCTTGAATAACGGTACAAAGTTCACACTGTTATTATTTGCGAAGACTTCGGCGGTGGAGCCCTCTTCGCCATACACCGTCGTATTCGGATTAACGGAGTATGCTCCTCCGGCGTACAGCTCATGATTATCAATGATCGTACAATCGGGGTTGCGAATGATCAGTTTCTCAAGTTTATCTGTGCGGTTAAAAGCAAACAGACCGATATGATTTACACTCTCGGGAATATCCAACTCTGTCAGCTGATCGCATCCGTCAAAGGCGTTATTCGCAATATATTCCAGACCATCCGGAAGTTTGATTTCCGGCAGGCTGTGCAAATCATCAAAAGCAAGCTGACAGATGATTCTCAAGCTACTCGGTAAACTGACGGAAACAATATTGTCATTGCACGCAAAAGCATAATCGGCAATGATCTCTGTTCCTTCCCTGATCTTTAAATCAGTTATCGTATTCTTGCCGCATAAAGCCGCTGTATCCAGATAAAGCACATTATCCTGCCAGTTATCCTCGTCGTAATAAAACGGTGTATTGCTGACGATCGTTTCGCCGATATAGGTCAATTTGGAAGTATCAATGCTGATCGTAGAGAGATTTGAGCAATTACCGAAAGCACAATTCCCGATATGGCGCACCGATGTGGGAATCTCAATCGAAGTCAGCCCCTTGCAGTTATAAAACGCGAATAAGCCGATTTGAACAACCGTATCGGGAATACTGACTTTTGTCATCCTCTCGCAACCGTATCTGTTCTGACCGCCGAAACAATAATTTCCAATTACCTTTGTACCATTCTTTACAATAAAGTCGCCGACATAATCTTTTGATACTCCATATAAGAATTTGCCCATATACAGGGCACCGTCTTCCCATTGATCGGAATTATTAGTCAGCCCGGTGTTTAGAAACGCATAGTCCTCTACATATTCGATGTTATCTGACATAACTACAGATTCGAGGTTGATGCAGTTACCGAACGCGCCGAATCCGATTCTCTTAACCGTATCCGGAATCACAACACTCTTCAGATTAGGATTAGGAGTGTCATTCAACAGGTTGTCTCCGATAGCGGTTACGGGATGACCGTCAATATAAGCGGGAATCACTAAATCAGTTGTACTGAAATCCGCATATGTAACAGTCAGTTCATCGGTCTCATTATCAATGCTGTAACCTATACCATTTGCAGTTTCACCGGTCGTATAGTCAGTGATAGCGTTAACAGTTACGATCATTCCATCTATGCAACTGAACGCTATAACAAGAACTAACAGTAAGGCTAAAAGCTTCTTCATGAACAATCCCCCTAACAAAAAATGCGCCAACCGAAGTTGACGCACGAAAAACGCTATGCTCCGATTATTGCTGCGACACAATTTCAATACATGCTTTGCGAAAGACAAGTATGACTACAGAGCATGCATTTTTACCTGAGTGAAAGCAAAAATGCATACTTCTATCTTTCGCAAATGATATGAAATTATGTCGCACCCTTATTTTACCATATCCCCGACCGTCACGCAATCCAAAATATCTTAGTCTTATTTAGTTATTCTGCACAGATAACTATTACACTTGTGTTGTGGTTATAAAATCTACCATTGACAACATACTCCTATGGGAGTATAATGAAGTTGTAAAAGAACGTACTCCTGTGGGAGTAGTCAGAGAAAAGAGGTAACAGGATGATTCAGCGCATTTATCATGGGTCAAAGGACGTCATCGAAAAGCCGAAGTTTGGTTACGGCAAGCGCTATAACGACTACGGTCTTGGCTTCTACTGTACCGATTCTATTGAGATGGCTAAAGAATGGGGCGTGTCTTTAGACCGCGACGGCTTCGCCAATATCTATGATATTGAGATGGACGGTTTGAGCGTGCTTGATCTGAACAGCGATGATTACTTCATCCTCCATTGGCTGGCGGTTCTGTTGGAGAATCGTGAGTTTGACGTCCCGTCCGGACTTGCCTTGGAAGCAAAGGAATACATCCTCAATAACTTTCTGATCGACTATTCAAAGGCAGATATCATGATCGGTTACCGCGCCGATGACAGCTATTTCTCCTTTGCGCAGGATTTCATCAACGGCACGATCTCCTACCGTCAGCTCAACAACGCGATGCATCTGGGCAAGTTGGGTCAGCAGATCGTCCTCAAGAGTAAAGAGGCATTTGACCGCATACACTATGTTGGGAATGAGGTCGCTCTGCACAGTGAGTGGTACGCGAAAAAACAGCTTCGCGATAAGACCGCACGGCGCGAATACTTCAACACGGAACGTAACAAACGACAAAGGGGTGATCTGTATATCACCACGATTCTGGACGAGGAGATGAAACCGCATGATCCACGCTTACGATAAGGTTTACCTTGAGAAAGCAAGAACGGCGCTGGGCAGGATGCTGGATTTTGCTGTATACGATCTTCATCTTGACTTGAAAGAGTTTTGGATGCAGTTCCTGGAAAGCAACGTCTGTAAACGGTTTGAGCAAGGCGATTCCTCGCTTTTGGCAGGTATGTCAGGTATCGAGATGGCGTATGCTGTCATTGGTGACTCTTCCGAACGTATCCAACCGAAGCCCTCTATGGATCGCTCCGAAGAGTACTGGCTCGGCTGGGCGCTTGCCTACTACCAGTGGAATACAGGCATACCGTTCCGTGAGATCTTTGATGCGGAAGACATCACGAAGATCAAGGCGCTGTATTATCCCTACCACGAAATGGATATCCGGCACTTCTGCGATCTGCTCGATGAAAGATATCTAAGCAACAGAACGACCAAACTGAAGCAATACCGTCAGCGTGCAGGGCTTAGCCAGTCTCAGCTTGCCGAGGAGAGCGGCGTTCCGCTGAGAACGATCCAGCAGTATGAACAGCGTCAAAAGAACATCAACATGGCGCGGGCTGAGTATGTAATCAAGCTGGCGAAGGCGCTGTATTGCGAACCTGAGGAGCTTCTGGAAAAAGTAGTCCCGTTGCAGTCCACATAAATCAGCATTTGAAAACCGTAAGATAAAGCTGCGTCAATACGCAATAATCTCTTGTGTGACTTGAAAATACACTAAAGTTGACTCCGATTTTTCATGATAACGGAAACAAAAAAGCCCCGAAAACGGGAGTGATGATCTCTCCTTTTTCGGGTGAAATAACGCTTTGCAACGGCGGGATTTCTAACACTTATCTAACACTTTTTCTAACAATTTTCCGAATTTTTGAGAAAATCGCGATTTGGCTTCTTCTCGGTGTTTTCACGGTTGATAGCTCATAAACCCGCATAAACACTGACTTTTCTCCGATAATCGGTGGTGTTGTACTGACCTGCGTGTGACCCCATGGTACGGCTTTTCAACCTTTCGCATTCAAGAGGTCAGCGGTTCGAATCCGCTTATCTCCACCATTAACAATAGGGAGTACCAAGCGGTACTCCCTATTGTTATATAACCGTACAGTGGAGATAAGCGGATTCGAAGGCGAGCGTGCCAAACGAGGAGCGCGAAGTCGCTCTGAGTGCAGGTAGAATTAGTCCTGTGGACTAATTCCAGCGAGAGCGTAGATCAGGCCTCTCCACACGCCGGACGCTCCCAAGACGGGGTAATAGTTTTCCTCCATCCTCAACATAGCTTATCTCCACCACGAATTTTGGGAGTATCATAACGATACTCCCTCTTTTCATATCTTGTGTTTTGTGTTATACTTTTGGAAAGATAAATCGGAATTTATGAAGGTGCAAATTCATGATAAAGTACTATGTTAAGAAAAACTGCATACCCATAATTTTTGAGATATTCTTCATCATTTCATGTTTTTTGGTACCTAAAGAATATATCATATATACCAATTGCTTGTTTTATGTATGTCTCTTTATTTATTTTATTTTGAAGAGAGATCTTAATCTTAAAGATTGGTTTTTCAGTTTTAAGAGTGGAAAAAAGTATTGGGAACAAGTTGGATTGACTCTACTGGGTTTTATGCTTGCTTTTGGAATAACAATTGAATTGGAAAATATCTTCCCAAATATTGATACAGGATTTATAGGGTTAAGAAGAAACAGTTGGCTATCTTTGATTATATTCTTTATCTCCACAATAATTCTACCCGCAGTCACAGAGGAGACTTTTTTTCGCAAGAATATGATTCTTTTGCATAGCAAGCAAGCCGTAGCCATAACAATGACCATCAGTATGTTTCTTTACGCTATAGAGCATGCACTCTCTTGGTGGGGTATATTGCTTACTATGATTTGGGCAATTCCTTTAAGCATTGCGTATATTAAAACGAAGAATATCTATGTTGTAATGACAGCTCATTTTATAGGCAGTTTACTTGGAAATGGGTTTGATGTTATATTTACTGCAATTCAGTTGATATAATAATCAATTCCGGCTGTAGGGATAAAAATTCTGATTTACCCGATTATAATTCTTTCTATTGTAAAAATACCCGCCTGCTCACGCGATGTGAACAGGCGGGTAAAATTTATGCTGTAATCGGAATATTCTCTGTTTCCTCCATACCGAGGAAGAACTGACGGATATTCATATTCAGCTCGATGTTCAGGTCATAGTCGCGGTATACATCGATGCGTTTGACCATCGAATTGACGATCATCTTTTTAGCTTCAATGGTAGCACTATCATAAAGGCTTGGCGAAGATTCCAACGTCAATAATATGTAGAGAAAACAAACATGGGGTTCGCAGATATAGGCTTATCAATCAATAGTACTAAGTTTCATTAAAACACTTTAACATTTATTGCGTTAAATTCCGTATAACTTCGTTGTCCTCCTTGACAGGCGCCAGCCTGTCTGCGTCGTCCGCCTCGTTCTACGAAATTTTCCGCTAATAAATTTGTTAAAGCGTTTAATGGAAACTTAGTATAAAAGAATAGCAATCTTTTGGGGAAAAGATAATTTTCAGCAACAGCGGGTTGCTTGTGTTTTATTACGGTTTGTGTTAGTATTGGTAACAGGGAGGTGTTTTTATGAACACAAAGGACGTTATCTATGAACTGAGGACAAGGAACGGGATGTCGCAGGATGAGCTTGCGGAAAAGATTTTTGTGACACGGCAGGCGGTGTCGCGCTGGGAAAACGGCGATACCGTGCCGAATACCGAAGCACTGAAGTTGCTATCAAATCTTTTCAATGTTTCGATCAACAAGCTGCTTGGTTCGCCACGTCAGCTGATCTGTCAGTGCTGCGGTATGCCGCTTGACGATACGATTATCGGCACGGATAAGGATGGCGCACTGAACGAGAACTACTGTAAATGGTGCTACGCGGACGGACAGTACACCTACAGCGATATGGACGAGCTGATCGACGTCTGCGTAAAGAATATGGTGAGCGAACAGTTCACCGAGGAGCAGGCGCGCGCCTATTTGAAGCAAACGCTGCCGCAGCTCGATTATTGGAAGCGCTATGAACAGCTGAGCGACAACGGCGAGTTTGAGGTGTTCAAAAAGCAGTTGATTGACGAGATCAATAATCTAAATATCGACGGTATGCCAAAGTTAGAAAAGTTGAATGCGTTAGTCGGAAGCTTCGTCAATCTCGCCTATCCCCTGCCGAGCGGTGTCAGCGCTAAGTTCCTCAACGACAACAAGACCTATCTCGGCAACCAGCTTGAGTCGGAATTCGGCGGCGAACGCTGCTTTGGCGTTTTAGCGAATATGGATTTTATTCTGGTCAGCACCTATGAGGCAGAAGGTAAAAATCCGGAATTGGTGCTGTATAAAAAGAGATAGAATAACACGCAAACAAATTATGATTCCGTCAGATAGGTTTATGTTTGACGGAATTTATTTATGATATAAATTAGTAAAAAGACAGTAATATAATTATCCTCTTGACAGACTAATAACTATTAGTTATACTGATACTAATGGTTGTTAGTTTTTTTACTTTGGAGGACAATATGACAACAAGAGATCGAATACTGAATGAAGCGCTGACGTTATTTGCTCAGAACGGATATGACGGAACGAGCGTGGAGCAGATCGCCGAAAAGGTCGGCATTAAAGCGCCGTCGCTCTACAATCACTTTAAGGGCAAGGAGGATATTCTGAACGCGCTGATCGACACGGCAGAGGCGCGTTATGAAGAGAGCTTCGGCTCTGAGAAGCATTTCGGCAAGTTGCCGCACAGCCGGGATGAATTTATTGCAATCGCTATGAAAAAGGTGGAGTTTACCGTTTTTGACCCGATAATCGGGAAAATCCGAAAATTCCTTGTTCGTGAGCAGTTCAGAAGTGAGCGCTTTGCCGAAATCACCACACGCCACCAAGTCGGCGGTGTTCAAAAGATGTACGCCAAAATCATCGAAGATATGATGAACGAGGGCTTGTTCAAGCAGGACGACCCGTCGCTTCTCGCCATGGAGCTGACCTCGCCTGTTGTGGTGATGATTGCAAAAGCCGACAGACAGCCGCAGTACCGGCAGAAAGTTATGCAGGACATAGAAAAGCACCTGCGGCATTTTTGCGCTGTATATATGATGGGGTGAGAAAATGAAAATATTCGTATTAAACGGAAGCCCCAAGAGGGATAAAAGCGATACCATGCACATCACACGCGCATTTCTTGACGGCATGAACGAGGTCGCTCACAACGAGATCAAAATCACTACCGCCATCGACAAGCACATCGAATACTGCACCGGCTGCTTTGCCTGTATGCTGGGCGGCGGCGAGTGTATTCATCACGACGATATGCGCGGGATTCTGGAGGAAATCCTCGACAGCGATCTGCTGATATGGAGCTATCCTCTCTACTGCTACGGTATGCCCGCGCCGCTGAAGGCACTGCTTGAACGCACGCTGCCGCTGTCAAGGATGACGATGCAGAAGGTCGGCAACCGCTATGAGCATGTCGGTCAGGCGGATTTTTCTCACCTGAAATATGTGATGATCTGCGGCTGCGGCTTCCCGAACAGCCAACACAACTTTGAACCTGCCGTAATGCAGTTCGAGCGGTGTTTTCCGAACGAGCACACGATCATCACCGTTCCCGAAAGCCCGATGTTCAACGCGCCCGAAGCGGCTGCCGTCACCGAGCCGCGCCTCAACCTCATCCGCAAAGCAGGCAGAGAGTACGCCGAGAGCGGAACGATCGGCGAGGATTTATTAAAAGAGATAACCTCGCCGATGATCCCCGAGGAACAGTACGCGCAAATCGTCAATGGAACCGTCAACTGAAGCAAAGCTGACGGTTTACTTTGACGAGCCGTTTTGGGTGGGCGTATTCGAGGAGCTTGACGGCAAAGATCTTTCCGTTTGCAGAGTGGTGTTCGGCGCGGAGCCGACCGATGCGGAGATCTACGCCTTTATCCTAAAATATTTCAATCACTTGCAATTCAGCCCTCCTGTCAGAACAGAGATCAAGCATAAGGCGGATAACCCGAAACGCCGTCAGCGAAACGCGCAGAAGCAGCTCGAAAAATCGGGCGTCGGCACCAAGTCGCAGCAGGCACTCCAAAAGCAGTATGAAGAAAACAAGCTTGAACGCAAGCAGCGATCCCGCGAGCAGAGAGAAGCCGAAAAACAGCGACAATTTGAACTCAAGCAACAAAAACGTAAGGAAAAGCACAGAGGACATTAGTGATGATACAATTAAGACCATACGAACCACGCGATGCCTACACAATCATTTCATGGATCGGCGACGAGGTCGCTTTCCGGAAATGGTGTGCAGACAGATATAAAACCTATCCGATCACAGCG
>Ga0256404_1002719_pt1 | contig 38213 bp, 40 predicted proteins | sample RumenRJG_01DNA_FD_185990 | JGI IMG/M metagenome (GOLD analysis project Ga0256404, IMG submission 185990) | Bovine rumen microbial communities from Lethbridge, Alberta, Canada - RJG_01 | ecosystem: Host-associated > Mammals > Digestive system > Stomach > Rumen | place: Canada: Alberta | collected...
TAACTTCATTCTACTTGGTTTTCTGTATATGCTCTACTTTTTTGTCTTATTTTCTGTTAGAGCTTTTACGCCACCCCAACATTTATTCTAGAACCGAAATAAGAGGAGCAGATGCACCGGTATGATGCATCTGCTCCTCTTCGTATGATTCAGATCCCGAGAGAATCACGGGACTTCACATAATTGCTGGTCAGTTCGTACCAGGGGATATCGCTTCTTGCGCCTTTGGAATAATCTTCTCTCAGTTCCTCCATAATGCCGTCGTATTTTTCTTTTTCCGGGAGGTCTGTTTTGTTATCTCCAAGCCGCACCAGCGACGGAACCGAAGCGTCACCGAGCTCTTCCAGGAAGTAAAGATCGATCGTGTCGATCGTGTCATTCAGATAACCGCTCACATTATAGGAGGCGATCCTTTCATCAGGATTGATCCCCACCAGCACGGCGAGGAGAATAAGCACTGTCAGGATGCACAGGGAGTAGAACGGCATTCGGCGCAATAGCGCTTTTATCGTAAAGAATATGAAAAGCAGGGCGAGAACGATCATTCCCCATGTGGAGTAGACCCTGAGAGGAGTGAGCCCGTATTGTCTTACATAAAGGTACATTTTGGAAAGGGCAGTAGCCACGAGAATCAAGGAGCAAATGGACAAGGCCAGCGTGATCCCTTTGATGATGATCTCATCCGCCCGCGCCTTGCGTTTTACAAACCAGGCACAACCGAGCAGAAAGGCAAAGTTGACTGCGGATACGGCGCAAAGCTGGAAGAAGCCGTCTCTCGCGTATTCTGCATAGGAATATCCCTCCGGAAGCACACCATAAAAGGCGGAAGTGTAGTATTTCCATTGTGATGCAAAGAAGAGGATATAAACACCGAGGAGCGGAACAGCTGCCGCGAGGACGGTGACCGAAGGAACAAAGTTCAGCTTGCGCACGAAGGTCTCCAGCATACCGTAATCGGAAATGATCTCTTCTTGACTCTTTGTCAGAGAGCGGATAACGATCCAGAGATACGCAAAGAGAACAACGGTGTAAAACAGAGCGATAGCCGTCTCGCTGATCTCGGGAAGGGTGATGGAAAAGATATCATCGATCAGAGTGACAAATGATTCATCATAGGACAGCATGAGAAATGCGAAGAGAAATATCGGAGCGCCAAGGATTAACCCCAGGGCGACTTTCCAAAACACAGAGAAAACCCTGGATTGTCCGATGCGGCTGAAAAAGTCTTCTTTTTGCACAGCGGGCGTTTTGATCATAAGATCACATGCGAAACAGCGAAGCATCTCTTCCGGTACAGGATCTGCTTTTTGTGAATAGAGATTCCCTTTGATACCAGTGTACAGATAAAAGACAAAAGTGAAGAAAAAAGCCAGAAGGGCGATCTTTCTCAGGTACAGGTTGGAGCAGAGATAGAGCTGTGAAAGGAAGACGAGGGAAAGAACAAGCAACGGCAGCGCCTTCGGAGAAAGGGAGATCCTGTTCAAGTAAAGAAACAGAAAACATAACAGTGCGTATAGAAGTGAGAAAACGAGAGATCCCAATGCAGTGTTTCCGTAAAGGGAAAAATGGATAACGGCATACAGGACGATAAACATGAGAAATACCATGAATCCGTTCCTGCGCCCGTCATTTTTGATTCCGATTTCCATTATGGCCTCCGAGTATCTTTTGGCTGTATGATATTCGTTTAACAACAAAATGTCAACAAATATTTATTGAAATACGATAAATTATTATTCTTGAGCAAGTAGTGACAGGACTGGAAAAGACCTGTGTTCAGCTGATTTTCCCGGCATTGACTTTTGCGGTATCGTCCGATATAATTTTGAAGACAAGTAAATAGATACTATTACTTTGGACATGCAGAAGTACTCAAGCTGGCCGAAGAGGCGCCCCTGCTAAGGGTGTAGGGCGGGTGACCGTCGCGAGGGTTCAAATCCCTCCTTCTGCGCCAATAAAAAAGACGTGCTGTGGATAGCACGTCTTTTTTTGTCATCAATTATTGTTTTCAGGATATGAGGAGTTTGGCGAATTCCTCACAAGTAACAGGGAAATGATCCGATACCCAGCTTCTGACTGCTCCGAGGTATCCGGAACACGTCTGAACGATCTTGTATTTTGAAATCTTATTCACCCGGGAAGGATGATATTTGATGTCGTGGTAGTAGAACAGATCCACAAGATAGGACAGGAATTTTGCGGAAAAATCTGAGCCGGGATCCAGAAGAAATGTGCGGAAGATCTCTTCATTATCTTTGACCCAAAGCAGGGAATTGTTTACCAATGCCTGAAAGCCGGCCTGGTTTTCGGAATCAAAATATCGGAAACATGAATCGCGGAAATAGTCCAGGATCTCTTCTTCGATCTCCTCTACGACCTCATATACGTCATTGTAATGCAGATAAAATGTTCCCCGGCCGATATCAGCCCTCCTGCATAATTCACTGACGGAAATGCTCGGGTGCGGTTTTTCCGCCATAAGAGAAAGCAGGGAAGAGCGGATGGCGTTTTTTGTTTTTGTGACGCGTCGATCCCTATCTAATTCCATGATGCACCTCCGATAATTGTACATAATTATATCATTTTGTGCATTATTATTCACTAACATGGTTCAGTTGTTTGGGAAATACGCAAAAAAACGGTTATGATAATCTAGAGGATATGTCTATGCAACAAGCTTTGATTACCATATGCGCACGCTCGGACAGCGACATTACGGGTGAGCAGTATTTCATGAGGAAGGTACGCGGAAAAGAAATGCCGTTGTACTCTTTTTCGGCTGCCAGGATATTCGAGGCGCGGGAAAAGGCGATCCATGTGGATTACTGCCTGAATACCGACTGCGAGGAACTGATCGACCTCGTTCAGAGAAGATATCCGGATACATTTATTATCAGGAGAGAAGGTAGACTGGCTGATGTGTCCGTGCCGAAGGAGGATGTATACCGGGACTCGCTGCTGAAGGCGGAGAGTAGATTCAACAAGAAATATGATTTTCTGATCGACCTGGATATCACATCACCGTTTCGGAGGTCTTTTGATATTCCCCGGGCTGTGGACTTGTTCCTGAGTGATCCCGATGCGGATGCGGTCATGTCCTGTGTGAAAAGCAGAAGGAATCCGTTTTACAACATGGCGATGACCGGGGAAGGCGGGTATGCCAGCCGTGTGATCCAGAACGAGTTTACGTACAGCCTGCAGGCTCCGTCCTGTTTTGATATCAATGCGTCGATCTATGTGGTGTCCAGGGATTTCCTTATCAATGAGATGACATTCGACCTCTGGCAGGGCAAGATCCGTCTGTATGAGATGAAGGACGTTGGAATCCTTCGTATGGACAGGGATGTGCCGACTTCTTTCGCTGATCTGATCGCTTCATATTGTTATGACACGGATGACGGATACAAAGAAGTGTTCAAAATATAGTAATGTAGGTTTGATTTGACAAAAGCCTTTATAATGATATAATTTTAGATACTTGCGAGAATATGAATGATCTTCATTTGACAGGGAGCGAAGCAAGAAGCCTTCCGTTGACGTTGGTTCTTGAGTCTTTTCGCCCGTATATCGAGAAAAGAGTGTCAGGCCTGAAGATACCCGGTGAAGATTGGGAGGATTTGCTTCAGGAGGCTTTTGTTGCGTTGCTGTCTGCTATAGGCAGTTATGAAGAGCATAAGGGATCGAGCTTTTCCACCTATGCGATCACCTGTATCAACAACAGGCTGTCCGATGCCGTGAAGGCTGCCTATCGCAAGAAGAACAGGGTGCTGAATGAGGCAGTTTCCCTGACCGATGAATCGGATTCCATAGAGATCGTGGCTTATGAGTCGCCGGAAGAGATGGCGGTGCATCGGGAAAAGTACGAAGAACTGATGACCCGTATACAGGGGGAACTTACTGACAAGGAAAGAAGTGTTCTTCTGATGTGGATCGACGGCTACGATTATTCCGAGATCGGAGAGCATCTGGGAATGTCAGCGAAGGCTGTAGGAAACGCCTTGCAGCGGGCACGCAGCAAACTTAAATCGTAAAAAACAGCGGGTGCTGTTTTTATACTTGTCCAATAACACGCGGTCGAACATCGCAACAGCACTGGGAAACCGGATGGAAGAGGGCAATAGTCATAACCCAAAAGAGGAGTATTGTAATGTACGAAGACAAGACTTTAGTGTGCCAGGAGTGCCACGAGGAGTTCGTTTTCACCGCAGGTGAGCAGGAGTTCTATGCCAGCCGTGGTTTCGAGAACGAGCCGAAACGCTGCCCGAAGTGCCGTGCTGCCCGTAAGCAGGCTACTCGCGCGACAAAAGAGATGTTTGACGCTGTTTGTGATGAATGCGGCAAGCCCTGCAAAGTACCGTTCAAACCCAATGGTGAGAAGCCGGTCTACTGCAGCGAATGCTTTGCAAAGAGAAACGCAAGATAAGCACTTTTTAAACATTCCTTGAAGGGAAGCACTGTGGACAACAGTGCTTCTTTTTTTCTACCCTTTGTGATAGAATATCGTTCGGTAATACATATTTAAGAAAGGCAAATACTATGTATCAAGTTACAAAAGATACCATTGTTGGCGACGTCATTGCTCATGATCCCATGGCAGCAGAGGTGTTTTATGCGATGGGCATGTTCTGCGTGTCCTGCCCAGCATCCGAGATGGAATCGATCGAGATGGCATGTGCTGTCCACGATCTCGATGAGGAAGAGATGGTCGATCAGCTGAATGCTTACTTCAGAGAAACCGCAAAAGAACAGGCCTGATAATCTGAAACTCTCAAAGCGACTGTCCCTGGCCGCCGGCTTGGTTCGTCAGGGAAGGCGCGTTGCTGATGTCGGATGTGATCACGGAAAACTGAGCGCCTTTTTGCTGCAAAGCAAAAAGACGCCGTTTGTATATGCGACGGATATTCGTCCCCTGCCTCTGGAGAAGGCGAAGGAGCTTCTGAATGAATGCGGCCTTGAGGATAAGAGCTGCTGCCTCCTCACGGACGGACTCAACGGCGTTCCAGGGGATCAGGTGGATGATGTAGTCATTGCCGGTATCGGGGCGGATGTTACGAATCACGTGATATCAGAAGCCGGATGGCTGTATCAGGAGGACAAGCACCTGGTGCTGGTCCCGGCATCCAAGAGGGAGCGGGTGAGAAGGTTCCTGGCTGCTGAAGGCTTTGAAACGGATCGGGAGATCGCGGTCGTCGATGCCGGACACTGCTATTCCGTTATGAGCGTTTACTATACGGGACAAAAGAGGGAACTCAGTGTGGCTGAGGCATGGATCGGAAAGATCGATGTAACGACGGAAGACGGAAAGACCTATCTCAAACAGGTGCGGAAACGGATGGAAGAGGTCCTTGCCGCAGTGTCAGATGAAAATAACGAGCACCGCATTGAGGCACAGCGTTTTATGGAGGAGATCGATGATTACTGCAAGTGAACTGGAGAAGGTGCTGTTTGAGATCGCGCCTCCGGAACTGGCGGAGGAGTGGGACAATGTCGGGATCATGGTCGACAGCTGTAAGGCTTCGGATAAGATCCTGTTCGCCCTTGATTGTACCGAAGAAGTTATTGGCGAGGCAAAAGACCGAGGATGCGGGATCGTAGTGACACACCATCCCTTCATCTTTCGTCCCCTGAAGCGTATCGACGGAAGAATGGCGGTCTATTCCGCGATCCGGAACGATATATCTGTCCTGTCGGTGCATACCAACTATGATGCCGCGAACAACGGTGTCAATGATGTTCTGTCCTCGGCGATCCGCCTTACCGATGTGGAAACGGCGGGCATGGGAAGAACCGGATATCTGGACGGAGGTCCGGTATCTTTGAAGAGCTTCTGTCACATGCTGAAAGAGAAACTGAACGCCGGAACGCTGGAGGCAGCGGATGCCGGTATTCCTGTTCATAAAGTCATGGTGGTGGGAGGATCCGGAGGGGACTTCCTGTCCCTGGCTAAGGAGAACAGATGTGATACGCTTCTTACCGGTGAGGCTGCTCACCACGAAGGGATCGAAGCACATGTTCTGGGCGTGAACCTCGTTGTTGCAGGACACTTCAGGACGGAGAACCCGAGCATCCCCAACCTGTGCAGGTTGGTTCAGGAGAAGATCGGGAACAAGGCGGAGTGTTTTATCTCCATAAGAAATACAGACCCATTTCAACAGATATGAGGTAACACATGGCACTGGATGCTGTGACAATTGAAATGCTGGCACAGGAACTGAACGGGCAGCTTTCCGGATGCCGCGTGGAGAAGATCTCCATGCCGTCCCGGGATGAGGCCGTCTTTACGGTGCGCAGTTATGCAGGAAAGAGGCAACTGATCCTTTCCGCGAGGTCTGGCAGTTCACGTGCGCATTTCACCTCTGAAGAATTTGATTTTCCCGTGAATCCTCCCGCTTTCTGTATGCTTCTCAGGAAGCATCTCATCAATGCCAGATTCACTTCTGTGGATACGGTCCCGGGAGACCGAGTTCTTCTTATCCACTTTGATTCGATCAGCGAGATGGGTGACAAGGTGTCGCTCATGCTCTCTGTCGAGATGATGGGCAGATACAGCAATCTTGTGCTGGTCAATGGAGAAGGGGTCATTCTGGACGCGATCAAGAGGATCGACGATACCCAGTCGGATAAAAGGCAGATCCTTCCGGGACTTCCGTTCACGGTCCCTCCTATGCCGGAAAAGATCAATTTTCTGAGCGAAGAGCCAGATGTGCTTCTGGGAGAGATCCGCAGGTCCCCAAGGACGGTTCCCGAAGCGATCCTTCAGAAAGTGAGCGGGCTTTCCCCCATGCTTTGCAGGGAGATCGGCCTTCATTTTGAGGACCGTCAGGCGGATTCGCTTTCTGAGGAAGAACTCTCTCTTCTTGGAAGACGGATGGAGGAGATCAGGACTTATCTGGCAGTTCCGGAGAAAAGGTGCTGGAACATCGTGTTCGACGACACCAGGATGGTGGAATTCAGTTTTCAGCCGCTGCTGCAGTACCATTCGCTGAGAAGTGAACGATTCGGATCCTGCAGTGAGCTGCTCGAGAGATACTATTCGGAAAAAGACAGGGAGCTGCGGCTGAAAAACCGGTCTCAGGATCTGAGCAAGCAGGTAAAGCAGTTGCTCGAAAGAAGTATCCGCAAACAGGAGTCCCGCAAGGAAGAACTGGAGAATACAGCGAAGGCTGAGGAAAAGAGGTTGCGCGGGGAACTGCTCACCGCCAATCTGGGATCTTTCCGAAAGGGCGACACCAGCGTGAAGGTGCTCAATTACTACACGGGAGAGGAGATGATCATCCCTCTCGATGTTACAAAGACACCCAACGGCAATGCCCAGCATTACTTCAAGGAATACAGAAAACTCAGGACTGCCGCGGAGATTCTTCAGAAACTGGTAAAGGAAGGCGAGGAGGAGCAGGAGTATCTGAGACAGATCAGTTACGATATCACTCAGGCAAGCACGGAAGAGGATTTCCTGGAGATCCGCAAGGATCTGAAGGAGGCTGGCTTCCTCAGAGGATTCAAATACAAGCAAAAGGGAAAAAGGAAGTCGGAACCCTATTTTCGGTATCGGACGAGCGGCGGTTATGAAGTGCTCGTAGGAAAGAACAATGCAGCCAATGAGAGACTGTCTCTGACGGTAGCTGCGGGAAAAGACCTCTGGCTGCACGTGAAAGGTGCTCCGGGTTCCCATGTTATCCTCCGTACGGAAAACACCGTACCGGACGACGGGAGTATCACCGAAGCCTGCGAGATCGCAGCATACCATTCCAGTCAGTCCAAAGGACAGCTGGTCCCCGTGGATTATACGGAAGCAAGAAGGGTAAAAAAGATCCCCGGAGGCAAGACCGGTATGGTCACCTATACAGATCAGAAGACTGCATATGTGACCCCGGATGAAAACATGATCGATAAACTCAAGCATAAATGAGAGGAGAAACAATATGAGTTGGATGAAAGATGTGATAGGAACCGAAAAGCCCATTATCGCGATGTGCCATTTGCAGCCGATGCCCGGGGATCCCTATTATGACAGGGGAAAGGGAATGAAACATGTGCTGGATACTGCGCGCCACGAGCTGCATGCTCTTCAGGACGGCGGAGTGGACGCGATCATGTTCTCCAACGAGTTTTCTCTTCCCTATCTCACGACGGTCCGCACCGAAACGGTGGCCTGCATGGCGAGGATCATCGGTGAACTGCAGGATGAGATCTCCGTTCCCTATGGTGTGAACTGTCTGTGGGATCCCATTGCTTCCCTTGATCTTGCCGTGGCCACCGATGCCAAGTTTGTCCGTGAGATCTTTACCGGAGTATATGCCAGTGATTTCGGTCTCTGGAACACCGACTGCGGGAAGGTGGTCCGTCACCAGTATGAGATCGGGGCAGAGAACGTAAAACTCCTATTCAACATCGTTCCGGAAGCGGCCGCGTATCTCGCGGACAGGCAGATCGAATCCATCGCGAAGACGACTGTATTCAACTGCAGACCGGACGCGCTTTGTGTTTCCGGAGCGACAGCCGGGACTGCGACCAACCCTGAAACACTGCGGAGAGCCAAGAGCGCGGCAGGGGACACTCCTGTTTTTGCGAATACGGGATGCAGGGTGGAGACTATCGAGATGCTTTTGGATATCGCAGACGGCGCAGTTGTCGCTACTACTTTCAAAAAAGACGGGAAATTCGAGAATCTCACCGATGTAAATCGGGTCAAAGAGTTCATGGATGTCGTCAAGGCATATCGCAGCAGATAACGTTTTTTCAATAATCAAACAGGGAGCCTTTCTTTGGAAAGGCTCCCTGTTGTGTGGTCAAACTGCAGTCACGTTGATTTTGCCGGGTGCGGAGACTATAATTGTACTACTGAAATTCTGCAGATCGACTGAGGTGGAATGTGATCTATCTGGATAATGCGGCAACGACAAGTGTATTTCCCCAGGTGGCGGACGAGATCTCCGCTGTTCTGAGGGACTCATTCGGGAATCCGAGTTCTCTATACGGGTATGGCCTTCAGTCCAAAAAGATCCTTGACCGCTCCAGGGCAAGGATCGCCTGGGCGATGGGATGCGATCCGGGTGAAGTCTATTTCACATCCTGCGGGACCGAGAGCAACAATATCGCGATCCTTGGAGGGGCGCGAGCCCGAAAAGCATGGGGAAACAAAGTGATCGTTTCCGGCATTGAGCATCCATCTGTGCAGAACACGGTAGCCAGCCTCGCGAATGAGGGATTTGAGATCGTTGTCATTCCTCCCGAAGAAGACGGAAACCTCTCCGTCGAGCGCTTCCTCGAGAATGTGGACCGGAGGACAGTACTTGTCACCTGCATGCGGGTGAACAACGAGACCGGAGCTGTTACTGACGTTTCAAGACTCGCGGAAGAGGTGAAAAAGATCAACCGCAGGACGGCATTTCACTGTGACGCCGTGCAGAGTTTTATGAAGCACCGCACTCCCCTCAGCGGAGCGATCGACAGCATGTCCGTATCAGGGCACAAGATCCATGGGCCGAAAGGAGTCGGAGCGCTCTATCTCCGCAAGGGTTACAATATCGCCCAGTCCCAGTTCGGCGGCGGGCAGGAGAAGGGGATCCGTTCCGGAACCGAGAATGTCCCTTATATTGCGGGAATGGCAAAGGCAGCGGAACTTATCGGCAGTGCAGAGGCAAACCTGTCTCATGTAAGAGACTGCAGGGACTCGCTGTGGAACGGAGTGAAGGAGATCCCCGGGATCGTCCGGAATTCGCCGGAAAATGCTTCCCCCTATATCCTCAACCTGTCCCTCCCGGGAATACGCAGTGAAACGCTCCTCCACTTCATGGAGAGCAGGGATATCCTGGTATCTTCCGGATCCGCATGCAGCAAAGGGGAGAAAAGTCACACCCTGGAAGCGATGGGGATCGGCGAGGACAGAATCGACAGCGCACTGAGGTTCAGTTTTTCTTCCACATCGACATTGGAAGAGGCGCTGAAAGCAGCTGAAGCGCTGAAAGAAGCAGCGGAAACGCTGGAAAGGAAATAAGAAGCAATTGGAAATCATCCTTGGTAAATATGGCGAGCTCGCTCTGAAAGGGCTCAACAAAAACGCATTTGAAGCTCCGCTTATCAAGACGATCCGCAAGCGTCTGGAACGTTTCGGTGAGTTTCATGTTTACTGCGCGCAGTCCACGGTATATGTGGAGCCGCTCAGTGAGGAGTGCGACATCGATGCAGCGTATGACGAGTTTAAGAGAGTGTTTGGTCTTTCCGCGGTAGGAAGGGCGATCGTTTGCAAGAAGGAACTGAAGGATATCTGCGAAGGTGCAGTATCCTACCTTGGACCTCAGCTCAGCCGCGCAAAAACATTCAAAGTCAAATCCAAGCGGGCGGACAAAAAGTTCCCCATGACCTCCATGGAACTGTCCGCGGAAGTTGGCGGATATATCCTCAGCCACTACCCGCATCTGAAGGTCGATGTGGAGACCCCGGAACTTGAGGTCATCTGTGAAGTGAGGGAATCGATCGCTGTGGTTCACGCGTCTCAGGACCGCGGAGCAGGCGGGATCCCCAACGGTACGGGAGGCAGAGTGATCTGCATGCTTTCCGGCGGTATCGACAGTCCGGTAGCGGCATGGATGATGGCCAGAAGAGGATGCGAGATCATCGGCGTGCATTTTATGTCTCCGCCCTATACCGGAGAAGGCGCGCTGTATAAAGTGGAAAGACTGGCGGTAAAGGTGGCGAAATGGAGCAACCGCTTCCCGGTCTATGAAGTGCCTTTCACCGATTGTCAGGTAGCGATCCGGGACAATTGTCCGGAGGAATTCTTCACGGTGCTGATGCGCCGTTCTATGCTCCGCATTGCTCAGATGGTGGCGAAGAAAGAAGACTGCGGCGCTGTCGTGACCGGCGAGAGCCTTGGACAGGTCGCCAGCCAGACACTGAAAGCGATCCAGTGCACCGACGATGTGGCTGAGATGCCGGTTTTCCGCCCTCTTATCGGCAACGATAAGATCGAGATCACCGAGATCGCCAGAAAGATCGATACTTTTGACATTTCCATTGAGCCCTATGAGGACTGTTGTACGATATTTACTCCGAAACATCCGAGAACGCGTCCGGACCTGAAGCAGGTCATTGAAGCGGAAGCTGCTATCCCTGGTCTCAAAGAACTGGAAGAAGAGGCATTCCGGGTGACGAGGTTCAAGATGTTCCGATATGATAGTGAGGAGATGTGATGAGTGAGAAAAAACTGATCGCAGAGATCATTGCTGTTGGTGACGAGGTGCTGTCCGGCAGAGTTCAGAACACGAATTCCGCCTATCTTGCCGTGTCCCTTCAGAAACTTGGCTTTCATGTTGCTCATCAGCAGGTCGTTGGCGATACAGAGCGGGACATTTACAGCGCGCTCAAGATCGCGGCTTCACGAAGCAATGTCATCGTCTTCAGCGGTGGCCTTGGACCTACGAAGGACGATTTGACAAAAGAGACCGTCGCGAAATCTTTCGGCAAAAAAATGGTGTTCGATGATTCCGTATATGCGGAGATCGAAGCATACTTTGAGAGCCGGGGGATCGAGCCGAGGGAGAACAACAAAAAGCAGGCTTACGTCCCGGAGGGAAGTATCGTTCTGCACAACGCGAACGGCACTGCGCCAGGGATCATTCTCCGTAAGGGAAATCAGGCGGTCGTTATGCTGCCCGGCCCGCCGAAGGAACTTCAGCCTTTGTTTGAGGATGTCGCAGCTCCCTATCTGAGGGAGATGAACGGCACGGCGCAGAAGGAATGCAGTCTCATGGTCTTCGGGATCCCGGAATCGGAACTGGAGAACATGACGCAGGAACTTCTGTATGACGATAACCCGCACTGCGCGCTTTACGCGGATGAGGGAACAGTAGAGATCCACATCACGGCAACAGGAGAAACCGAAGAAGAGGCTGAAGAGCTTTTATCGGAACGTGCGGATGCTTTCCGGAAGATCCTCGGGAACGCGGTATATGCGAGTGAGAAAGTATCGATCTCTGACTCGGTCGTCTCCGCGCTTCTGAAGAAGAAAAAGACGGTCGCCGTGGCGGAGAGCTGCACCGGCGGGATGATCGCTCAGCAGATCACTTCCGTGGCGGGTTCATCCGCGTGTTTCGAATACGGAGCTGCGACATACGCGGACTGGGCAAAAAATGCTTTCCTCGGGGTGGATAAATCCCTGATCGGCAAATATACCGCAGTAAGCTCCGTGGTGGCCGTAGAGATGGCCAGGGGCATCTGTAAGAAGGCAAAATCCGATTACGGTATCGGCGTCACAGGTATAGCAGGTCCGGGCGTCGGGAATTATCTGGACAAAGAAGTCGGACTTGTCTACATCGCGGTGTGTGACAAGAAGAGAGCCATCGTCAAGGAATTCAAATTCGGGGACCAGAGATCCCGGGACAATATAAGAGCTCTGTCTGCGAAGAACGCATTCGACATGCTGCGCAGGTTCATGGATTCCGGCAAGATCGAGGGTGGAAAGGAGTACCTTCCCAACCAGATCGCGGATATCAGGAGAAAGGCGGAGCCCAAGACTAAAACGGGTATCTGGGCAAAGAAAGCCCTCTCACTGTTCCTTGTGCTGGCGCTTCTGATCAGCGGAAGTCTTTATACCTTTCACGGTGTGAGGGCGGCAGGCGACCGTGCGGTCTATCAGAGACTGAATACAGAGTTCATGACGGATTATGAGAATGACCACGGTCAGGCTCTGTCCAACATCCTTGCGAAGAACGAAGATGCCATCGGATGGCTGTGGGGAGCGGAAGGGGAGATCAGCACTCCTGTCGTCCGGGACAAATTCAACGGATTTTATTCGGACCACGATTTTTTTCAGAACAGCAACCGGTACGGTTGCGCCTATGCGGTGGAGGAGACTCCGCTTGACGGCGCGGTGGATAACTTCGTCGTCACCGCTTCCAAAGAGGGAAACGGAGTGCTTTTCGCGAGTCTTCCCAATTATCTTCAGCAGAGCTACACTGCCAGACACCGTTATATCTGGCTTATGTCCAGGGAGAACAACTCCACCTATGAGGTGTACAGTGTATTTCTGATCGACAGTGCGGAAGGAATCGACGGATATCTGTTCACCCCGTCCTTCCGTGATGAAGTGGCTTTTCGCCAGTTTGTGATCAGCACAAAGATGCGCTCGATCTATTCCACTGACCTTCCTCTTTCCATGACAGACCGTTATCTCACCATGGTATGCCCGATGGACAATCAATGGGAAGGATGCAAACTGGTTGTCATCGCGAGAAAGGTTACAGGAGATGAGGCTTCCCGTCCGACTGCGCTCTCTATGAACGGGTCTGCTCTGTATCCTGCGGCATGGTACGATAAGCAGGGGATAGAGTGCACGGTAAATATCAATGCCGAGCGCGACAAGTGGACCGACTGGTACGAGGAAGGCGGAAAGATCGGTCAGAGCCTGCAGGAGTCATCGGATGATGACAGCGCTTCGATCCGCGTGGAAATGAACGGGAACGAGATCGAAGCTTCTCCGCTGGAGATCGTCAGCAGGATCGTGACAGATCTCGGAGATGGCATCACCAACGAGGAAACGATCAAAGCGCTTGCCGTAGCGACTGCTACCGAGCTGAAATACAATTATTCCATCGGCGTGAAATTGCCTTCCGTTACCGGAAGAGCATCTACGGAGACGGTGCGAAGGATCGTATCGGAAGTCCTCAACGAGACGGTGATGTACAACGGGGAGATATGTTGGACACCTGTTTTCCTCTGTTCTTCCGGAAACACCAACGATGCGTCCGAGATGGTCGAGGGAGACTTCCCATATCTGATTTCTGTGCCCAGTCCGTATGACAGTAAGGACAGGAACAACGGTTATTATTCTCAGATGGAGTACAGCACCACCATGTTCCGTTCCCGTGTGGAAGGCGTCTACGGGATCACCCTGTCTGACAACATGGAGAACTGGATCGAGATCACGGAAACCACATCCGAAGGGTATGCAACGAAGGTCATGCTCGACGGTCAGACAGAGGTGGACGGTTACGAATTCTTTGTCGACTGCCTCGCGCTCCCATCTGCCAACGTAACTGTGGCATTGAATAATAGTTCATTTCGATTTACAATATACGGTACGGGCTTTGGACTCGGTATGAGTGTAGTCGGAGCAAAGTACTACGCCGCACAGGACGGCATGTCCTATACCGAGATCCTTCAACACTACTATCCCGGGACTCAGATCCAGGATACGTTGTGGAAGACATACTATACGGACAATCGCAGCGCATGATCGCTGTTTATGTCCGAAAAGCCCCAGAAAGGATACATTTTATGGCAAAAGAAAACGAAACACTGGAAAACATAGGTGACCTGACCGAGAAGGCCACGGAGACCGTTGAGGAGGTCGTCGAGACCGCGAAGGAGGCTGCGGGAGACCTGGAGGAGAAAGTCCAGGAAACTGCAGAGCAGGCCACAGAAGAAGTGAAAGAAGAACTCACTCTGGAAGAAGCAGCCGAGGAAGTGGCTGAGGAAGTCGCTTCAACCGTTGAGGAAGAAGACAAGACGGAAAAGACTGTTGAGAACAAACAGACAAAGGCTTCCAAGTCTGAGGAGAAGAAAGCGGCTCCCAGAAAATACGTCAGCGAGACGAAGAAAATGTGGATGCGCATCGGTGCGGCTGCCGTACTGATCCTTGTTGTTGCGGCCCTGGCTCTTCCTTTGCTGAACACCAAGAGCCCTATTCTTGCAAACAAGACCGTCCTCACCGTTGACGGAGTGAAGGTCCCGGCAGATGAGTATTCCTACTATATCGGATATCTGGTCGACAGCTATGCTTCCTACTACGGATATGAATACTTCGAGAACCCGGACAACTTCGCGATGATCGAAAACTATGTGAATAATGTTCTGAAAGAGCATTATGTTGTCTATAATTGGGCTCTGGAAGAGGGATTCGCTCTTACGGAGGAGCAGAAACAGGGCGTTCTCGATCAGATCGAGGAGACAAAGGCAAGCTTTGAGAGTGAAGAGGCGTATGCAGAAGCTCTCGCCAGCAGCCACCTGACCCCGGAACTGTATGAGAGAATGCTCATGTCTGATACCGTCATCAACAACTTCTCCGATGCGATCTACAACACCGAGACAAGCAAGTTCGCCCCGGATGATTCCGAGGTCATGGATCTCGGAAGGGAGAACGGAATCATCGCTTCCAAGCATATCCTTATGCTTCCCGGCGAGACAGCGGAAGAAGATGCGGAAGTTCTGGCCAAGATGAACGAGATCCTGGAGCGCCTGAACAACGGGGAAGACTTTGATGCGTTGATGAATGAATACAGCGAAGACCCTGGTCTTGCGACCTATCCCAATGGTTACACCTTTATGGATGGTGAGATGGTGACCGAGTTCTATGACGCTACAAATGCACTTGAAGTTGGCGGAATCAGTGGTATCGTCCGTTCCAGCAGCGGCTATCACATCATCAAGCGCATTGAACCTGACTTTGATGAAACAAAGTCCCGTCTGATCTCTCTGGCGGTGGATGTGGAACTGGAGAGCAGGATCTCCGCTGCGGAGATGAAACTCGCGAGCGGATATGACAAGATCCAGTTCTCGGATTTCAATCTCGTGCCCGAGACTGCAAGCGAGCCTGCGGAATCAGAGGCTTCTGAATCGGATGCATCTGATGCAGCATAAATGAAATGAATCGGAAAGCGCCGCATATGTGCAGCGCTTTCTGTCATATGGAGGTAAGAATATGGAACGTTATCCTTTTCCCAAAACAGAACTTCACTGTCATCTGGACGGCGCGATCCTTCCGCAGACTTTGTTTGAACTGGCGACCGAGCGCGGACTGGAGATGCCGGGAAATGCCAAAACCGTTGAGGAACTGACCCCTTATGTGGTGTATGGACCTGACTGTATAAGTGTCAACACCTATCTGGAGAGGTTTGAACTTCCCACACAGATCCTTCAGGACAGGGAGGCTCTTGAGAGATGCGCGTATGAACTGGTTGTGCGTCTTGCTGAACAGGGACTGATCTATGCGGATATCCGGTTCGCACCGCAGCTTCACACCAGAAAAGGGATGACGCAGGCCGAGGCGATCGAAGCGGTACGCGCAGGCATCGACAGAGGCCTGAAACAGACAGGCGACAGGATCGTGATCGGCCTTATCGTGTGCTGCATGAGTTTCGGAACAGCGGATATGAATCACGACGCAAATGTAGAGACCGCTAATCTGGCAGTCAAGTACCACGACCTTGGTGTTGTGCAGGCCATGGACCTTGCGGGTGCGGAAGGTTTTTGCCACCTTACTGATTTCGCGGATCTGTTTGAGATCGCCAACCGCGGGAAATGCCCCATCACCTGCCATGCAGGCGACAGCCAGGAACCGATCGAGATCCGCACTGCCATTGAGGTGTTCGGATCCAGAAGGATCGGACACGGGCATCACATCATTGATGATCCCGAACTGATCCAGGAAGCGATCGAAAAAGGTGTCACGTTGGAGATTTGCCCTACAAGCAACGTTCAGTGCCTGACACAGCCTTCCTATGAAGCGCATCCCATTAAGAGACTGTTTGATATGGGACTTCATGTTACGGTGAGCACGGACAACCCCGTTATCGCCGGTGTAACGGTTGAGGATGAATACGATCATCTGAAAGAGAGTCTGGGATTCACAGACAAGGAACTTGCTAAAATGAACTATTACGCTGTTGAAGCAGCGTTCTGCAGCGAGGAAGAGAAAGAGAGACTGAAGAAAAAGATCGAGCCTTATCTCTAAGATCCTTTTACAAAGAAAAAAGCGCTCATGGCCTTTATCGGCCATGAGCGTTTGCAGTTTTTAGGAGTATATCACACTTTGATCTTTGAGAATACCGAGTCGATGCCTTCCTGTATGACGAGTTGTGCGTTGCGGTCTGCATCGGTGGGTGAGAGGTTCACGATAGCGAGTTTGGCGTCACGGCGCATATACTGGATCAGTCCGGCTGCAGGCCATACGGAGAGGGATGTCCCGCCGACGATGAGAAGATCGCATTGCTCAATGGCGCGAACGGAGCGGGTGATCGTCTTCTCGTCCAGACCTTCGCCGTAAAGAACAACGTCCGGTTTGATGATCCCGCCGCATTTTTCGCACTTCGGCACTCCGGTGGAGTTCAAAATGGTGTCCAGGGGATAGAATTCATCGCAATGGATGCAGTAATTCCGGAGCACGCTCCCGTGCAGTTCAAGCACATTTTTGCTCCCTGCGGCCTGATGGAGTCCATCGATGTTCTGGGTGATCACAGCCTTCAGTTTTCCTGCTCTCTCTAGTTCGGCAAGTTTCAGGTGCGCTGCGTTTGGCTTCGCGTCCGGATAGAGCATTGCCTCTCTGTAGAACCCGTAGAATTCCTCTGTCCTGGAGAAAAAGAAGTCATGGGAAAGCATGGTTTCCGCGGGGTAGCGATATTGCTTTTTGTACAGTCCGTTGTCACTTCGGAAATCCGGTATCCCGGATGGAACGCTCACACCGGCTCCGCCGAAAAAGACGATATTGGAAGACTCTGCCACAAGCTGATTCAACTGTTCTGCTGTTCCACGGTTCATGTTTCTACCCCTCAAATTTCGTGAAGGTCACATCGTAATATTCGCTCAGATTCTCGTTGTAGTATTCCCTGAGGACGAGCTTGTCCTCGGTAAGTTCCCGGATATATCTTCTGTATACGTATTCCTGACCATCATCTCCGGTATAGTAAATGCGGATAGAGGCGGTATCGAGTTCAAGGTAGTAGGTCCCCGAGTTGGAATCCGTTACGGACCAGATCTGAGGATCAAAAGCTTCTCGGTCGCTGGAAGAAGTCCAGATGTCACACTGGTATTTCATATCGGTCGTGAGAGTGAGGACTTCCCGGGAGGGATGCGTCTCTTCTGCATAGATAAAGACATCGCTCATCCATGTATCACAGAGAAATTCGAGATAAGCATTCTCTTTTTCCACTATGGCCTGCTGCTCCGCCTGCTTCTGCGGGAGGACCCAGAAAAAGATGATGCCCAGGATCAACAGGATCACGGCGGAGGCCATGGCCAGGACGCTGACCTTGCTGAGGCCTTTCCTCTTCAGGAGGGCGTCGTTCTTCTCTTCTTTGTAAACCTCTTTCGGCGCAGGTTCTTCTTCCGGTATTTCGTCCGGTTCCTCATCCTCATCCTCGTCGAGGAATGCTTCCGCTTCTGCATCATCGGCAGAAAGCAGCGTACCGGAACTGTAGTCCGGGGCAGGAGAGTCTTGATTGCCTTCCGATGTCACATCTTCCTCAGCGGTTTCTTCGGTGAATGAATAATCGGGATGATCGACGGGAGGTTCCGGCACATCTGTAGGGTCTTCCTCGGAAGGAGCAGCTTCAGCTGAATCGACCGCTGCCTTCTCTTCCGGTTCTTCGTCCAGATCGGGTATCGAGATGACTTCTGTGACGATAGTATCGAAAAGAGGTTCGAGGTCTGCAGCGGCAGAGTTCGGGTTGTTCTCGGCATAGAAGACCACTTTTTTTCCGATCTCTTCGGAAATATCATCTGTTTCCGTATCGTCAGCCTCTTCCGGCTTTTCCTGTACGGTTTCCTCGGGAGAGGTTGCTTCTTCCTCTACAGTCGCGACCTCAGGCTCTTCCTCAGGATAAAAGGCCTGTTCTTCCTCGCTTGGACTCTGTTCCTCGGAAGGCTCCTCCTCTTCCGGTGTCTCGCGGTGCTTCCTGGAGAAGAACAGGGAAGAAAAGAAAGCTTTGGCTTTTTCTCCAAGGCCAGGTTCCTCCGGTTCCGCGTTAAACATCTCCCTTACTGCTTTTTCGCGGTCTGAAGACTCTTCGGTGTCAGCAGCAGAAGAAACGGGAGCGGTCTTTTCATTCATCTCGTCAGACACTGCGGCTTCTTCCTCTTCCGCCTCTTCGGGGAACAGGGAGAATTTTTTCGTGTCTCCGGATGTCAGCATCTCATACATATCTACGTCGTCTGTTTCGGCCTGTGCGGGAGAAGGTTCTCCGCAGGTCGGACAGCGGTCCAGAGAGGATTCATATTCTGTTCCGCATTTTTTACATACGGGCATGATTAATATCTCCTATCAGTAATTAGATTGCTATTACACTTAATAATACCACATCTAAACAATATTGCCATCAGTCCGGATCACAGATACTCTGGCGGATGAAAACGGAAAGCATCCAGGCATTCAATCATTCTTCGTTTTTCCGCAGCAGCGAAAAAGAGAATGTCCGGATCTATGGAAGTTGCAAGCCCGAGCGAAGCTCCTTTTGCTTCGCGTGTGCGGAGAAAGGCTTCATCCAGATCGGTCAGATACCGGAACAGCACAGAGGGGTCACACCGGTGCGCAGCTGAAGAGAGCCTGGAGGGATAGTCCAGAATTAGTTTCAGAAAAGAACGGTCCTCCTCGCTCAGAACCGTGCCAGTCACAGCAGCAGGGAGGGAGCTCCCTTTTCGTTGGTAGGAACGGATTAGGCTGCAAAGACGGGCGTAGCGGTAGCGCATGTCGAATGCAGGATCTTTTGAGCAGTCAAGAGATGATGCAGGATTTGAGGAATTGAACTGAAGAGTCATGTCCTCATTCCATTCGGAAGAGACTTCTTTTTCTGAAAGTTCACGTACCACGACCTTGACCGCATCCTCCACCGTACAGTCCGGTGCAAGAGAGGAGTCCCAAAAGAAATCGGGGTAACAGAGGTAAACACGGTCATAGCGGTCCATTATGGGCTCATTATCTGGTTGCGTCTCAACATCATAGCCGAGCTGAGAAAGGATCTCGGTGAGCGAAAAGATGACAGCAAGAGTCCGGTAAAGGCGGTCGTTCCTGCATTTTTCAGGCGTTCCGGGTACCATGAGGAGCGCTTTTCTTCGGGTTTCCTCTACTGCGTATTCGTTTATAGTGCCGTCCAGTATCTGAGATACGGAATCGTTGAGCCAGCTGTCATTCAGCCGGAAGTTTAAAAAGCCGTTTGGAGAGACAGCGACATCGCAGATCATCTCATTCCCTACAGAGAGGAGATCCCGTATCCGGCACGCACCCTGATATGCTGGGATTTTCCATATTCGCGCTGCCTGAAATGCGATATTGGAAGAAAGATCTCCGTGATCAGAAATAGCGGAATATTCCAGGGAATATTCCGCTATGTTTGGTAGTTCAAGGCCCTGCACGGCCCGGTCAAGGGCCCTGCGGATCTCAGCAATACAGGATGCGACGGGATCAAACATCTCAGTTCTTTTCTCTTACAGTGATCTTCAGATGGTTGAGCGCAAAAAGGTTTGCGTTAAGGTCAAGAGAATACCGGAGGTCCAGTGTTCCTCCCTTCTCATTGAGTTCATCACGGATGTCTTCTGTATAGACTCCCAACGGGAGATCCCCGTAGGGTGTGGTGTAGTGGCAGATATGCTTCTTGCCCTTTTCCAGGATCATATGAGAGGATGAGGCCCCTGTGCGTTTCATCGTGACCGAAGAGGGCTCGATGCGAAGCACTGTTTTGCATCCTTCAAATCCGGTGGCGGCACTGTCCTCATAGCGGATCTCCGTGCTTCCGGAACTGTAATCATACTCGCCAAAAGTGGACAGAGTGAAATTGTCATCACCTGCATCGGTTTTCTGCGTGGTATCGATTGTGATCAGATAGTTATCTTTCATTATTTTCTAGATTTACCTTTGTCACATCCTCGGATATGTCATTGCCGAGGAAAAGAGTGGCCAGAGTGGAGAAGTTGTGGGGACGGTCGGTCACATAATATCTTGTGGAACCGTTTTGGCTGCTGTGAGCCATATCGTGTTCATTAAGGTATGCTGAGACCAGCTTCGCAACTTCAGCTCCGGAGTTGATCAGTGTCACGTTCTCAGGAAGGCACTCTCGGAGGACTGTTTCCAGAATGGGGAAATGGGTGCATCCGAGAATGACGGTGTCACAACCGGTTTCCCGGATCGGCTGCATGTACTCGTCTGCGACGTGTCTCGTGATGAAATTATCCGGTGAGGTGTATCCGTTTTCAACAAGAGGAACGAACATGGGGCACGCCTTTGATACGAGGGTGAGTCCTTCCTTCATGGAGCGGATCTCCGTTTCAAATGCTCCGCTGGCGATGGTGGCCTGGGTGCCCAGGATCCCGATGATACCGTTTTTTGTCTGCCGTACAGCGGCAGCGGCTGCCGGATGGATGATCCCGCAGAAGGGAACAGGCAGTTTCTCCGCCTCTTCCTTCGGATAGTTGGAGGATACGGTTCCGCATGCTGCTACGATCAGTTTGACATCCTTTTTAAGGAGAAAGGAGATATCATCCCGTGAATACTGACAGATCGTCTCCCTGTCATGCGTTCCGTAAGGCACTCGTGCCGTGTCACCGAGAAATATGAAGTTTTCATTCGGCAGTAATCTCTGGAGCTCTTTGATCGCAGTGAGTCCGCCGAGACCGGAGTCGAAAACGCCTATCGCGCGATTGTCCAAGATCAGATCTCCTCTGTACGTTCAAATGACAACTCGATCAGCTGAGTCAGCAGCTCGGGATAGATGACGCCGCAGGCGTCAAAAAGCTTCGGATACATGCTGATGGAGGTAAATCCGGGAAGGGTGTTGAGTTCGTTGAGATAGGGGATGCCGGTCTCCTTTTCCAGCAGGAAGTCCACTCTGGCAAGTCCCGTGCATCCCAGGGTGCTGTATGCCTTCACAGCGATCTCACGTATCTTTTCAGAAAGCTCTTCAGAGATCCTGGCAGGGATGTATAACTCGCTCACATCGTTGATATATTTGTCATCATAGTCGTAGAAATCCGCACCGGACGCGATCTCGCCCACGCAGGAGGCCACAGGGAAATCGTTTCCCATAACTGCGCATTCCAGTTCCTGACCTACGATCTCGCGCTCTGCGATCACCTTAGCGTCGTGGCGGAACGCCTCTTTGACTCCTTCAAAGAACTCTTCACGGTTGCGGACCTTGGAGACGCCGATGGAGGATCCGGCATTGGCAGGCTTGAGGAACATGGGATATCCCAGCGCCTTTGCGCATTCTTCCTCGAACGCTTCCACTTTATTTTTATCTTTTTTTGTGAGATAGCGCCATTCCGCTCTGCGGATGCCGCTGTAATCCAAAAGCATGTCGGTGACCGTCTTGTCCATACAGACTGCGGAAGAGAGAAGGTCGCACCCGACGAACGGAATGCCGGCGAGCATGAACAGTCCCTGGACGGTGCCGTCCTCGCCATTCTTACCGTGAAGGACAGGGAAGACTGCATCCACATAGATGGTCTCAAAGCTATTGTCCTTGTTGATCTGAAGGAATCCGTGAGTGGTCCGGTCAGGGGACAGGACACAGGGGACGCAGGAAGGATCCTGATCCCAGGTATCGTTCGCGAGGTTATCCATGTCACCGAAATAACGGAGCCATTTTCCTTCCTTCGTGATCCCTACGAGAACCAGTTCATACTTGTTCTTCGGAATATTGGGAATGATTGAAGCAGCAGACAGACACGATACCGCGTGTTCGCTGGATACTCCCCCGAAAAGAATACCGATTGTTTTCATTTTGTCCCTCTTAATACTTTATTGTTTGCATCTTGAGCACTTTCCTTGTATCTTATCATAGCAGGGGAGAAAGTACAAACTTCCTTTTAGAGAAATATACAAACAAATCTGTGGTTTTTTGTTGACATTGCAGTGTTACTTTGGTAGACTAATCGTACCTCTTTAAGCGGGTTATTTTTTTGTGTGCTGTTTTTTGCGCCGCCGCTTGGAGGGAGGCTGATCCGCACGAGCGGAAAACTAATGGAGGTGCCGATAGAAAATGAGAGTCAAGATTACGCTAGCATGCACTGAGTGCAAACGTCGCAATTACGACACTATGAAGAACAAGAAGAACAACCCGGATCGTATCGAGTTCAACAAGTATTGCCCGTCATGCCGCAAGCATACGCTCCACAGAGAGACAAAGTAAGGAGACAGCATGGCAGACAAGACGAACAAGCCCGGCTTTTTTGCTCGCATCGCAAAGTATTTCAAAGACGCGAAAGGCGAATTCAAGAAGATCGCCTGGCCCAGCAAGAAACAGGTCTGGAACAACGTTGCTATTATTCTGGTAATGGTTCTGATCTTTTCCGTGTTGACATGGGGATTTGATTATATCTTTGCATTCCTGCGCGACCTTTTGCTCAGACAATTCTAAACAGGAAGGACTTTGCAAATGGCTGAGACTGCAAAATGGTATGTTGTCCATACTTATTCCGGATATGAGAATAAGGTGGCGGCCAATTTGGAGAAATTGGTCGAAAACCGTCGGCTGCAGGACTACATCCTGGAGGTCAAGATCCCGACGGAGCACGTTGTCGAGATCCGCGACAACAAACGCAAAGAATACGAAAGAAAACTCTTCCCGGGCTATGTCCTGGTGAAGATGGTCATGACCGATGAGTCCTGGTACATCGTCCGCAACGCGAACGGAGTCACAGGCTTCGTAGGCACGACCACAAAGCCCACTCCTCTGACCCAGGCTGAGGTCGACGCGCTCGGCGTTGAGAATTCCGAGATCCGCGTCAACTATGCGATCGGTGATACCGTCCGCATCAACGGAGGCCAGATGGAAGGATTCATCGGAACGGTTGAATCCATCGACGGCGACACCCAGCGTGTCAAGGTCCGTGTATCGATGTTCGGAAGGGAGACTTCCGCAGAGATGGACCTCACAGAGGTATCACCGCTCTAAAAAATGTATATAGACCGCATGCGGTTTGTAGAGAGGGCGCAAGCTCTCGTGGGAGAACGTAAAATCTTTAATGCGTTCGATCTAACCACTAATGGAGGAATTTATTTATGGCTAAAAAAGTTACTGGCTATATCAAGCTCCAGATCCCCGGCGGACAGGCAACTCCTGCTCCTCCTGTAGGCCCTGCGCTTGGTCAGCACGGCGTGAACATCGTTGAGTTCACAAAGCAGTTCAACGACAGAACAAGAGCGAACATGGGAACCGTTATCCCGGTCGTTATCACTGTCTATGCGGACCGCACATTCACATTCGTTACAAAGACCCCTCCGGCAGCAGTCCTGATCAAGAAGGAATGCGGACTGGAGACAGCATCTGGCGAGCCCAACAAGAAGAAGGTCGCAACCCTTTCTCAGGAGTCTCTCCGCAAGATCGCTGAGACAAAGATGCCCGATCTGAACGCAGCTTCCGTTGAGGCAGCCATGAGCATGATCGCCGGCACTGCACGCAGCATGGGCGTACTTGTTGAAGGAGGTCAGAAATAATGAAGCACGGAAAGAGATTTGTTGAGAGCGCGAAACTCGTAGACCGCTCCAAAATGTATGATACAACGGAAGCCCTCGGACTCGTTTGCGAGACCGCAAAGGCAAAGTTCGATGAGACCGTTGAGTTGCACATCCGCCTCGGCGTCGATGGCCGTCACGCAGACCAGCAGGTCCGTGGCTCCGTCGTTCTCCCGAACGGAACCGGTAAGACCGTCCGCGTAGCAGTCTTCGCAAAGGGCGATGCAGCCCGTGCAGCTGAAGCAGCAGGCGCAGAGATCGTTGGTGCAGAAGAACTGGCAGAGAGAATCCAGAAGGAAAACTTCATGGACTTCGACGCAGTTATCGCTTCCCCGGACATGATGCCCATCGTTGGACGTCTTGGCCGTATCCTCGGACCCCGCGGCTTGATGCCGAACCCGAAGGTCGGAACCGTTACTCCTGATGTCGCCAAAGCAGTCAAGGACGCTAAGGCCGGTAAGATCGAGTATCGTCTCGACAAGACCAACATCATTCACTGCCCGATCGGAAAAGTTTCCTTCGGCAGCGAGAAGCTCACAGAGAACTTCGATGCTCTGATGGAAGCAATCGTCAGAGCAAAACCGGCGGCAGCAAAGGGCCAGTACATTCGCTCCTGCGTCGTCGCTTCCACAATGGGCCCTGGTGTCAAGGTACTTACCAACAAGTACCTGAACATCAACGTAGCTCAGCAGTAACTGGTTACTTGACACGCTGTCGCGTGTAAAGTATAATATCAAAGCTGTCCAAAGACAGCAGGTGTGAAAACGTAAAGGACTCCGGTCCACCTGCCGAGGATGAAAGCAAAAACATCTTGTGTTTTGTTTTTATGAAGGTTTTTCCCTCCTCGGTCGATTCTGAGGAGGGTTTTGTTTTCACAGAATATGAAAACAGGAGGTAAATAGCTCAATGGCAAATGCTAAGATTATTGAAGAGAAGAAAGCTGCTGTTGCTGCTCTGACTGAGAAGTTGGAGAAGTCCAATGCAGTTCTCTTGGTCGACTATCGTGGCATTAACGTTGCTGATGATACAGCGCTGCGCAAGGAATTGCGTGAGGCCGGTGTCGAGTACAAGGTCATCAAGAACAACATCATGCGCCACGCCTGTGAACAGGTCGGTATGCATGACATCGTCGAGGATCTTGCCGGCACTATCGCTGTCGCTATCAGCGAGGATGAGATCGCTCCTTGCCGTGTCCTGAACAAGTATGCTTCCCAGTATACCGATAAGTTCAACATCAAGACCGGTTTCATCGATGGACAGAAGGTCGATGTGGCCATGATCCGCAGCCTTGCGAAACTGCCCGGACGCGAAGGACTCGTTGCCCAGGTCGCTGGCTCCCTCAATGGTATCATCGCATCTCTCGCACGTGGCTTGGACGCTGTGCGCGAGCAGAAAGAGACCGCTTAATCGTCTCGTAAATCTACACATTAAATTGAAATTTTGAAAGGATTACTACTATGGCTGATATCGCAAAGATGATCGAAGAGATCAAAGGTATGACCGTTATGGAGCTTTCCCAGCTCGTTAAAGCAATTGAAGAAGAGTTCGGCGTTTCCGCAGCTGCAACCGCAGTTGCTGGCCCCGCAGCAGAAGCAGCACCCGCAGCAGAAGAGAAGAGCGAGTACGAAGTCATTCTGAAAGAGATCGGCGAGACCAAGATGAACGTCATCAAGGCTGTCAAAGAGATCCTCGGACTTGGTCTGAAAGAGTCCAAAGAGCTCGTCGACGCAGCCCCGAAGACCGTCAAGGCCGGCATCTCCAAAGAAGAGGCAGACGAGATCGAGAAGAAGCTCAAAGAGGCAGGCGCAACTGTCGAGGTCAAATAATTACCTCCCTGTTTTACCGTCAAACAGTCCGGAATTTGTTCCGGACTGTTTTTTGTCATCTCTTATTTCGTGTGATATACTTTTCCCCAGTTGAAATAAGGAGAAAAAACTATGCTTAATCAAGAACAACTGGAGAGATATCTCAGTTTCTGCATGAACTCCGAAGCGGATTTCGCTGAGATCTATGAGGAGATCGAGAACAATGAGACGATATCTTCTCTGAACGGAAAAATGGAGGATGTGAACAATGTCCTCATTCAGGGCATCGGTGTGAGGCTGTACAAAGGTCTGCAGTCGGTATATGCCTATTCCAACGAAACGGATGAAGAGGCGGTGATGCCTCTTCTGGAAGAACTGGTAGATGCCTTCGGTAAATGCGATAAAGGTGCGAAAGTCACCCTCAAAGAGGTCACTTATGAGAACCGGCATCCGGTGAAGATCGATTTTGAAGAGGTTCCCCTCGAGAAGAAATTCGATCTTCTCAAGAGAGCGAATGACGCTGCTTTTGATACGGACCCGCGCATCGTCAAGGTGCAGGGAAGGCTCCTGAACGTAAAGCAGAAGGTTCAGATTGCAAACAGCGACGGAAAATTGATCGGGGACACCAGAGTCCGCACAAGGATCATGGTGGAAGCATTCAGCCAGGAGGGAACCAATTTCCAGAGCGGTGCGGATCGCCCCGGCGTCGGCAAGGGCCTTGAGTTTTATGAAGAGGTCACTCCGGAAGAAGTCGGACGGGAAGCTGCGCGTGTTGCGCTGGTGAACCTTCGGGCCAAAGACTGCCCTTCCGGAAAGATGCCGGTCGTTATCGACAACGGATTCGGCGGAGTGATTTTCCACGAGGCCTGCGGCCATGCGCTTGAGGCGACTTCCGTGGCAAAGAACATGAGCGTATTCTGCGGGAAACTCGGACAGCAGATCGCGTCGACCTGTGTCAGCGCAGTAGATGACGGGACCATACCCAACGCCTGGGGGTCCCAGAATATTGATGACGAGGGCAATTTCCAGAAGAGACGCGTCCTCATCGAGAACGGAATACTGAAATCCTATATGATCGATACGCTCAACGGAAGAAGAATGGGGATGGAATCCACATCCAGTTCCCGCAGGCAGACTTATCAGTATGAGCCCACATCACGCATGTCCAATACTTTCATCCTTCCCGGTGAATCGGAGTTTGAGGAGCTGTTTGAAGGAATCGAGAGAGGACTCTATGCCAAGAAAATGGGAGGCGGAAGCGTGAACCCTCAGACAGGTGAATTCAACTTTGCTGTTCTGGAGGGGTATATGATCGAGAATGGGAAGATCACTTATCCCGTCCGTGGCGCTGCTCTGATCGGAAACGGAAAAGACATTCTCTGGAATATCGACAAAGTCGGAAAGAATATGACCACGGGGCAGGGTATGTGCGGATCGTCCAGCGGATCGATCCCGACTGATGTAGGTCAGCCCCCGATCCGGGTGACATCCATCACAGTAGGAGGTACTGCTCATGACTAATCAGAAATGGATCGCGTATGCCCTTGAGCAGGGCTTTGAGGCCTTTGAGGTCTATCAGCTCCTTGAACAGAACAAATCCGTCTCCTGGTTCTCAGGGCAGGTGGACTCCTTTGTCACGAGCCGAGTACTGGGAACGTCCCTGCGCGGGATCATCGGCGGAAAGATGGCCAACTACAGCCTGGAAGATCCGTCGGATGACAACATGGAAAAAGTGATCTCCGGAATGATCGATCAGGCCAATGCCATTACCTCAGAAGAGGAATCGGTCATCCGGTTCCCGCAGGAGACAGAGACGGTATCGTCCTCCCAAAAATGGGTCCGTCCTTCGAATGAGCAGATCCGCGAACTGATGAAGTCCCTGGAGGAGAAGGCCTACGCTTATGATCCCAGGGTCGTCCAGGTCTCCGGTGTGAGCTGGGACGAAGTGAAGACCGTCCGCAGGATCGAGAACTCCAGAGGGGTGCGTGTAGAGGACGGTGAATATGTCCAGGCGCTCTTTGAAGGTGTTGCGGCATCGGAGAACGGGCAGGTCAAGACCGGATTCAAAGTAGAGGTGATCGAAGATATCGCAAAGTTCGATCAGGACGGGTTCGTGGAAAAACTGTGCGGGGACGCGGTCAAACAGCTCGGCGCGACCAGTCTTCCCAGCGGCCGGTACCCGGTCATCATCGAGCAAGGCGCCATGACATCGCTGTTCCAGGCGTTCACCGGTCTTTTCTCCGGTGACCTGATCTCAAAGGGGATCTCTCCGCTGAAGGATAAACTGGAACAGAAGGTCTTTTCGGATGTGATCACGGTGGTGGATGATCCGCGGCTGTGCGATGCGGTGAGCATCGCGAACTATGATGACGAGGGATGCCCCACCAGGACAAAGACCCTGGTGGACGGCGGAGTGTTCAAAGTCATCGCCCATGACTCCAAGAGCGCCAGAAAAATGGGCACGGAGAGCACCGGAAACGGTTTCCGCGCCTCCTATACTTCACCGGTCAATGTGGCTCTCAAGAATTGTTATATCGTTCCGGGTGAAAAGTCCCTGGATGAACTCTGCGAGGCAATGGGGGAGGGGCTGGTCGTCACCTCCCTGCAGGGACTCCATGCGGGAATCGATTTTGTCACGACGAATTTCTCCCTCCAGTGTTCCGGTTACTGGGTAAAGGACGGAAAAAGGGATCACAGTGTGTCTCTGATCACCATCGCCGCCAACTTCCTGGATCTCATGAAGAGCGCGGAAGAGGTGGGAAATGATCTGAAATGGAGCGTAGGCAGCGTGGCGTGCCCGAGTGTACGGTTCACTTCCTGCGCGATCTCGGGGGAATAACGATGGAAGAATATCTTTTCATCTGTTATGAGAGATGCGGTACCTGCAGGAAAGCAAAAGCATTTCTGGACGGGCACAGCATAAACTACAAAGTCAGAAGTATCAAGGATGACCGTCCCACGAGGGAGGAGATCTCCCGGTGGCAGAAGGCGAGCGGTATTCCTATGAAAAAGTTCTTCAACACGAGCGGGCTGCTGTACAAGTCCCTTCAGCTTAAGGACAAGCTTCCCCGCATGACGGAAGACGAGATGCTCGACCTCCTTTCGAGCGACGGAATGCTGGTGAAGCGGCCGATCCTCGTGGGAGACGGCACCGTGCTCGTAGGGTTCAGGGAAGAGGAGTACAGTGGTCTTTCCGGACAGTAATATCGTTTAAATCAAAGTAAGAATGACTCCTTTGCATCATCAGATGGCAGAGGAGTCATTCTTACTCTGTGAGGTATTGTGTTTGCGCTAAAGCTTAAGATCAGTGGAACATCTGTGTCAGATAGGAAACCGCGACTTCCAGGGCACCGCATACGACCATGACCAGCAACGGGCTTACCTGCCATTTGTAGATGACGACGCATGCCGCTGCAGTCATAAAGAGAAGCAGGTAGTCGATCTGAAAGGAGATCCCGTTCATGAGGAAGATCGTTCCGGCCATCCTGAGGATGGTGACGAGGATCAGGCCTACCGCCATGCATCGGACAGCGAAAAGCACTTCGTTGATAATATCCAGTTTGCGGTATTTGTGAAGCAAAAAGATCAGGAGCATGGTGATCACGCACGCTGGCGCGATGCTTCCCAGGGAAGCAGCGATCGCTCCGGGGATCCCGGCGATGCGGGAACCGACGAACGTGGCGCTGTTGATCAGGATGGGACCGGGAGTCAGTTCATCCATGGCCAGAAGATTCCCGAATTCCTCATAGGAAAGCCATCCCTGCACTTCCACCACCTCGCGCTGTACGATGGGAATGGAGGCGTGGCCGCCGCCGAAGGAGATCGCGCCGATACGGGCGAACCCGAAAAACAGTTGAAGAAGAGTATTCATCTGCCTGCCTTCTCCTTTCTGAGCTTGATGATGTAGGCCGCGCATCCGATCAGGATGCAGCCGATGACCAGCAGGATCGAAGAGAGATCCGTAAGAAGCGAATACGCCATGGCAATGGCCATGATGGCCAGGGGATAGATCTTTTGTTCCTTCGTAGCGTTCCTGAACAGACCGAGGACAAGGTTGGCGAGCATCGCGATCACCCCGGCCTGCATTCCATGGAGAAATACCTTGATCCAGGGGTTTCCGATGATCGCGCTGTAGAAAGCGGTGACCAGAAGCATGATCACCAGGGGCGGGATCGCGCACCCGATGACGGCTGCGGCGGCTCCCCAGATGCCTGCAACGTGATACCCGACCATCATGGACATATTGATGGCGATGGAGCCGGGGGCTCCCTGCACCAGGGCGATATAGTCCCCCATTTCTTCTTCCGTGATCCAGTGGTGCTTTCCGACAAAGTTTCGAACGACGACGCTCAGAATGGCGTAACCGGAATTGGCAGTGCTGCTGATCACCATCATGGTAGAGAACAGTATCCAGCACTTTTTCAGTTTACTCAATTGATCCTATTTCCTTTCTTGCTGATTTTGGGTATGAGCCCTGTTTGATCAGGATGTGATTCCTGCTGTATTGACCCTGACAGGAGTACTGCGCACTGCACAGATGACGATAGGAACTGCGGGTCAGAAAACAACGTTAAGCGCCGAACTGTTCCCGTGCGGAGGGAGTTCTACCCGAAGAAACAGTAAGGCGCTTCACTCATGCATATTGATTTTAAAGCAGATTAACTTATAATTAAATTATAAATAGCGAATGAATATTATAAATTCTATTTATAGGAGATCGATCATGACTTTGAGACATTTTCAGATCTTTCAGGCGGTGTGCGATACTGGTACCGCCACGGGCGCATCGGAGCGCCTGAATATCAGCCAGCCTGCAGTCAGCATCGCGATCAAGGAACTGGAAGTTTTTTACAGCACGAAGCTTTTTGAAAGGGTGGGGAGGAAACTGCAGCTTACGGAAAGCGGAAAAGTTCTGCGCGGTCACGTGAACAATGTGCTTGAACAGTTTGATGAAACGACAGCGGTGATGAAGGACCAGATCGGGCAGACAAAGGTTCGGCTCGGTAGCAATACCAGCGCAGCGGAGACGAAGCTTCCTTCCCTGATCGACTCGCTGAAGGAATCGATTCCGGATGTGCGGCTTACTGTCAATGTGGACAACACAGAGGCGGTCCTGGAGAAACTGCTGCGAAATGAGATTGACTTCGCACTGATCAATGAACAGACGAACAACGATCAGCTTGTTGCCATCCCAATGTACAGGGAGGAGATCCGGATCTACTGTTCGCCTTCTCTTTACGACAAGGATACGATCACTTTTGAAGAGCTCAGAAAGATGCCTCTGATGCTACGCGAAAAAGGAAGCTTTGTGCGTGAGACGATCTGCTATGCAGCGGAAAGGTACAGTTCTCACCTGAAACCGGTGGTGGAGAGTACCAGTACCCTCAGCCTGATCACATTGGCCAAAAGAGGGATGGGGTTTGTTTTTCTTCCTTACCGCTTTGAAAAGCAGTACGACATGAGTGGCCTGCGGTCAGTATCCATCGACAACGAGTCTTTCAGTTCGGACTATTATTTTGTCTACCACAGAAACAAGTACCTCACGAACACGATGAAACAGGTTCTGGACTATATTCAGAGCATGTAACGAAAAAACGATCGCCCGAGCGATCGTTTTTACATATATGGGCCGTACCTATTCCTGTCTTCCGGTCAGGGTAAACAGGGCAGCACCTCCGGCGGCTTCTTCATCTGCTCCGAGAAGTGTGAGAGGAAGCTGAAAAGTGTCAGCGATCAGAGTCTGAAGTACTTTGTTTCTTCGCACCGCGTTTCCTGATGCCACGACTGCGACGGAAGGGACAGGCAGATTCAGGTATTTTTCGTACAATTCATCCACAATGCCCTGAAGTGTCGCAAGGATGATTCCCTGCGGGGTGTATGACGCTTCCGTGAGACCGGATACAGATCCAGTCTCGGAACTGTCCTCTCTGGTGCCTGCGAATGTTGTCCTGATCCTGGGCAGGGGTGCCGACGATTCCAGCGCCTGCCTTGCAAGTCGGTTCAATGTATCGTATTGATCCTCTTCCTTACCGGTGGATTCTTTTACATAGGCGCGGAAGAACTCTTCCAGCATGGCGTAGGCTTTCCCGCCGCAGAGAGCGGAGCCCGCAAGAAGATATTTGCCGCCGAAGAAGGGGCGAAGTTCCAGAAGTTTTCCCTCGACTGGATCATCCACGACCCGGGATATCTGACTTCCTGTTCCGATATTGACGAGGCAGGCGTCATCCACGCCGTTGAGGGAGTAGAGGACACTGGCCTGATTGTCACCGATCGCCTGAAAGACCGGGATCTCCTTGTAGGAGCCGACAGCGCAGGGGTCGGAAACGACATTGGGAAGAAGCGCGAGATCCATATCCAGTTTTTTCAGGGCTTCGGTGTCAAAACTGTCTTCACTCATCAAATAGAACCCGAAACTGGCGGCATTGGTCGGATGGATCATATCCGGACATACCCCGCTGAGACGGGCGGAGACATAATCCATTGCCGTGCATAGCTTTACCGCATCTTCAGGCACTTTATCTTCACACTGAAGTGCATAGTGGGTTCCCAGACCGTATCCCGGACTGATGGAATAACCTGTCTTCTCTCTGATCTCTTCCGCATATGTCTTGCCGCTTGAAGCAGTGGAAAGGATGCGGTTGTCCTGCCAGGTGTAGAGAGGGGACAGCGCTTTTCCGGATCCGTCCACGTAGAGAATGCCGTGCATCTGCCCCGTGAGGCCGATGGTTCCGACGGGGAAGAATCTTCCGAGGGCATCTTCCAGGAGAGCGACTGCAATTTCATACAGTTTTTCCGGGTCCTGTTCACGGAAAAAACTCTCATCCGAAGGGATGAACGCACCGTGATTCCGGGAATTCGTGTAAACGGTCTTCCCGGTGGCATTGTTCACTACCGCAGCACTTACCGAGGTCGTTCCGATATCAAGACCGATCGAATATTTGCTCATTTTGTCACCTCAAGCATTATCTTTCGAGTTTAATATATCATATCTTGGGAAGTCACCCCAAACCCTCTTGTTGTGCTGTACAGTCAATTCCGATATAATTCAGTTGGAAAGCACGTTATTACAAGATGATATAGGAGGCCTACCATGGCGGTTGTTCGGGAAGAATGTCTATTTGATTCGACCTATTCGGATAAAAAACTGCATCTTGTGCTATGGAAAGATGATGTGGCGACACCGAAAGGCATCGTGCAGATCTCACACGGAATGTGTGAATACGTTCTCAGATATGAAGAGATGGCAGAAGCGCTGGTCGCTGCCGGCTATGTTGTTTGCGGAAATGACCATCTGGGTCACGGACAGACCGCTTCCAACAAGGAAGAGCTTGGATTTATGGCGGAGAACAACGGATACCGCTATATGGTGAAGGATCTTCGCAAGGTCTCGGACTGGATCAAGGAACAGTATCCCGGGATCCCGCTCGTGCTGTATGGCCACTCCATGGGTTCCTTCCTGGCAAGACTGTACGCTTCTACCTATAAAGACGGAGTAGCTGCCTATGTGTTCTCCGGAACCGGCGGTCCGAACCCCGCCACCGGCGTGGCGATGACTCTGATCAATCTGATCTCCAAGTTCAAAGGGGAACACCACAGAAGCCCCTTCCTAACCAAAATGGCATTCGGATCCTACACAAAGCAGATCCCTGACGCAAAAACAGGGTATGAGTGGGTGACGAAGGATCCGGAGAAGTTTGACGCATATGTCCATGACCCGTTCTGTATGTATCTGTTCACGCTGTCCGGATACCGTGATCTGATGTCTGCTCTTGGAGCGGTTTCGCAGAAGGACTGGGCTTCCAAACTCAATAAGGAACTCCCGTACCTGCTGGTTTCCGGCCAGGAGGATCCGGTCGGTGATTACGGCAAGGGAGTGCAGACCGTCTATGACCGGATGAAGGCGGCCGGATGCTCCAGAGCGGAGATCCGTCTGATCCCCGGGATGAGACATGAACCTCACAATGAAGTGAACCGGAAGGAGTTTTATAAAGACACGATCGCGTGGCTGGATGCAGCGATCGGATAAGTCGTTTTTTGATCTATGGTACTGTCGGTAGAAAATCTTTCCTTTTCCTATGGAGCAAATCAGGTGCTCCGGGATGTATCGTTCCAAATTGAAGAGACCGATCGTGTGGGACTTGTCGGCTACAATGGCTGCGGCAAGACCACACTTTTTGGCGTGCTGACAGGGGACTTATATCCTGACGGGGGTACGGTCAGCGTCAAGGAAGGAGCTATTCTCGGATATCTCAAGCAGAACAACGGCCTCATTGCCTCTCACTCTGTCAAAGAAGAGATGGAGAAGGCGAACAACGCGGATAAGATGCTCCGCAGGATGAAAGCACTGGAGCAGGCAATGGGCGACAGACCGGAACTGCTGGAGGAGTACCGCCGCGTCAGCGAGAGGTACGAAGCGATCGACGGATACCACCTGAATTATCAGATCCGGAAACTTCTGCTTGGCATGGGCTTTCCCGAAGATACATGGGACAAACATGTTGCTGTCCTTTCCGGAGGAGAGAAGACAAGACTCTCTCTGGCTAAACTTCTTCTTCAGAGTCCGGACATCCTGCTTCTGGATGAGCCGACGAACCATCTGGACCTCAACACCCTGGACTGGCTGGAGGGATACCTCAAGACCTATCGGGGAGCTGTGCTGGTCGTTTCCCACGACCGTCATTTCCTTGATGCGGTGTGCGGCAAGACGATCCAGCTGCAGAACGGGAAAACCAAGACTTACAACTGCGGATTCTCCGAGTACCTGGTCCGAAAGGAGCAGGACGATATCATCGAGCGGAAGCACTACGAGCAGACGATGGAGAAGGCGGAGAAGTATCAGGAGTTTGCCGAACGCAATATGGCGAGAGCCTCCACCCGCAATATGGCCAAGAGCCGTCTGAAGATGCTGGAACGCCTGGATCTGACAGCCCCGGAGGAGGGACGTCATACGGACCTCAAGTTTGAGATCGTTCCCGACAGCGAACCGTACAAAGACGTGCTTTCACTGGAGAATCTCAGTATCGGTGTCAGCGGGAGGGTGCTGTGTTCCGGCCTTGATCTTCTCATGGAGAGGGGAGACCGTGTGGCAGTCGTAGGAAACAACGGCTGCGGAAAGACTACCCTGCTCAAAACCATTCTCGGTGAACAGAGACCGATGGGAGGCCGCGTCGTTATCGGAGGCGGTGTGAAGATCGGAGTGCAGGAGCAGAATGTTTTCCATGTGGAAAACAGCAGTCCACTTATGTATATCTGGGACCGTTATCCGCAGATGGACCAGCTGCAGGTCAGAAAACTGCTGGCTCTTGTTGGATTCAGGAATGAAGATGTGTTTACGGAAGCAGGCGGGCTTTCGGGCGGCGAACTTGCAAGACTCAACATGGCGCGTCTCTCCCTGGAGCACCCCAACTTCCTGATTTTGGATGAGCCTACCAACCATCTGGATATCTTTACGAAACAGATCCTGTTTGACGCTCTCAATGAATATACAGGTACGCTCCTGCTCGTGTCCCATGACAGGTGGCTGATCGAGCAGCTGGACTGCAAGGTGCTCTCCATGGAGGAGGGGAAAGCTGTATTCTATGAGGATTACGCTGCTTTTCGTAAAGCGGCACAGGCGGAAAGAAACGCGGCGGATCCCGTCGCGGATGTTCCGAAAAAGAAAAACGAGAACATCAATGCCAAGGAACTGAGAAAGCAGAAAGCGGAGTACAGGCAGAGAAAGAGTTTCCTGGAAAAGAAGATCAGCGAACTGGAGGCGGAAGAGAAGGATCTTCAGGCGAGTATCGCTGACCCGGCCAACGCCACCAATGCAGATTTGCTTACCGAACTGTGCACGAAGCTGGATGAGGTGCGCAATGATCTTTCCGGCTTTATCGATGAATACCTGGAAGAATATTCGGAAGATTAGAAAAAACGGGGACAGCACCCTTTTCAGGTGCGTCTCCGCTTTTGAGTTTTTGTATGGAATGGGATATAATTAATCCTGTTCGCGCGGTATTCCTCCGACGATGCGGTATTTGTGTTTCGCAAGTTCGCTCACATAAAGATCCTTGTCCTTGTCGAAGAAACTGTTTTCCGGCTTCGCGTCAGGAAACGCCAGGAGGAACTGACGTTTTTTCTCCCGGGAAGTGCAGTTCGGCCCCAGAGCTTTTCCCGTATGAGGATCTATTTTGGAGGCAATGAGGGTGCGTATGCCGAGTTTGTCACAGGCGATCCGAAGGAAGAACTCCGGTGATGCTGATACCAGCACCTCATCGTCCTGATGATATTCATAGAACCAGGGATAAATGTTTTTGGGAATGTCCTTTTCCCAGAAATCACGGGCCATCTTCTCCGCATCGATCATACGGAAATACAAATAGAAGAATTCCTTCAGTTTTGTAAGATCGATGAGACGGAAGAGGTAAGCGATCACTCCGAGGAGCTGTACGGGCCAAAGAAGGGCGATGTACGGCCTACGGACCAGACAGTACCGGTAGAAGGCGAAACTTGAATCCCCACGGTGGATCGTGCCGTCAAAATCATATATATTCATACTTTGAGATCCTCCCTGAAGAGAGTATAGGGGAGCGAAAGGCATTTGGCAAGAATACGATGATCCGCAATTTCAAGAAAGAAGACCTGTTTACCATACCCAACATCCTTACCTATTTCCGGATGCTTCTGATTCCTGTCTTTATGTCCCTGTTTCACCAGGACAGGAGAGAACTGGCCTTCGCGGTTCTCGTCCTATCTGCAGTGTCGGATATGCTTGACGGTGTGATCGCGAGAGAGTTCAACATGGGTACGGAACTGGGAGCGGCGATCGATCCTCTTGCGGACAAACTGAATCAGGGAGCGATCCTTTACTGCTTGGGCGAGGAGAGACCGATCATCTTTGCCCTGTTTCTCATCCATGTGCTCAAGGAGATCTACTCCGGTGTCTGGAGCCTCGTCCTTATGAAAAAGACAGGACACGTTTACGGTTCCAAGTGGTACGGTAAGGCACTGACATGGATCATCTACCTTTCATGTGCCGTTCTGATGCTTTTCAGGGACATCCCTTCCTCGGTTGCCGCTGCACTGGCATACCTGTGTATGTTCGGCTGTTTCTTCTGTTTTGTAGCCTACACGCTTAGGGGCGTTCAGGTGTTAATAAACAACGAGCATAACACCGAATCTTGATTGATAATCAAAAAGGAGAATATATAGCAATGAATTTACCTAACAAACTGACTGTAGCGCGTCTGTGCGCGCTTCCTATCCTGATGGTGTGTTTCGCAGGAAACTCCAAAGTGGCTCTTTGGGGTACGTTTGCGATCTTTGTGGCTGCTTCTTTCACGGATTTCCTGGACGGGAAGATCGCGCGCAGCAGAAATCTTGTTACTGCGCTTGGAAAGTTCCTGGATCCTTTGGCAGACAAGGCTCTTGTGTCCACGGTTCTTGTCTATTTCGTGGCGATGGGGTACGCCCATCCGGTCGCAGTGATCGTCGTGCTGATCCGTGAGTTCGTGGTCAGTGGTGTCCGCATGGCGGCGGTAACCAAAGGGACCGTTATCGCGGCAAACATCTACGGAAAGATCAAGACCCTGTTCCAGATGGTCTCCATCGGGACGATCCTGGGTTTTCGCGCCATCGACCTCGGTTTTTCCTGGCTGCCGATGGTGAGCAATATTTGCTGCTGGATCAGCGCTGCGCTGACTTTGGCTTCAGGCGCCACCTATGTCGTGGACAACAGGGAAGTGTTCAAGGAAGACTGATGCGGTCAACTACCCACGAATGAATTCGCGGGCTTGTGCCTGCCCAGTGGTAAGTGATGTAGCATCTCCCACCTTATTCTGAAAGCAGTTGCATCCTGCTGCGGAAACAGCAGAACTGGCGGCACATCGAGGGGTGATTGACTGCACCCCGTCTGCAGGAGCATGCTCCCACAGCGCGGCATTTTCTTTTAATGCCTGAGCCTTCAGGAGGTACTCTCTTCCCATCCGCTGAAGGTTCATCGCTGCCACACGGTCATCGTTTGTCCGGTAACCGCATTTTCGGCAGCAAAAAGTGTGTGTTCCCTTGTCCCGGTTCTTCCTATTCCTGTGTCCGCACAATGGACAGGTCTGTGAGGTATAAGCGGGGTCCACCTTGATCATATAGCTGTCATTTCGGACCGCCTTGTAACTCAGTTTCTGTTCCAGGTCATAGTAGGACCACGAGACGCT
>Ga0256404_1002720_pt1 | contig 38210 bp, 44 predicted proteins | sample RumenRJG_01DNA_FD_185990 | JGI IMG/M metagenome (GOLD analysis project Ga0256404, IMG submission 185990) | Bovine rumen microbial communities from Lethbridge, Alberta, Canada - RJG_01 | ecosystem: Host-associated > Mammals > Digestive system > Stomach > Rumen | place: Canada: Alberta | collected...
ACGTGGCAATTCATTTCAGCAAAACGAGCAGGGAAACCATGACGGATAAGATTAACAGATTGATATTACATGACATAAACAGTGAAGATTTTTCTTAACTACCCTTGACAAAATCTTTCCGAGGATACGCTGCTTTCCGCAATGGAAAAGGCGGGTAGTGATGAGACTCCGGATGAAGCGGAGCGTAAAGGTCTCGGTACTCCGGCAACTCGTGCAGGCATCATCGAGAAGCTGGTCCGTATCGGCTTTATCGAAAGAAAAGGTGATAAGAAGACCAAGTATCTAGTGCCTACTCACAAAGGTGAGATGCTGATCACGGTTATACCGGAAGCGATTCAGTCCGCATCCATGACTGCAGAATGGGAGCAAAAACTCCTTGAAGTCGAACGCGAGTCTTACAGTTCTGAGCAGTTCATGGGTGAGATCGAAGACATGGTAAGAGACCTAGTTGATACCTACGAGATCGTGCCGGACGCTGAGGTTTTGATGAAGCCTGTATACGCGCCTCTTGGGAAATGTCCTCACTGCGGAGCTGATGTAATTGAGAAATCGAAAGGTTTCTTCTGTGCGAACAAAGATTGTAAGTTTGCACTCTGGAAGGATAACCGGTTCTTTGATTCTCTCTCAAAGAAGCTGACCAAGCAGGTGGCGGAACAGCTCTTATCCAGAGGCAGGGCGAAGCTTAAAAAGTGCAGATCCGTGAAAACGGGAAAGACATATGATACCACGGTTGTTCTGTCCGTATCGGATAACGGAACACCGCAATTCACATTAGATTTTTCGAAAGGAGCAAAGTGATATGGAGAAAAAGAAGAAGACGAAGATCCAGAAATGGGATGAGGTCGGCGGAACAGTTGAAACTGAGATCGAAGAGGTTGCCGGTTCCTTTGACGAGACTCCCGGTGCCGGTCCTTCCATGAGCCGTAATCCCATGAGGGGCATCGAGGACATGGTGGAACAGAATGATAATTCCTTTGATGGAGTCATTAACAACTTGCCTGAACCCAAGCCCGTTTGCCAGGTAAGCGCTGCCGAAGTGATCGAGGAAGAGCAGAAAAAGAAGTCTGTTCTGAAGAGGTTGCAGGAGCCGGTTCCTGTACCTGAAGGCGCAAAGCCGGTGCCGGGATGCGTGCTGTGTGGAGATCTGGAGAGAATCTGATGGCACGCCAGGACGGAATGATCTATGTCCGCGTTACGAAGGATGAATGGAAACAGATCCATGAAAGAATGGCTGAGGCCGGTATGAAGAACATGAGCGCATTTATCAGAAAAATGGCTTTGAACGGATACCTGATCAAGCTGGATCTGACGGATGTGAAGGATGTTTTGCGCCTCCTTCATATCAATTCCAACAACCTGAATCAGTACGCAAAAAGAGCAAATGAAACCGGCAGCATTTACGAAGCAGATATCAAAGACCTGCAGAAAAGCCATCAGGAGATTTTACGACTGATGGGTGAGATTTTGGATCGTTTATCAAGCATTTAAGGAGGAACTCATGGCAGCTACAAGACTGATCCCTTTGCATGAGAACAAAGGAAAAACCGTCTCGCAGTGCTTAAAAGACAGAGTCGATTATGCGAAGAACGGAGAAAAAACTGAAGAGGGTGAATATGTAACGGCCTATGAGTGCAATCCCCAAATTGTTGACCAGGAATTCTATTCCGCCCGGAATGAGTACGTGAAGGATCACCGGGTACCGACACACGATGTGATCGCATATCAGATCAGGCAGTCATTCAAACCGGGGGAGATAACTCCGGAAGAAGCCAATGCCATCGGTTATGAGCTTGCAATGAAATTCACCAAAGGTGAGTATGCTTTTATCGTCGCAACTCATACGGACAAGGCACATATCCATAACCACATCATCTTTAATTCTACGAATCTGGCCTGTGACAGGAAGTTTAAAAACTTCTTTCTTTCATCGTTTGTTATCCAGCGGATCAGTGACAGATTATGTTTGGAACATGGCCTATCAGTTATCAAACCGAGAGCATATCGAGACAGAGAAAAGCGCACGGATTATCCAAGACGATCTGCTTACCGCGATGCGATCCGTGAAGCAATCGATCGAGGCCTTGCAAGGAATCCCAAAGATTTTGAAGAGCTGCTTCGATTCTTAGAGGAAGAAGAATATCAGATCAAGCGAGGTCAGAATCCGGCAATCAAGGGAAAGGAACAGAAGCGGTTTATCCGTTTCAAGTCTCTTGGAGAAGGATACAGACCAGATGACCTTGAGAAGATCATCTCCGGTGAGATGGAGCGGGATCCAGAGATCCGAAAGCGGAATGCGAAGCCCGAAAAGAGTATGGACATGCTCATCGATATCCAAGCAAAACTTGCCCAGGGCAAGGGTGCCGGATATGAGAGATGGGCGAAAGTCTTCAATGTGAAGCAGGTGGCTAAGGCGCTTTTATTCTTGGAAGAGCATGACATCCGAGATCTCGAAACCTTAAATCACAGAGCCAAGGAAGCAGCGGATCGCTTCAATGAACTCTCCGCGACAATCAAGTCGGCTGAGAAAAGAATGGCTGAGATATCGGTTCTCAGAACTCACATTTTGAATTATGTGAAGACCAAGGATGTTTACGTTGCCTATAGAAAGTCGGGCTATAGCAAAGCCTTCTTTGAGGCTCACCGAGAAGAAATTACTCTTCACAAAGTAGCGAAGCAGGCCTTTTCGGATCTGGGCGTGGAGAAGCTTCCGACGGTGAAGCAGCTGAACGAGGAATTTGCAGAACTCCTTGCGAAAAAGAAGGAAGCTTATCGGGAATACCGAAAAGCGAAGCAGGAGATGACGGACTTTGCCACGGCAAAATATGACATCGAGCGGTTCCTGAATCTTGAAAAAGAGGAGGAAACCCGCGAGAAGGAAAAAGCAAAATCAAAAGAAGAGGCACTGTAGTACATGGGGCATTTCATCAGAAATCTATCTGGTGGGATGCCCCTCTTTTTTTATTTCTCGCTCCAGCGAGATGTATTCAGCACCGCAAAGCGGGGTGTAGATCAGCAGATGCAAATCTGATGTTTGAAGGGATTGGGAGCAACTCCCAACAAGCCGAGCGGAGCGAGTTGTCTGGACACAGACATTGCTTGCCAATTTGTGAAAAACCTAGTTGAAGTCCGTTTTTTGGGACAGGAAATGTTGATAATGGATAGTGGGAGGTCAGATGAGTTGCTTATAAAAGAGTGTACAACAAGTTCGATATCTCGAAGAAATTGTTTTACATACAAGCCTCGATTTGGTATAATGATAGCCGTAATATTATACCGTTTTTTTAGCGCAAATAGGCGCGTGGAGGCTAACGGATGTCACTATCTTATAACAAACTTTGGAAACTGTTGATAGACAAGGGCACAAACAAGACAAAATTACGTGAGGCAACACATATGAGCAGTAGTACAATGGCAAAACTTGGAAACAACCAGGCAGTTGCTCTTCCTGTGTTGGAAAAGATTTGTGCGGAATTGGAATGTGATATCGGGGATATTATGGAATTTACTGAGCTCGAATCTGTTAGAGAAGAGATGAGAAAGTAGGTAGATTCAGACTATAGATTTGAAAAACTGGAGGAAATTTGAATGGCAGCGATTCATGATTTATTGGCGCAGATTCAAGATGAAGCTCTTAGAAACCGTATTGAACAGGAAGTAGACAGACTTTCTAAAACAAAGAAATTTGGATTAGTGTTTGAACAACATTTACCAGAATGTACTCCGTTATATGACATGCCTGTTAAAGCAGGTGTAAATGTTATGCTTAAGAACTCCAAGGAAGATAAAACTTTATATATGGTTTTGAAGGTGGAGGGAGAAACGGTTCTTTGTGCAAGAAAAGATAATCTTAAAGAACAAGTATCCTTTGCGCTGAAGGATGTTGTTAGGGTGGCTGAGTTTGGCGAACCTATCTATCCATATTTAAAGCCCGTAGATTCAGTATGTAATGCACCGGATAGTGAACTATGGCATGCGTTGATTGAGGCTGATAATTATCATGCACTACAATTATTGGAATACCTGTACGCAGGAAAAGTAGATTGCATATACATTGATCCTCCATACAACACGGGAGCAAAAGATTGGAAATATAATAACGATTATGTTGACGGAGCGGATGTATATAGACATAGTAAATGGCTTTCCTTCATGGAAAAAAGATTAAAAATTGCAAAGAAACTGCTTAACCCCAAAACGGGAGTTCTTGTCGTAACTATTGACGAACATGAGGTTCATCGACTGAGAATGCTTTTGGATGAGATTTTTGCAGATTTTTACATTCAGATGGTCACATATGTAAGTAACCCTACGGGTGCGACGCAAGGTAGATTTTCAAGAATAGAAGAGTATGCTTTGTACTGTTTTGCTAAGGATGCGTATGTTCCATCAGGTGATGACCCGTTAATCGGCGAGAATGCAACTACTAATGAAGTGAGATGGAAATCGTTACTTAGATCAGGAACGAGTGCTAGTCGAGCTGATAGAAAGAATATGTTTTATCCGGTATATGTTGATGAAAAAAGGGGGATTGTTGTAGATGCAGGTGAAGCTCTGCCTTTTGAAGAAGAACCTGATTTTTCAGATGTCAATGGATTACAAGTGGCATGGCCCGTTAGAACAGATGGTTCTTTGGGACGGTGGAGTGTCGGAGCGGAAACCTTTAGAGAATTGATAAAAAAAGGTTATGTTCAATTAGGACGTTACGACGAGAAAAGAAAAACCTACGGTATAACCTATATAAGCAGTGAAACTCAAAAAATGATAGAGAATGGAACAATAGATATCGTCGGAAGAGATGAAAAAACCGGTGTTGTTTCCATACAGTATTCGAATGAGCATAGCCAAGCTATTAGGACTGTTTGGTACAGAACAAGACATAATGCAGGTGTTTATGGAACTAATTTAATCACATCAATATTGGGAAAGGATAGGGGATTCTCATTTCCTAAATCATTATATGCCACATATGATTCTATTTATTCGATAGTTAGAAATAATAAAAATGCATTGATTATAGATTTCTTTGCTGGTTCTGGAACTACGTTACATGCTGTTAATCTTATGAATCAAAAAGATGGAGGAAGCAGACGATGCATATGTGTGACAAATAATGAAGTGTCAGATGATGAAGCAAAAAGATTGGCAAGTGCCGGATACGAACCTGGGGACAAAGAATGGGAAAAGTATGGTATTGCAAATTATATTACTTGGCCAAGAACTAAGTGTTCAATACTAGGATCGGATGTTGCTGGCAATCCTTTAAAAGGAACTTATGTTGATACGGAAATGCAGTTATCAGATGGCTTGTATTCAAATGCAGCATTTTTCAAGTTGGGTTTTTTGGATAAAACATCAGTTGCACTTGGACTTCAATTTAAGGAATTACTGCCAATTCTTTGGATGAAATCTGGCGCAATTGGAACTTGTCCTGAACTTACGAGTGATGAACTCCCGAAAATGCTAATCTGTCAAGAAAACAAATTTGCAGTCCTTATAGATGAAAACTCGTTTTCGGATTTCGAAATAGCACTGAGAGATAAGCCGGAAATTCAGACAGTTTATCTAATTACAGATTATGAGGTTAATTACAGGGCTATGAAAAAGAATCTTTCTGTTAAGACGACATATCAGCTGTATAGGGATTATCTTGATAACTTTAGAATTAATCACGGGAGGAACTAAAAATGATAAATGAACTATTCCCATTTCAGAAAGCGGCGGTGAATGATCTTCGAACAAAAACCGCTATGGCTTTAAATAGTTTTCGGTCATATAAGGTTCCTCAGGTTGTTTCGCTGCAGGCACCAACAGGTTCAGGAAAGACCATCATAATGGCCGCTTTGATTGAAGATATCTTCTATGGAAATGAGATATATGCTGAACAACCAGAGGCTATATTTGTTTGGCTCTCGGATTCTCCTCAGCTTAATGAACAATCTAAGCAAAAGATTGAGCAGAAAGCTGATAAGGTTCGAATTGACCAATGTGTTGTTATTGCGGATGAGTCGTTTGATCAGGAAGTTTTAGATGATGGACACATCTATTTTCTGAATACTCAGAAGCTTGGGAAGGGCGCAAATTTAGGAACCCATTCTGATACGAGACAGTACACCATTTGGGAAACGATAGAGAATACAGCTAGGGAAAAATCTGACAGGTTGTATTTCATTATTGATGAAGCTCATCGAGGCATGCAAGGACGCGCTGCAGGAACAGCAACGACAATCATGCAGAGATTCATCATGGGAAGCAAGGAACATAATCTTTCTCCAGTTCCCGTTGTGATAGGAATGAGTGCGACAGCAGCTCGCTTTACGGCCCTTGTTGGAGAAACAACATCAACGTTACAGAAGACGATTATTTCTCCTGCCCAAGTAAGAGCATCAGGTTTGTTGAAAGACAGAATTATTCTGACTTATCCGGAGGATCCTTCGAAACATAGTGACATGGCAGTTCTTCAGGCAGCGACGGATGAGTGGATGGATAAGTGCAAGCACTGGTATCAGTATACTTTTGAGCAGCATTATTCAAATGTTAATCCCGTTTTTGTTATTCAAGTTTTGGCTGGCTCTGGTGACAAGATCTCAGATACAGATTTGGATGATGCACTGGCAAAAGTTGAAGAGCGCATGGGGGATCACTTTGATGAAAACGAAGTGGTTCATACATTTGGTTCTGTAGGAACAATTACGATCAACGGACTCAATGTGCCGCATGTTGAGCCTTCTGAAATTGCGGATAACAGAAAAATCAAGGTTGTTTTCTTCAAAGAGAACTTGTCGACTGGATGGGATTGCCCTCGTGCAGAAACGATGATGTCATTCCGCCGTGCTGAGGATGCGACATATATAGCGCAGCTCTTAGGACGTATGATTCGAACACCACTGCAGAACAGAGTTCTTGTTGATGATTCTCTGAACGATGTAAGGTTGTTTTTACCGTACTTTAACAAAGATACTGTTAAGAGCGTTATTGATGAATTACAGAATTCTGAAGGCGGTGAGATTCCTACTGTAATTGAAGGCGAAGCAATCGAAAACCAGGTAAATGTTTCTTGGACAGTCCATACAAAAAAGAAAAAGGTTGAACAGCAGATCCCTGGTCAGATGGATTTGTTCACATATAACACTGAGGCAGGACAGGCTGCATCGGTTTCTTATGATGCCGGCAATAATACCCCGATGATGGTTGCTGAAGACACTCCTAATTACGGATCTTCTGTAAATGGAAATCAATCGAGCCAGCCAGTTGTCCAACAGCCACAGACAAATTCACAACCTGCTAATGCACCGACACCTGTGCCTAATGGAAATTCGAGTGCAACACCAACGACAAATCAGCCTGAGATTTCTGCCCAGACAACTCCGGAGGATCAGGGCATAACAGGAAAACAAATGTCGCTTTATCCTGAAGTAGATAGAGAAGATGTAATCAGATTTATCAACGAACAAGGCTATCTGACATACATGGTTAAAGACGTAAGAATTACGACCAGTTATTTGAAGTCGCTTTTGAGCTTGGCTGGTTTGCTCACTCATAACAGCATTTATATCGAAGCCAAAAATGAAGTTGAGAAAGAAATCACAGATATGATTCATGCTTACGTGGATGATCTTCATGCCAAAGGTAAGTACGATGAATTATCAAAGAAGGTATTGGAATTTAAGCTTTCTATCCAGATTTTTGATGTGTTTGGAGAAACAATAAATGATTACACATTGAATGACTGGTTTATGACATCGGAATCTGATTTGGATAGACAACTTAGAGCCGCAGATGCAAGGCTTGGCGGTTATGGTTTCCCGTTTGTATATGGAAGACGTTTCATTGATTTTGACAACCCTAATGCTTTCAAGATTGATTGCATTATGTTTGCGGCAGATGATGAGTGCATTTCCAAACTCAACAAGTATGCGGAGAAGAAATTCCATGATCTAAATGATCAATACCGTAAGTACGTGGTGTCAAAGTCGGAAAAATGCCGTAAGGCTTACAGTGATATTGTTGCTGATGGAGACTTGGTAAGTAAACACAATTTCTCATTACCGGAGACGATCAGCGCACGAGTTGAAGCTGGAGGCAAAACATATACAGATCACCTTTTCGCTGATGAAGAAGGAAATGCTGTTATCAAGCTGAACGGATGGGAAGAAGGAGTTCTTGAGGAAGAACGGAAACGATCGGATTTTGTATGCTGGTTAAGAAATCCTTCGAGACAATCTTGGTCTATGCGCTTGCCGTATGAGATGGATGGAGTTACGAAATCAACTTATCCGGACTTTGTCATTGTCCGCAAGGACGATGTGCTGGGATATGTGGTAGATATTTTGGAACCTCACAATCCGGATTTTAAAGATAACCTTGCGAAGGCTAAGGCTTTCGCTAAGTATGCCGAGCTTGAGCAGCGAATTGGAAGAATTCAATTGATACGAACAGGAAAGGATTCTGCAGGAAAGGATCGATTTAAGAGACTGGACATGGCCAAAGGTGCAGTAAGAACCAAGGTTCTTGCTGCGGTCAATAATGACGAATTGGACCACATATTCGATACGGATGGAGAATTCCAAGAATAAATCTGCAGATAAAGATACTATGGCAAAGCAAAAAGAAAAAGCCAATAACTATACATTTATAGACTTATTTGCCGGAGCCGGAGGACTTTCTGAGGGCTTTGTGCAAGCAGGTTTTCAGCCGCTGGCTCATGTTGAGATGAACGAATATGCTGCTAAGACATTGGAAACGCGAACGGCATATTACTATTTCAAGGAAAAGAGACGCCTTGGTGTTTATTACGACTACTTGAGAGGCAAGATATCACGTGAAAAGATGCTCGAACAGGTTCCCGCTGAGAATCTAAGCGCGGTTATGTGCGAAACCATGTCGGATAAAACTCTTCCGGGTTTATTCGAACGGATTGACAAGATACTAGAAGATAAGGGCATTTCAAAAGTTGATGTTGTGATAGGCGGGCCGCCGTGCCAGGCGTACTCCTTGGTGGGCAGAGCTCAAAGCAGTCATATGGATCGTCCGATGGAGGAAGACCCGAGAAATGAACTCTACAAGTTATACGCAAGATTTTTGAAGAAGTATCAACCCAAAATGTTTGTCTTTGAAAATGTGATGGGGATTGCTTCTGCAAATGGTGGAAAGACATGGAAGAACGTGAGAGCTCAGCTTCGAAGAGTAGGGTATGAGATCGACTTCAAGGAGCAGATTTCTCATGATTTTGGTGTGCTTCAGAACCGGCACAGGATGATTATTGTTGGCTGGTTGAAAGATAGTGAATTATCCTATCCGGAGTTTAAGAAGGTAAAGACTAAGGCGATAGTCAATGATTTGCTGAGAGATCTTCCGTGCATTCAACCAGGACAGCGCGGAGAAGAATACCGGCTTGGCGAAATCAACGAATATCTGAGAAAGAATGGTATACGTACACCGGAAGATGTTTTGACATTACATGTCAGCCGACCGAATAAGGAACGTGACATTGAAATCTATAGAAGAGCTATAGAGTTATGGAACGATGGCCATAAGAGGCTGAATTATAATGATCTGCCAGATGAGTTAAAAACACATAAAAACCGGAATTCATTCTTGGATCGATTCAAGGTAGTAGAAGGAGATGAGCCTTGTTGTCATACAATGCTGGCACATATCTCAAAGGATGGCCATTACTTTATTCATCCTGATATAGAACAGCATAGATCCATAACGGTAAGGGAAGCGGCTCGTATTCAATCATTTCCGGATAGTTATTATTTTGAGGGGCCAAGAACCGCTCAATTTGTACAAATAGGAAATGCAGTTCCGCCAATTATGGCAAGAGGAATTGCTATGGGTGTTAGAGAAGAGTTAGAAAAGGGGTAGATGTCATGGAAGGCAATCTCCTGCTGGAGCAATACAGCCGGTACAAAAAAATAGCCCTAGAAGAGTCGCCCTATAAGTGTCTCTTAAATACAGAGATTGAGATTAATCCTCATCAGATTAATGCTTTTTGTGCTGCCTTAGAATCTTTAAAGACTGGCGGTATTGTATTAGCTGATGAAGTCGGATTAGGAAAAACAATTGAAGCAGGTTTGGTTATTAAGTATGTGCTTGATAATGGCGCGAAAAAGATAATTATTGCTGTACCGGCAACACTTAGAAAACAGTGGGAGATTGAGTTAGACGAGAAGTTCAATTTGAAGGCAACGATTCTTGATAGGCTGACTGTCGAGAAGGATTACTATTCTATGCGGACGTGGATGGAAAAGGATGAAGTGAGAATAATTCTTACATCTTACGATTACGCCTCGAAGTTTATGAAGAGATTTCCATTTGTAAAATGGGATTTCGTGGTGGTTGATGAAGCGCATAATCTCAGAAACGTTTTTCATGGGACAAAGAGGGCAAAGAATCTATATGAGATAACTAAGGGAATTCCTAAAATCTTATTGACCGCAACGCCGCTACAAAATTCGCTCTCAGATTTACATGGATTAATATCCTTTATAGATCCAAGGATATTTGGACCTGAGAAGGCGTTTAACAAGCGTTTTGTAGAGGGGCAAGATTATACAGAATTAAAAAGAGAACTTCTACCGGTTTTGTACCGTACTCTAAGAAGAGATGTCGGGAAATACATGGACTTCAAAAAGAGAACATGTAAAACAGTCGATTTTCATCTTACGGCGGAAGAAACAGAGCTATATGACCTTGTTAATCAGTTTTTGAAGAAAGAAAATCTCTATTCGATTCCGACATCCAATAGGGGACTTATTATTCTTGTAATTCGAAAACTGTTAGCGTCATCGAGTTATGCCTTAATAGAGACCTTTGAAGTATTAAAAAAGAGACTTGAGAAATTGTACCAAGGAACAAAGTCTGCAAAGGCAGTCGAGGGTTTTGATCTGTTTTGGGATTTTGTCCAGGATGAAATAGATGAGTCCGATTTCGAGGAGAAAGAGGATGAGGATCTTACTGTTAAGAAACAGATGATCCAGGAAGAGCTCGATGCTGTTCAGAAGATTATTGATACAGCTAATCGAGTTAATAAGAATGCAAAAATTACGGCTTTGAAGACGGCGCTGTCGACAGCGTTGCATTACCAAGAAGCAAATGGCATACCGCAGAAGGTTGTGGTTTTTACTGAGTCAAAAAGAACTCAGAAATATATGGCAGAAGAACTTCGCAAGGATGGATACCAAGAAGAGGACATCGTGCTCTTTAATGGTGATTTCGATGATGCGATGACGAACGAAATCTATCGGGCTTGGCAGGTGAAGAACTTTGGCAATGTGAATCACGGACGTAGTGTTGAATATAAACACGCGATTGTGGATTATTTCAAGAATCATGCGAAGATTCTTATCGTCACAGATGCAGGATCTGAAGGCTTAAATCTGCAGTTTTGCAACACGATAATCAATTACGATTTGCCTTGGAATCCTCAGAAGATAGAGCAAAGAATAGGTCGTTGTCATCGTTATGGACAGAAATATGATGTTGTAGCGATTAATCTTCTTAATACCGACAACGAGGCCGATAAGCGGGTTTACGAGATCCTTTCAAGAAAGTTCGAATTGTTTGATGGCGTTTTTGGTGCATCAGATGTTGCGCTCGGCGCGTTAGAATCCGGACTTAGCTTTGAAAAGACGGTTTTGGATATTTATCAAAAGTGTAACACGGCAAATGATTTTACGGCTGCTTTTGACAAACTGAATAAGCAACTCGATAAGAGTACAAGTGCGCAGGTGACTCAGCTGCGAAATATTCTCCTCACAGAAAGTGCAGAGGCAAAGGGTGAGGCACTTGAAAAGACGAAGGAAGCTATTACACAGTACTTGGACGATGTTGAGTATTGGTCGCATGTTCAAGAACCGGAAATGGATGGCAAAACCTATTTCTGGCAGATTGATAAGTGGGGAGAAGAAAACTTTGGATCTCATGGAATGTTGTTTTTGGGAGCGTTCTGTAATAATTCAAAGATTCTATTTCCGGTGCTTCTATTGTGTGATGAAAACGGTGAGTATATAGACTTCGACGAACATGACATCGTTAAAGCTATAGAGGGAGCGGATGATCAAGACATTCATTTCTATAAACCGTCTGATAAGGAGATGCAATACATATCAAAGATTTATAGTCGCTTAACAAATGAAATGTTGGAGCAGTACAAGAAACGCGTAGCTCCTGTTATTGCATATAACCGTAGCAAGGTAGAAAACTGGATTAAAGTTCAGACGGAACAGTTGTCGTTCCAGACAATGGAAATGAATGAGGAGATAAAGGAACTATTCATTCAGGAGTTTGAATCGAGAAATGCCTTGGAAAAAGAGGATATTCGTAAAAAGATTGCAGAGAAGAAACGGCAAGCTGATAAGGTAGAGAAATCTCTTCCGAAAAAGAAAGCGACGCTCGAAAAAGAGGCACAGAGGGAAATTGATGAATTCGAAAAGCAATTTGAAATCAATCCGATCCTCTTGGTTAATATTGTTTTGAAATTCTAAGTGTTGGGAGGTCTGTAATGGACGATAGAGAAAAATATTCTGAAGTTAGACAGATGATTATAGATATGCTCAGAATGGATCTTTTGGGTCCGACAGATGAAAATGAGACTCTGAGCGAAAATCCTCGTCATGCATATGTTGTTGGTATGTTGGCACCGCAAACAGAATTGGATGGCGCAACAACTGTCGATAACGAACAGGAAGTCGACGGTGATATCGCGTATGAGGATGATTCCGACTATACGGCCGGTGAGGATGATGATAACGAGCCGATTACAAGCAGTCATTTCAGCATCCCGTCTTCGATGGGAATAAGCTTTTATGTAGAAACCGCGACACCAAGCATAAATGTAGATGTGACTTGGGGAGATTACACAAAATCGACGGATAAGAAACTCAATAAAGATGGGAAAGAAGTAAACGTTGCTTCATATACGCGTCATCCGATGAAGGAAACGGTAGAAGTGAACTTCGCGGACTTTGAAAAGAATAAAGAATATCGGCTTGTAGCGGATTCGAATATTTATTTGCATATCTCTCGGATTGGCTTAAAACGTGGATATTCGTTAGTGACAGCATATGTCATCAACAAGCGGACAACACCTGAGAGCGAAGTTGAATCATTAATGTTCCAGGTGAATCTCAAAGCATATTCCGGGACCGGGGAGAGGATTTTTATAGCAGAGCATATATGCAGAGAAGTTCTTGCACCGGATGAGTTCTATTTTGAACAAAGACCTATTCTTGGCAGAGGAAGAGGCTGTGCGGCTGTTTGGGGAGATGCTGTAGATGGAAAATCTGCATATGTAGAGTCTGATTTTATTCCTCAGTATGAATTTCCGGGAGTAAGTGCATCTCTTAAGGGATTTGATCCATTCTTTTTCTCAATGCGTTCCTTGTCAATGATAAAAAGGAAGGATGACATTATTAATAAACTCAACGTTTTGACGGATGCATATGAAAAGTGGATCCAAGAAAAGCTTGAGAATGATTCAAAAATGACTGATGAAGCTTTCAAGGAAAAAATCGGCGAAAGCGTAGTAGGCAAGTGTACGGTTGCCCTTGAAAGAATTAGGGAAGGAATCAATCTTTTAGTTAAGGATGATGTTGCATTTGAAGCTTTTTGTTTTATGAACAGGGCAATGATAATGCAGCGTAATATAACCAGTTTTTCAAAGAAGTATGGTAGTGGAGTTGATTGTAACTTCGCTGAGTTTGTTGATCCAAGAAATCCGAAAAATGATTTTGCCTGGAGACCTTTCCAGATTGCTTTTATTCTGATGAATCTTAATGCCATTGTGGACGAAAACCATCAGGATAGAGAGATAGTAGATCTTCTGTATTTCCCGACAGGTGGAGGAAAGACGGAAGCTTATTTGGGATTGATGGCGTTCGTTATTGCAAACAGAAGATTACGTGCCAAGGAAGATGACGAGTATAACAGAGATGGCGGGGTTACTGCTATGCTCCGTTATACCCTAAGATTGTTGACTACTCAGCAGCGTGATCGAATCACCAAAATGATCGTGGCCGCAGAACTCATCCGAAAGAAAGAGTATCCCAAATACGGAAAAGAGCCTATTAGCATTGGCTTCTGGGTTGGTGGCGGAGTAACGCCAAACGATTTCGATTCATTAAAAGAAGATCCTGAAGATAGAGAGAAGACAAACAAGGCTAGGGCACAAAGAAGGCTGATTTATAAGCAGTTATTGACATGTCCATTTTGCGGAAAGCCTTTAACTGAAGAAGAGTTTTACATCGATACGGTTGAGAAGAGCGTAAAGATTTATTGCGCTGATAAAATGTGTATGTTTTATAAATACCCGGAACAGGGGGATCCGATTAACATACCGGTATATTTGGTTGATGAGGAAATATACGCAAAGTGTCCTACGGTTATCCTTTCGACTGTAGATAAATTTGCAAGGCTTCCGTGGGCGGTTGAAACCAATGCTCTTTTTGGAAGAGTAGATCGTGAATGTAGTCGAGACGGATATGTGGCGATGGGGGCAGAACATGCTAAACATGTTAAGACTGAAGGCCATCCGGCAGCAACCTTAACGGATATTAAGCCGTTTCTTCCGCCAGAGCTTATTATCCAGGATGAGCTGCATTTGATTACGGGTCCGCTTGGAACGGTTTATGGTGCATATGAAACTTTGATAGAAGACTTGTGCACTTATGAAAAGAATGGAAAGAAAATCAAGCCGAAATATGTTGTATCTACTGCAACAATAAAGAATGCCGGTGAACAAGCAAAGTGCTTATATGCTCGTAAAGAGACTGCACAGTTCCCGCCAAATGGATTTGAGATAGGGGATAGTTTCTTTATTACTGAGATTCCGGTTGAGGAGAACCCTTTTAGAAAATATGTTGGTGTATGCGCGCCAGGACAATCTGTAAAGACAGCATTGTTGCGCATATATTCAATTATTCTTCAGGAGTCATATGATTTGTCCTTGCAGGATGAATATAAGGCATGGATAGATCCGTATTATAGCCTAGTAGGATATTTCAACAGTATACGAGAACTTGGTGGTGCGGTTCGTCTTCTCCAAGACGATATTCCGGACCGTATTAAGCGTATAAAGAAAAAGTATGGCATGAGCAAGCAGCGTTTCTTGAACCGCCGCGAAGAAATCACATCTCGTATGTCCTCTTATGAGATACCGAAAAAGCTTAAACAGCTTGAAACTAGATTTGAATCCAAGGAATGCCTTGATACTGCTATAGCAACGAATATGATCGCTGTAGGCATGGACGTAGATCGATTGGGATTAATGGTTGTAACAGGCCAGCCAAAACAGAATTCAGAATACATCCAGGCTACGTCTCGTATAGGAAGAACATACCCTGGATTAGTTGTAACGCTTTATAATCCGTACCGTCCTCGAGATTTGTCCCATTATGAGAACTTTATGGGGTATCACTCTCAGATGTATAGATTCGTTGAAGGAACGACGGCTACTCCGTTCTCGGCAAGAGCTAGAGATAGAGTTTTGCACGCTGTTATTATTGCTGCTATCAGATTGCGTTATCCGGAAATGGCAAATAATGCTGACGCTGAGAATATTGCAGCACTTTCAGAGCAACAGATTGATGCAGTTAAAGAAATCATCATTGATCGTTTGAACATAATTAAGCCTTCAGCAAAAGCAGATGCGGAAATTGAAATTGATACTTTCATTGATAATTGGAAGTTCCTCGCGTCTAGGGAAAAGCGGCTGAGATATTATGTGTGGAAAACAGATAAGTATAATCGACTGATGAATACTTATGGGGAGAGTTGTACAGACACAGAAAAACCGACATTGCGATCCATGAGAGAAGTTGAGAGTGCTGCCAATATGTATTATTTCACGGAGGATTGAAAATGCCAGGATTCGATAACAACAAATTAGGCGAACTTCGTCCAAACCAGGTCATTACAACATTTGGCCCGGGAGCCATTGTAGATGCTGTTAAGGACTCGGTTACTGTTCTTGATATTAACTATTGGAAAGAAAAGGGCAAGAAGATAATCGATGGACGTTTAGCATCTTATCTCGGAGTCGATTGTTTTTATATGCCAAGAACATCATTTAGTGGGGATGTTCCGGTTGTTTCATTTCCATATACGCATGTATGCTCAAATGTTACATGCGGGAGAGTCTTCGATGTTAGAGATGATTTCGACTTAGATAGATATTTAAGATATGGCGTTAACTGTCCGGATTGCCATAGGCAAGCGTATCCGTCTCGTTTTATTACAATCTGTGAAAATGGCCATATGGATGAGTTCCCGTGGAAGTGGTGGGTTCATTATGGAAAAACTACATGTAACGGAAAACTTCGTATGTATTCAACCGGAACAACATCCACGCTTGGAGACATGTGGGTTGAATGTGATTGTGGAGCCAAGAGAAGTATGAGTGGTGCTACTCAGAAAGAGAACTTTGAGGAATTATCTTGCAGTGGCCATCATCCATTCAGACCTAATCATAAGAATGATAAATGTGATAAGAAGATGCTCCCTTCACAGCGAGGAGCATCAAATGTTTATTTTGCAGTAAGCCGAAGCGCAATTTCTATCCCGCCTTGGGTTAATCCGCTTTATAACCTGATAGACGAGCATTTGAGACTCATTGATAGTTATGAAGAAGACTTTGGTGACATGGGGCTTCAGAAAGTATATGAAAAGTATTTTACGGCATACACCAGGGAAGAATTTGATGCAGCCCTTCAGCGTAGACGAGAGAATATAACGGAATTTACCGAGATTAAGCAGATGGAGTATGATGCCATAACGCATCATGCGGATCCGGCATATGCTTCGAACAAAAAGCATTTTAAAGCTGAGGAAGATGCACTTCCAGAATACCTAAAGAAGTACTTCAGCAGAATTATAAGAATAACAAGACTCAGAGAAGTAAAGGTACTGTTGGGATTCACTAGAGTTGATGCGCCGGATCCTGATGCAGATGAACAGGCAAATATCGTTTATCTGAACAAAGGAAAGAGCGAAAAATGGCTTCCGGCTGCAGAAGTAAATGGTGAAGGTATATTTATTGAGTTTAATAAAGAAACCATCGATTCTTGGATGTCAGACGAGAAGGTAAAGGCTCTTTCTGAACGGTACGCAGAATGCTATAAGGAGTTCTGCGATTCAAAAGGATGGACTGTAAAAATCTTAAGAGATGCAAGATATGTTTTGATGCATACATTTGCTCACTTGCTGATAAAGCAAATGTCAATGGCGTCAGGATACTCTTCGTCAGCAATAAGGGAAAGAATATATTTCGGAGATAAGATGACCGGGATACTGCTATACACTGGAAGTGCTGATAAAGAGGGATCTCTTGGTGGCCTTGTTGAACTTGGAAACGTGGAGCATTTGAATGTATTGATGAGAGATGCTTTCCAAGAGGCATTGCTATGTACAAATGATCCAGAGTGCCTTAATAATACTCCGGCAGGAAAGAATTCTAATGGAGCTGCTTGTCATTCATGCTGTATGATTTCTGAGACCGCATGCGAAAACGGTAACAGAATGCTTGATAGAGGATTAGTGGTACCTATAGCGGGCAGGGAAAAACAGGCTTATTTCAAGGAGTTGGTAGAGGAACTATGTCAGCTGGAAGTATAAGTTTAGATATCTTACTTAATCAGATAAGTGCGGATGCCATATCAGGATCTGAAGATGCGATTAAGGATATCAAGAAGAGATATCCTGCATTGTCTGAAAAAGAGGCTAGAGAAATACATGAACTTGTTGCGGCATCGTTGAAGCAGAACAAGAATGATGCGGAAGTGGTTGTTACTGCTCCGCCGTCATTTGCAATGAAGACAAAGGTAACTAAAACGGTAGTGAAATCAATGTTGGAAGGCGCTAAAAGCAGCATTGTAATTACCGGGTATTCTTTATCGGATTACTTTTCGGATTTGATAGATTGCATAATCAGAAAAAGCCAAGAGGGAGTCTTCGTGAAGTTCTATGTTAATCATATCGAAGACCAGGCTAATTTCGATAAACTCTGCAGATATAAAGGTCGATTCCTGAAAATCTACAATTATCCAAAGCAGGATGATGCTATGGCGGCTCTCCATGCGAAGGTTATATCAGTAGATAAAAAGGATAATCTGATTACATCTGCAAATCTGTCCTATCACGGACAGGAAGGCAACATTGAAATGGGAGTTCATATCGTTTCGGAGGATATAGCTAAGCAGATCGATGGCGTATTGACAACGCTATTGTTTAAGAAGGTATTTGAGGAAGTGTAAGGTGAGTAGATGACAATACCAGTAACGATACAATCGGACGAAAAGGGGTATTTTGATAGGGAATGCCCTAATGAGGAATGTTTGTTTCAATTCAAGATCAAGCTGTCTGACTGGAAAGAAAAGGTTTCCGATGAAGCGGTATATTGCCCTATGTGCGGGTATGTTGCTGATTCAGATAAATGGTGGACTCAAGAACAGCTTGAATCAATGCGTGAAATAGCGACAAGCTATGCATTAAACATGATTCAAAGCGAGCTTGATAAAAGCTTTAAGAAACTTGAGCGAAGTACGAGGAACAATAAGTATTTTAAGATCAAATACAAACCGGGTAGAAGAATCTCATTTATTAACAATCCTATAGGTCAGATGCCGGAATGGGAAACAGAAATTGTTTGTCCGGATTGTTCGACTTCTTATAGCGTGATTGGAACAGCCTATTTTTGTCCGTGCTGTGGACGCAATAATGTTAAAACAGCATTGATAGATAGTATGTCATCAATAGAGAAAATGATTGATTCTCTTGATGATCTTGAAGAACATCTTTCTGAGAAAGTTGGTAAAGATGCTGCCAAAGATATGGCAAGCAAAATGCTTGAAGATTGCCTGGGAAACATTGTTTCAGCGTTTCAGAAGTATGCGGAACTATTATATTCCCAAATTTCTGAGAACAGCGTAAGAGTCAACGACTTTCAGATAGTTGAAAAGGGAAGTAACTTGTTTTTGCAAGCTTGCGGCAAGGGTTATGATGCGTGGGTTTCACAATATGAATTAAAACGAATGATTTTATTCTTTCAACGAAGACACATATTAGAGCATAATGCGGGAATTGTTGATGAACGTTATATTGAAAAATCCGGGGATACTTCTTATAGCGTTGGTCAGCGTTTGGTTTTAAAGAAAAATGAAGTACGCGAACTATTGGCAATAGTGAGAAAACTAAGCAATGGTCTCGCAATGGAATGCGATAAATAGTGAGGCTTTAAAAAACTATTAGGGGGCAGATTAAATGGAACCATTTTTAATCGCAATAATATGCATTTTAGCAATAGCAGGTATTATTGCATTTGTAATCATCAGAAACAAGAAGGCCAATATTATTGATGAAGGCGATGAGAATGCACTTTCCGTAAAAAGAAAGAATGCATTGGCATCGTCCAAGAGACATGAGTTGGCTATAACATTTGATGATTTACCTGCCCTGACCGAGCAAGAAGAATCGCAACTTGTTGAGGTGAAAGATAGTCAGTTATTAGCGAGAATAGATAATGCAATTCCTGGAACATTGCAGGCTGTCGCAAACACCGGAGCAGTACATGCCTATCAAGAAGCAGCAAAATCTGCAGGTCAGTTATACCAGGCAATTATTCCCAAGGGTGCTGTGCTGGATAAATCAAGGGCATTGGAAGGCGCGGTCCGTGGATCCTATAGAGATGTGGCTAATAGTATCAAAGGAAATGCCAATTGGGTGGCAGTTGATGGCAAGGCAGCCAATAATCTCGCCGCTGTAGGTGTTGCTAATGCGGCAATGAATGTTGCTTCCATGGTTGTAGGTCAGTATTACATGTCCCAGATAAGCGATCAGCTTGGGGATATAAATGCTGGAATAGAAAAGATTGCTGATTTTCAACAAACCGAGTTTAAAAGCAAAGTGTATGCTTTAGTAGCAGAGGTACAGAAAAGCTCTACGTTTCAGGTGGAAACAATTGAGAATGATGAATTGCGGAATCGAGAGCTTTCACATCTGAAATCATTAGAGCATGAATGTGCTCAGCTTTTGGGACAGGCAAATCTTTCACTCCAAGAGATCTCTGTAAAGAAGGGATTGGATTATGATGCTTATGAGAAGAAGATAGGCGAAGCGGAAAGTTGGTTCCAATACCAGCAGATTCTTCTGGAAGTAATGTATAAAATATCAGATCTGACTTATGCGTTGAATTTGGGCGCAATATCAAGGGAAAACAGTTACGCATTATATCTTCCGTATGCAAAGCAGTCAGAGGGGACTCTTGCGAAACTCAATGAGTGGCACGACGAGCACGTAAAACGCCTAGAGATAAATGTTGAAGAAAGCCGAAGAAAACGTCAAGGTGTAGAAGGATTCTTTATGGGCGCACTGGGCTTATTCAATGATGACTTCAATTATAAGAAGATGTCTCAAAGCACAATAGCTCGGATTGAGCATCAGGCGGAGAATGCTTCCACCGTCAAAGGCGTGGAGGAAGACGATCTGTATCAAGAGGATGTAAGACTGATAGCGAAAGATGGAAAACTATTCTATCTTCCACAGCAGAAGGACTGATAAGCATAAGAATAGCAGGTGCAATAATGGGAAACACAATACAAAAGGAATTGGAACTTGCTAAAAGCAAGATGATAGAGGAAGTAACCTTTCAGGGGAAAACGCTGGCCAAATTGACGCGCGACAATGTAGCTATTGTTGAAGCCATGATACGAAATGATTCTGCTTATATTCATTCAACCGATGTTGGAGCAGCACCTGTCTATAACAGAAAAGGAGAGGTAAAGTACGGCGGTTCATCGGCTTATTGGATGACTCAGCTGAAAAAGGTTTTGTTGGATGGTGGTTCCGGTGCTTCGTATACATATGAGGAAATCATCAAAGGTGCAGTGGAATCCGTAGATAGAGAGAATAGCACTCACCTGAATGCAGACAAGTGCGGCAGACAGGAGATAACTGAAAGGATATGCCGTTTTGACCGTAAGGAATTTGTTAAGTGTTTGAAGAACCCTGATTATAAAGATATGGAGCTGATCCGAGAAATATCTAGGATTACGTCTGCAGAAGAGCGAGCGAGAAGTAACCCTTCTTTTGCAAGTAAGTTCTGTCATTATGCTTGCTTCTATGTTTTTGAAGGTACGGAATATCAGGACAATTACTCTATTTATGACGGGATACTTAAAACAGTGTTGCCATTATACTTAGGTTATTATCAGATAGCGACAGAATTTGATTTGAGCGATTACCGGGATTATAGAATGGCTGTTGACAGTATAAGAGAGGCGTCTGGGATATCGATAAGCCGCAATGGGTTTGACCACTTGCTCTGGTATTATCACAAGGGCAGATTATAATACCGATGTCGCTAGCTAATCTGCTGATCTTGTAGTCTGCGGATAAGGAAGTGTAAAGAACGCAAAGAATGTTTTCTTTCAGAGAAAAACGTATATATATGGCATGAGCTCACCTTCATCGGGTGAGCTCTAAGCATTTACCATGGCCGGGAGAACGGCTTTATCATCAATGTAGTAGTCGCAGGTGATCTTTCGAGAATTGTTGCCGTACATTTCGATGATCTCCGGGAGATTGTCGTTGACGGCATCGAAGGTCAGGTCCTGATCTTTGCACCAGGAGACTGCCTTCTCTAGGGCTTCACCGGCTCTGCAGGTCCAGAGGATGAGTTTGTTTCCGGATCTTTGCTGGGCACGGAGGTATTCAATTAGCGGTCTGTTTGGTTCGCCGAGTTCAGGCCAGTTGCTGTAGCAAAGGGTTCCGTCAAAATCTACGGCGATGATTGTGTAATCCATGAAATCATCTCCATTCAATTGTCCTGACATTTTTTGAGGACAGTAAGTTTTGTTATCTCATAAAGAGGGAAAACGTCCGGTATCAGACGGTTAAAATATGCTGAGATCCGATAGGCCATCTCTAAAGAGAGGTTTTGATCTCCATTTTCAATCTTGCTGATGGATCTTCTGCTGATCTCAAGGTCTGCAGCCATCTTGTCTTGGCTGATACCATACTCTTTGCGAAGAGTATAAACATTGTTGGAATAAATCAGTTCTTTCAAAACGGTTTCCTCCTTATTCTGATACTTTTAGATTCTCTGACAAGTACCATCATAATACGGAGGTTGTCCCAAAAAACGGACTTAATCCACGGCAAGCTTGCCAAAAATTTTGAAGGTGCTGTATTCGCCTACCGGTTTCGGTGCATATTCGGGATTAAGTGATACAAGGAACGTACCGGTTTTATTCACTACATATTTTTTAAAGAAAGTCATTCCGTCCAGGAAGAAGAGTCCAATGTCGCCGGGATTCAGGCATTCAGTCTGTTCGATCCAGACGAGTTCTTCGTCATGGAATTGAGGTTCCATGCTGTTGCCATCAAGGTACACTCCAAAATCGGCCTTCTTAGGAACCGGTTTTTTGATCTCTACGGTCTCAAAGTTCTCATCATCTAGGAAGTTGCCGTCTCCTGCAGATGCAGGTACCAAAGCTATCTTCATAAGTCGCGGTGTGATGTCGATGATTTCGGCGGTCTTCTTTTCATATTCTCCGGACTTCTCCAGAAGGCTTATATATTCAAGAACCTTCTTTTTTCCTTCATCATTGAGATTTCTGAAAGGATCCAAGGGATTTTCTCCGATGAATTCCGTATAAATATCGTTGATTTCCAGAATCTCGCAGACTGCCAGCAGGGATTCTGCCGTAGGCATGCTGTTACCCTTTTCCCAGGCACTGATCGCTGCATTTGTAACGCTTACATCCTTTTCAGCCAGCTTTTCGGCCAGCTCGATCTGGGACAGCTTCTTATTCTTCCGGTGATTCGCAATCATTTCACCTATCTTGTATTTCATGTCTTTTCTCCTTTTGCCCCGAAGGGACCTTGGGATCAATCAGTGTAAATAAAATATACCACACGTATGTTCTGAATTCAAGCCATATTTGAAAAGTGTGATATATAATCCCGTTGAAATTCGATTTGATTTGAATTATATTTAAGCATGTGAGGCGGGAAAACTTTCCAAGCCAAGAAACGGATCAGCGGTAAAGAGGGTAACGCAGTCGTCACTAACCTCGGTGTACTCGGAAAACGGCTGCATGTTTTGGGGAATTTTATGGAGGAAATGAACATGCCTATGATTGTTTACACGCGTAGGAGGATATGATCAATCTTCTTTCTGCGCAGGAAGAAAAACTGAATAAAGAGGTTTTCAGTGAGCTGCCCGGACCTCGGGGTATTATAGTCAGCTCGCTTTGCCAATCGACTAATCAACGTTTGGCAGTAATCTGTAAAGGTGACTTTCCCTTTCCTTTTCAGACTTCAGATCAAAACATTGAATCGGAGGTGAAGAGCCAATTGCAGGCGATTGATTTCTACTGTAAGAAGTGCAAGAAGTCCATGCGGATTTCCTATGCACTTACCGGAGACAAAGAGGCTCCGGCCATGAACGGCATCATGATAAAATGCCATACTCACAAGTGTACCAGAGTAGTGACCCTCAAGAATTTCACAGAGGGGCAGATCCTCGAGAGAACGGATCCTCTCGGAAAGTGCTACTTATAAGAAACAAGACTTAGTATGAAGACAGGCGTGCATGTCACGCATAACGACAATTAAATGAGGGCTTCATGATATGGGGGCATGACCCACCGCGGACGCATGAAAAGATAACCGGTGAAACGGATTCTTTTCGTGCGTTTTGTTTATTGTAACGGACACAACAGTACATCTCTTTTTTTCCGGTTCGCCCGGAAAGAAGGAGAAAATGAACATATCTATTAAGGAAGAAACATTAGGACAGAGGATCAGAGCACAGCGTATCAGACTTGGGATGACCCAGGAAGAACTGGCGAAGGCTACTTTTATCCCTAAGCCTACCATATCGAATTATGAGAATGACCGGATAGATATCAAGAGTAGTGTGATAGCCGAGCTGGCAAAGGTTCTTGAGACAGATCCGAACTACCTGATAATGGGGAAAAAAGCTACGGAATCCGATAACAGGTTTGTGGATGAGGCGGCAGATCTGCTTTCGAAGATCACAGATCCGAAGGTACAGGAGCTGCTGCTGAAACAGATCCGAGCCTTGGTGTAGGCTAATATTCTTCCGACTGAAAAGCAGATATTTTTCCGATTTGGACATTAGATGAAAAGGATCTCGCTGGAGGTCCTTTTTTCGTGCGATTCTTTTATGTATGGCCCCGCCATACTTTTGTATGATGTTCGCTATCTTACTTTTGACGTGGTATTCCGTAGAATGACATATGTAAGCAAGAGGTGACGCAAGCCGGCAAGCCTAACCTCCAAGAAACTTTATGGAGGTGCGAACATGTGCATTACAGAAGAAAAACTGGTGGAAGCCTACGGTAATTCAAATCCGCATGAACGCTTCCTGCTGATTTACAAGAACTACAGCGTATTTCCCCAGTTGGTAGACTGCTATGAAACAGGGCTCTTTAATCGGATCCTTTTCGAAGTGGAATACAACAGGCGGAAGAAGAATGACGACGATCTGGGCGTTAGAGTTCAGACAAGTCATCGCAGCGATCCTACAGCTGCAAAGGCCATCGAGCATATCATGATCCGGGATGCCATCGAGGAATGTAACTTCTCTGGGAACATCCTGAGGGAAACGGATACTCCGGAAAAGCACAAACATGATATTCTCACGATCCATATGATGAGACGGGAATTTGAAGTCTTTGACTCAGCTCTCAAGGCTCTTCCGACGAAGGAGCATGACATCGTATTTACCTTTATCAATAAGGAACGCAAGATGCTGGAGATTGCGGAGGACAGAGACCTGGCTTATCAGACAGTGAAGAATCTGATCGGTGATATCAAGAAGTTGTTGGAAAGCAGAACAGTCCCTTATTTTAGGGAAACATTATAAGGAGTGAATGACTATGGGATACAAGAGAAAAGAAACGGATAATATGGAGAACCTTCTTACGAACGGAAAGAAGAAGTTCGTAAAGTATGATGAAGGAGCAGCGATGTTTTCCATGGGGATTCATTCCTTCATGGATCTGGCTAAGGAGGCAAAGGCAGTTTACCACATCAGACGGATCGTCTTGGTAAATACCGAGATCATCGAAGAGTATCTTGAAAACTTCAGAGATATGTAACGAAGAAGGACGTAACGAAAATTAAAGGAACGGCTCTCAAAAAAACATTGAATTTATGTGGGGCATAAACTATAATGTGCATATAGGTTTTGAAAGGAGCAGTTATGGCGAAAGTAGGACGTCCCCCGGTAGAGAATAAGAAGTATATTAAGGTAGGCTTCCGAGTTACCGAGGCAGAACGTGACAGACTTCTAGCATACTGCAAGAAGATGAATCTTACCCAAGCAGAGGTCTTTCAGCAGGCACTTGAGCTGCTGTACAAGACCAAGCCATAAGAGAGTTGTTCCTTCTTTAATGTAAGGAGGAACGCAGATGGCACAAAGCAGAAAGGACTCCCGTGGCTATGCGCTCAGGACGGGAGAGAGCCAAAGAGCAGACGGAAGATATTCTTACTCATATACGGATCACAATAGTAAGAGGCACACCGTCTATGGCAAGGATCTGGTCGAACTGAGGAAGAAGGAGCAGAAGATCAGACGCGATCTGGAGGATGGACTGGATCCCCAGAGAGCAGAGCGTATTACAGTCAACGATGTATTTGATTCGTACATCAAACAGAAATACGACCTGAAACCGACGACCAGGGTGAATTACATTTACACCTATGATCACTTCGTCAGGGAGACCTTCGGAAGAAGGAAGCTGTCAAAGGTTCGTTATACGGATGTGAAGGAGTTTTACTATTCACTTATCGTTGAGCAGGGTTTATCGCCCGCCACAGTTGATAACGTACATACGCAGCTTCATCCGGCATTTACGATGGCAGTACGTAACGGACTCATTCGTACCAATCCGGCATCCGGAGTCCTCGGTGAGATCAAGAAGAGTCATGTGTGGGTAAAGACCAAGCGTAAAGCGTTGACGGTACCGGAGCAGAAGGCATTCATGAATTATCTGTATGCCAATCATCAGTACCAGGGGTGGAAGCCTATCATCACAGTCTTGATCGGAAGCGGAATGAGAATCGGTGAATGCCTGGGCCTGAGATGGCAGGACCTTGACTTTGAGAATCGTATCATTGACATCAATCACAATCTGGTGCACCGTAAAGTAGATGAGGAAGGCGGAAACTTTCATATCAATACTCCGAAGACGGAAGCCGGTTGTCGCAAGATCCCGATGATCAGTGAGGTATACGAGGCATTTCTCGAAGAATATCAGCTTCAGCAAATCACGGGTTTCTGCACGCAGGAGATCGATGGATATTCGGGATTCGTATTTACAAGTTCGGGAGGAACGGTTACTATACCTTCTGAAGTGAATCGTGCGATTCATAACATCACGGCAGACTATAATAATGAAGAGACTGCCAGAGCGAAGAAAGAAAAGAGAGAACCTTTTCTCCTTCCGGACTTCTCCGCTCACCATCTCAGACATACTTTCTGTACCAGGCTTTGTGAGAACGAAACAAACCTCAAGGTCATTCAGACGGTGATGGGACACAAGGACATCCAGACGACGATGGATATCTACGCAGACTGCACCGAGGAAAAGAAGCAGGAAGTGATCAAGAAGATGGAAGATAAGATTTTTGTGATTTAAAAGTGCCTGTTAAAGCAGTGCCTTTTCTCACAAATTACAGTTTACGTCTTAATCCACCGGCTGACCGAAAGATGAAAAGTGATGCACTCAGTACCACACGCTAAGACATTACGACGGAACAGCACGGCAATCCTCAAAGGCGCCGAAAAGCATTTAGACGCAGCGTGATGGAACATGACGGATTAGGATGTACGAACAAATGTTCGATATCCCGACGCTCAAATCTCAGAACTAGGAAACCCAGTATTTATGCGGGTTCCGGGGTTCGAAAAAAGATTTGACCTCAAAATGACCGCAAATTTTTCCGATATAGTCAGAAATAATCAGAAGTAATTTGTGTGGAAAATCGAAATTAGGCATTTTTTAAGAGCCACTTTCTAAAGAAATTTAGAAGGTGGCTTTTTTCGTGCAATGATTTCTGTCACAAATCTTGAAAACAGGAGGAAAAATCAAAATGAACGAAGCGGAAAAGTATCTAAACAGTGAGAAAGTAAACGAGGTCAGACAGCGTAACAGGAGCCTTAGACGGCAGTTTCTGAAGTACAAGGATGCGGAAATCGTCTACAGCCTGACGCATAGGAAGCTTCTTGAAATGGCAGATGAGGCAGGTGCGATTTATCGAATCGATGGAACCGTGCTAATCAACCGTGATATCTTTGATGATTACCTGGAGCAGTTCCATCAGCAGCCATGTACTTATTCAGCCTATACCAAGAGAAAGAAGATGGAGGAGCAGTCATGACGGGAAATATTTGGATGTGTTCCCATCTGTTGGATTCCGATGATTTGGACTTCGGAAAGCATGAGTTTATCACCTATAAGATGGGACAGGAGTATTACGGGATGGGCGAGCACAAGTTCGCCAATCTGGCCTGGAAGTCAGGTGCTGTTTATAAATGCGGAAAGATCGTGCTGATCCGCAGGGATATTTTGGAAGAATACATGCGAAACAAGAATTTGAAGGAGGTTAACTATGAATCAGAGGAAAACAACGATGATGCAGATGAGTGTTGATAAGTACAAGGATATGAAGGTTTTAAACAAGAAGTTCCTGTCTCAGAAGGAGGGCGCGGAGCTTTACAGTATGGGAACTGAAACCTTCCGAAGGCTGGCAGATGAGGCCGGTGCTGTATATCGGATTGGGAAAAAGGTTCTGATCAACGCTGAGGTGTTTGAAGAATATCTGGAATCCTTCCGTGTATGGAGGTGATGGCATGACACCTCGAAGAACAAAGTTTGTTTTTGTAAGGCCCAAGCGCTTTTATCGGCCAAATGAGCTAGCGGAGATTTTATCCATGGATAAAAAGATGCTACTGAGAAACGCAGTTATGTGTGGAGCTCTCTATCGAATCGGAGTGAAGAAGCTGATTAACCTGGAGACGCTGCAGCTGTTCTTTGATAAAGTCGGGAATCTGGCTGAAGAGATTGGCGGGAAGTACTGCCAGGTTAAGGATGCGGCTGCATTACTCGGAGTTGATGAGGAAGTGGCTATGCAGATTGCGTCTGATGGGGATGCCATGCTGAAACTCCGCGAGATTCTGTTGGTGGATATAAAGAAACTGGAGGATTACGTTGGATCGTTCAGTTACAAGGTTGAGTTCTATGATATCGATGAGATTGAAGAACAGGACAAGATTGAAAGGAGAAGAAAATATTATGTGTAAGGTAATTGCAATTGCAAATCAGAAAGGTGGAGTCGGAAAGACCACCACAGCAGTTAATCTAGGAATGGGGCTTGCAGAAGAAGGAAAGAGAGTGCTTCTGATTGACGCAGATCCCCAGGGGTCCCTTAGCATCTGTTTGGGCTTTCGTGAGCCGGACAAGTTAACGGACACCTTGTTTGATATCATTATTAAAGAGGCAAATAATGAGCCGATTAGCATGGGCTATGGCATTCTCCATGTAAAGGACTATGTGGACCTGATACCGGCCAATATCGAGCTTGCAACAGCAGAGATCTCATTGTCCTCCACGCTGTGCAGAGAATCGATTCTGAAGTCGTATATCGAGGATTTAAGGCCTGTATATGATTACATCATTATCGACTGCATGCCATCTCTTGGAATGCTGACAGTAAACGCGCTGACCTGCGCGGATACCGTGCTGATTCCGGTCCAAGCAGCGTATCTTCCGGTGAAGGGCCTGCAACAGCTGATTAAGACGGTTTATTCTGTTAAACGTCAGCTCAATAAGGACTTGGAGATTGAGGGTATTCTGCTGACCATGGTAGATAACAGAACCAATTATGCCAAGGATATCGTGCTTCAGGTAAATGATGCTTATGGAAAGAGCATTCCTGTATTTCCGATAGAGATTCCACTTTCTGTAAGAGCTGCTGAGACTAGTGCAGTAGCTAAGAGCATCTATGAATATGATCCGAAGGGAAAAGCGGCATTTGCCTATGTATCCCTAACAAAGGAGGTGCTGGCTCATGGCTGTTAAGAGACCCGAGATTCATTTTGAAAGTGTAGAGGAACTGCTTGGCGTGCCTCAGATGCAGGATGGAACTGAGCTAGTGAAGATCAGAGATATCTTTCCTTTTAAGTATCATCCCTTTAAGGTGGTGGATGATGAGAAGATGGATGAACTGGTAGAAAGCATCCGTACAAATGGAGTTTTGACGCCGGTGCTCATTCGCCCAAGGTCCGAAGGCGGATATGAGATGATATCAGGCCATCGAAGGCTTCATGCGGCTGAAAAAGCAGGGCTTGATAAGATTCCCTCCATCATCAAGGAAATGGGCGATGATGAGGCAGTAATTGCAATGGTGGATTCTAACGTCCAAAGGGAAGAGATTCTGCCGAGCGAGAGGGCGTGGAGCCTGAAAATGAAAATAGATGCTATTAAGCATCAAGGACAACGCGTAAATGATACTTCGGGACGTGACGTCCCAAAGTGGAGTCATGAAGAGGTGGGTGAAGAAGCAGGTATCAGTGGAAGACAGGTCAAACGATATATTCGTCTTACAGAGCTGATACCAGAGTTATTGTCATTGGTTGATGAAAAAAAGATTGGGTTAATGATGGCAGTAGACATGTCATTCTTCAACGAGGAAGTCCAGGGCTGGCTTTTGGATTACTTTAAAACCAACGGCAAGATTACTCAGAAGCAGATGGCTGCATTGAAGGAATTGCAGAATCTAAGCAATATCACGAAGTACACTTTTACCGCTACATTAAACGGAGCTCTTCCGGAAGGAAAAGGAAACGGCAGAGTGAATCTGTCAGAACGTAAGTTAAATAAATATTTTCCGCCTCGCATGACGGCGAGAGAGCGAGAGCGAATCATTATTGAGTTGCTCGAAAAGTGGAAAGCAGAAAAGGATCAAAAATAAAATGTGTGTTGGCCCGGGGGGATTCACCTCCGGGCAGAAGGGAGTGAATATGAGACTGATTCTTAAACCGGTAAAACTAATTATGGCATTGGCATTGGAACTTATCATTTTGGGGTTAAATATTGTAGCCTGGATGTTTGCAAAGATTTCGGGATTGGTATTCTTCGTCATGGGAATCTGTGTATTTGTAGCAATCTATGAACAGTGGTGGCGATCACTTGGTATCCTAGCGGGTATTGTTGGTGTAGGAGTGGTTCTTTTCTTTGGTTCAGCATTTGTAAGCGGCGAGCTAATTTATTGGAGAGACCGACTGCTTGGTCGACAAAAAGAAGTGGCGTCATAACAGCTTATTCTTTATATGCTGTCCGTTAAATGGTATAATATACATGGCATATGGATGCCAACTAAAGGAGGAGTAGAACAATATATATGCCAACAAAACGTCAACATTATGTACCACGAGTATATATGAAAGCGTGGGAAACACAGGTAGAAACTATCAAGGAACCTAATAAAATATTTAATGGAGTATATGTATATGATGGAACAAATTCAATAGAAGGGTGCAGCAGGAATTCCGTTTTATGGAAGCCACATTTATATACTATTAATTTTCGTCATTGGTATCTATGTAGTTCTTGTGCAGAGGTAAAAAAATACTTTGTAGAGAAGATATATGAGTTGATGCGAGATAGCTCGTCTAAAAAGATATATGGTAAGAAAGGATTTAGCATTATAAAAACAAAAAGAAGCATAGCTAAGCATTTTTTTGATTTTTATGATTGGGATTTTTATTACGACAATGGAGATTGTGCAAAAAAAACATCAATAGTTAGACAAGTTGAGGAAATGAACTGTTACATATTGGAAGACTCTTTTGATGCTTTTTTTGAAACCAAGTGGGAGCGTACGCTTAACGAATTTATAAATGCTGTTAAGACAGGTGTGCCTGTTGCTATTGGACAAAGCGAACGTGTAATTCCATACACTGTTGCTACTGAGATGTTAGCTTCCTTTTTTATAATGCTCTGCAGGAATCCACAATTTGATGCAATGGGTATTTACTCACGGATAAAAGAACGCATTTTGTATCCTGTGTTTATATCAATGTTTTCTGATTCTGATGATAACAATGAAATGGGAAAATCGGAGGGAGAATCATATGCGGATGACCTGATGAGGGCAATTTGGTATTCAGAGCTGTATAAAATGTTCTATAAACCATCTGGAGGATTTTATCATAGAGCCATTGAAACAGCTTTAAATGGATGCCAGATGATTTTGTTTGAAGCATATGATGGGGCTGGAAGTTTTATTACATCGGATAATCCGGCTTTTAAACATGAATGTAATATTGAAACTAAGAATACTAATGGATTGCTTTTTCCGCTTTCACCAAGATTTCTTCTATTTGTTGGTAAGGGTACTGATGGGATAAACCATGTGGATTATAGAATGGCCAATGCTGATACAGTAAAGTTCTTCAATGGAATTATTTATCGAAACAGAATGGAAAAAGTAATATCTAGTACGAAGGAAATAGAACAGATTATATAGATGCGGCGGATACGTATTTATCAAGAGGCGTTAATTATGAAATTTATATATTGGCTATTGATGGTTATACCAGGAATATGTTTCTTCTTGGAAGATTTTGCAGAATATACAATAGGACTTCGTGTATTTGGTGCATGCCTGATACTGATTGTGATTTATGATATATGGAAGAATAAAGATTTGTCACAGTACATTTGTAAGGTGATTTACTTCCCATTGTTTTTGATTATATGGGTAGCCAAGATTAAGGCTCAGATAAAGAAGAATAAGCGTGCACAGAGGCTGAAATACTTCAGACCGTGGTACGTGATATAAAGAGGCGAGAAGATTGAAATACATTGTAAAACAGATTATGGAGCCGGATTATGGCTGTGAAGAAAGGCCAGATGGTTATATTGCGATGGATAGGGTAATTCTTCGTGACGGTGACGGACAGGAAATATCAATGGAAATCCCGGACAAAGAACTATACGACAAAGATATCAATGAAGGCGATTGGGTCTTTTTTGATAGGGATAATCAGATTTATAAGGATGTATAGAGGTTTAAGAGAAATGGTAAATCCTTTAGAACAGCAGTTTCGAATTAAATACAGCGAGATAATGGAAGATTTTCAATGCATTGAATACGACTTGAAAAGGATCTATTCTGCAATGTCAGCGGATGATTTTGATGAAAATATGGATATGCTTGAGTTTTCTAATATGGGACATACCCTGAAGTGGCTTGAAGAGATGGATAATAGTGATGGCAGGCCGTATTTATCAGAGAGTGAGTATGATACTCTGCATGCCATTAGAGAATTGAGGAACTATTGGGCGCATCAGTGTTACCTAGATTGGGTATACTGCCATGATAATTGGGAAAAACAGAATAGGCTTCAGAGGGTATATAACCGATTAGTGAATGAAGCGAATAGAGTTTCTAAGCTTCAAAACAAATTAGAAAGGTTTTATTTAGACACCTTTTGCGATGAATAATGAGGTGTTTTTAACGTACACCTTACGCGGTATCTTATAATCAGAGATTTATCCAAAGACTGATTGTAAGGAGGAATACCGCATGAAACATATCGTTGTTGATTTAGAAATGAATAACATTCGTCAGAAATCCGAGGCACGAAGAATCTGTACAATGGAAACAATTGAAATCGGAGCAGTGATGTTGGATGACAATCTGCAGGAGATTTCCTCTTTCCGTACATATGTAAAGCCGGAATACAATGATGGCATTGTGAAGAAGATTTCTAAGCTGACGGGAATCACTGACGATATGGTCATGAATGCACCAACGTTTAACGAGGCGCTTCGCATGTTTACGAACTGGTGCCTTGGAACCGGGGATGACGTCACTATCTATGCTTGGAGTGAGTCTGATTATTCTCAGATTTCTAAAGAGATGATTCTGAAGGAATATGAGGTTTCAGATCAGGAAGCAGATTTGCTTGGTAATGTATGGTCCGATTTCCAGCAGGAATTTGATTCACATCTTGGATTCGAAAGACAGTTGTCTTTGAAAATGGCCCTTGATATGGCCGGTGTAGATTTTTCCGGTAGAGAGCATGATGCTTTGGATGATGCAAGAAATACAGCAGAGCTTCTTCAGATTTTCAGAGATGAAGAGCTTTTCGATAAGACATTGAGAAAGATCAAAGAGTACATGGAGCCGACTGAAATCGGCAGTACAATTGGCAGCTTAATTGATTTTTCTGCATTTGCATGTGCGTAGGGAGGTGTTGGAATGGCTGATAAAAAAGACTTTGAGGCAATTATGACAAGCATTACCGCAGGATTAAGCGGTGACCCTAAGACTGACATTAAATACCTCCAAGAACAGAGTGAAAAATACAAGGATCATGAGTATGGCAAGGAAATCGTACGAGCTTGTGGCAGACTGATGTACCAGGCGCTTCCCGATGACAAAAAGGAGCAGTTGGGAAAGGATTTCGGAAAGATATCGATGGGATTTGATGCAACGCTTGATGAAATCCGATTTAACATGTACGAAAAAAGATTAGATGTTGCGTTAAAGCTTATGGAAGCAACTGTGCAGAAGTACGAAGAAATGAACATGTACGAAGATGATGCTGTCAGTGAGTACTACTGCTTTAGAGAGCCGATGGAAGAAATTCTGTATCGTCAATATAATGAGCCGGAGAAGGATATACGCCGATCTCAGGTTGATTATGCAGAGATGTATTTGCTCTATGGAAGTCTTCTTATAGAACTTAACCGATTGGAAGATGCATCGGCAGCTTTGGATAAGGCAAAAAGATGGAATCCGGCTTATGCAAGACTTGCGTTTGAACATGCAGAATCATATAAAATGCGTGGGCTTTTGGAAGATTTTGCAAGATTTACTCGCGACACATTTAAATATGCGTACCGACCGGAAGATTTGGCTAGATGCTATCGAAACATGTCTTATTACTTCGTAGAGAAAAAGGAATATAAGACAGCCGTTTGTTGCTTGATATTTAGCGCTCAATTTGCGAAATCAGAAATTGTCAATTCGGAACTCTATTACATCAGTCAGAAAATGGGCGAAATGTATAATCCGTCAGGAGATGAGATAGAGGAATGTTTAAAAAAGCATGATATTCCGTTCGGGCCTGAAGAAGAGATGCTGAAGACGGCATATGCTTACGGAATGCATTTCTATGAGCAGGGGGATTTGCAATCTGCTGCATATTATTTGTCAATTGTCGGCATTTATGTGAATGATGACAATTTGAATCAGATACTAGATGAGATAGCTTCAAAGATCAAAGAGTAACATAGAAAAGAAGGGGTGTTTTAAAATGGCAGAATCATTATTAGCACATTTATATTCAAGGATTAAGGGATCTCAGGAGGATGTTGCGACATTGTCGCTGCAATATATAATATCATCTTCCAATAGTCTTAATGAGGCGTTTAACAGGCTGCTTAGCGATGCTTTAAACCTGAATTTAGATTCTGACATAACATATTCCTGTCAATCAGTAGGTGAAAACAGTGAACGCCCGGATATGTCCGGTGTGGATCAAAACGGCAAAGAAGTTGTTCTTTGTGAAATGAAGTTTTATGCAGGCTTGACTTCGAATCAGCCCAATGGTTATTTGGATCGTTTAATTAAAGAAAACGGAAAAGCATTGGTTTTTGTATGTCCGGAGCAGCGCCGCGTTTCACTTTGGAATAAGATAATGGATCTTTGCAGAGATGCTGACAGAAATGTGGGTGAAGAGAACGGCTTCCGGGTTGTGGTTGACGGTATAGCTATGGCAGTCATTTCGTGGGCTGAGATTATTGAGGTATTGCGAAGAACGGCATCTTCAGTGGCTGTTGAAGCATTGCCTGATATTGCACAGTTATCCGGATTTTGTGACATGATGGATAGCACAGCGTTTATTCCGTTTGCCTCGGAAGACATGGGGCCTGATATTGCACGTCGGGAAGAGCGGTATTTCCAAGTCCTGGATAGATTATTTGATACGCTTGTTGCAAATAAGAGTATTAAGGCCTCCGGCAAGGGGTTAAAGTCTAGTCCTAACCGCAATGGTTATATCAAGTATTTGAAAATAAATGAATATGCAGTTGCGCTTATATATGATCGGACCGCTTGGATGGATTCAAGATCTGCAGAAACGCCATTTTGGTTCTATTTTAATGATAATGAATGGAAGCAAACAGATGACTTAAAGAAGAAGCTGTCTGCGATACCGGAGTATGAGAGATCTATGTTTGGTAATACTATAGGAATTGCATTGCATCCAATGTTGGATTCACAGCTTGATGAAATTGCCGTTGATTTGATGAATCAGATATTGACTGCGATTAGAAAAACAGAGGGATGATTCATGCCAAAACTATATGTTGGAACATGTGAGGATAGTGGCGACAAAAAGTATTGTTTATATGATGATCGCAAAAATCCACCGGAAATCTATACTGAGGATTGGAAACCGCTCATTTACTCTTCAGAGGATGAGGCTAAGGATAAACTGCATATGCTTGAATCTGAGAGAATGAGAGAGAATTCAGCAGTACCATTTTCGCTTGAAGAAGCAAAGATGTATGCAGAAAGCCATTTTTGGAAATTCGCATCTACCTATGCCAAAACTGCACCGCACGAGTATCTTATGAAGAAATGGCTGGTAGAAGAAGACAGATTGTTATACGAACGTTTTGTTGCGACTATAAGAAAAGAAGCGGTTGCTGGCTATTTCTATGAACACGAGAACTATTATTTGATTCTGGGAGATCATTATTATTGGTATATGCCATTGCCGGACAATCTCGCCGTGGATCTTATTAATAGAACAACGACGGATTATCTGGAATACAGAGACGGGGCCTATCACTACAAGCCTCGTCAGTAATTGTAACATTCGAACAAGAGAGGTATTGAAGTAGTGAAGGTGATTTTGAGTCGAAAAGGTTTTGATTCGGCAAATGGAGGAATTGTTAGTCCGATATTTGAAGATGGGACAATGATTTCGTTTCCCATTCCAAGTTACGATAAGAATACATATGAAGAACTTCAGTATGATGGAATCCCATATTCAGAGATACTGGCAGATTTGAATTATAAGGGTGGGATGCATTGCCATGTGGATCCTGACTTAGACCAAAGCAGACGGATAAATAAAATTGAAGGATGGGAACCGGCTTTTGGACAGATAGATTCATCAGCAAGTTATCTGAAGAACATCGGAATTGAAATAGGTGATATTTTTCTTTTTTTTGGGAACTTTCATCAGGTGAAAAAAGAAGACGGTCACTATAAGTATATTCGTAGAACAGGAGACTTTTATAAAGATAAAGATCTTCAGGTTATTTGGGGATATCTTCAGGTCGGAGAGATAGTGGATGATCCGAAAGATATTGGAGCAATTTCATGGCATCCTCATGCATGTGAAAAGAGGCGATGGAATAGCACCAACGTAATTTTTAAGGCAACCAAGAGATTGTCATTTGATGAAAGTAAACCAGGAGCGGGCTTGTTGCAGTTTGATAAGAAACGTGTTCTGACTCTTGAAAATGCTAATAAAGCAACATGGAAAATGAATACGATTTATGATTTGGATCATGTACTTAGCAGTCGGAAAAACTCGGCGAAAGATCCTTCGACAGGAATATATTATGCTGGAATATGGCAGGAACTTGGGCTGAAGGAGTCGGAAGAATGCAGTAATTGGGCGATTTCGATGATTGAATAGTGTGTCATTTGTTTACGATAGGATATAGCAAATAAATGGAGTTGAGAAGGAATGAATATTGATGTAAAGGGCATTTTACAAAACCGGTTGGCTTCCAGCCTAGGGTTGGACAAGTACCAATATATTATGGACCATGTGATGGAAACAGACGTCTCTGCTGATGAAGAATTTCAAAGAACGTTCAATGGTTTTTACATCGTCAGACGAAATGAGGAATGGAGAAACGTTTATTATTCATATTTCGAAAAGGTTAAGCATAAAAAGCCGACCTTCGAGGAAATCATCACATATCTATACGAGAAAACCGGCAATGTGGAACCTTCGTTTTCAAGCAAAATGCTAGCAACTATTATACCGGAGAAACCAATATGGGATCGGTATGTTGTTCAGAACCTGAATATTAAGCTGGCGGGGCTGTCTCAGGAAGAAAAGCTAAAGAGTGCAATTGAAAAGTATGCTGAGATGGAACAGTGGTATGAGGATTTCTTAACTAGTGAAGACGGACAGAATTGCGTAACTGAATTTGAAAGATTCTTGCCGGATTATAAGTGGATATCAAATATTAAAAAGGTTGATGCGCTGTTATGGAGCGCGCGATAAAGGATTCGAATTGAACTGGAGAGTGTGATATGGAAAGAAAAGTTGGTGGGCATTACAGAGACCAGTACTTTGAAAAATATATGGATTTTCTTCGCGATGAGACAGATGCGTCTAGAAAGACTGAGGGAAAGGCGCCATATTCAGATGTAACACTGAAGACGATGGCTACAGATACATTCTTTTTGGAAAAGCATGAGGATAGAGACTTTAAGGAATGGCTCATGTCAGAGGCAGCATTGGATGAGGCACGAAAAGCTTTGGTTAATCATTTTACAGGCCGGAGAAAGAATCCAGAGAAGGATGCTGAGTATTATGTGCAGCGTATGAGAGACTTTAAGAGATTTTTGGGTATCTGATTGGAGGTCAAGAATGAAATTCGGAATGAGAAAACCGAGTCTTAAGAGAAGCTTTAAGGCCCGTACTACCGGCAAGGCGAAACGTGCTGTTAAAAAAGCCTTGATTCCGGGATATGGAAAGAAGGGTATGGGATGGATTAAGAATCCTAAGAAGGCTGCTTATAATAAGATTTATAAGAAGACGAGTTTTTCGATATTTGATTTATTTAAGTAATTTATAAGTCGGGAAGGTATTTCTAATGAAGGAAGCTAAACTTGAAGTACAAGTAATTGCAAAGCAGGATCTTGCAAACACAAATATTGAAGATAGCATTTATGAACTAAACAGTCAGATTGACATGCTTTCTCCGCATGCAGATAATTTGGACTATTTTAGGCTCTTCAGGGGTAATGGTGGGTAAAAAATGCCATCAACCCCAGTGTTTATGCTGATTATGCACCTCTTGGTTTTCTGTTGGGAAGTGGAACCCTTAAATCCGAGCATACCAGATAGACCA